>Ga0307947_1000915_pt1 | contig 22417 bp, 18 predicted proteins | sample OrgLakmetagen232_FD_201840 | JGI IMG/M metagenome (GOLD analysis project Ga0307947, IMG submission 201840) | Saline water microbial communities from Organic Lake, Antarctica - #232 | ecosystem: Environmental > Aquatic > Non-marine Saline and Alkaline > Saline | place: Antarctica: Organic Lake...
CCTACATGTAGCCCAAGAAGTGACTTGGTTATCATCATTGTCTAAACAAGTAGCCCAGGATGCCAGAGCAGCAAAAATGGAATTTTGCTAAGGAAAGGCAGCATTCACAACCTGTGAGAGAGGGCCTTGCCAAGGCTTATTGCTTTGCTTGCATATCAGCTACTTATTTCTAGGATTGGCCAGAACCCTACATATACGGTGTATGGTATATGTACGGTATTTTATGCAGAAATATCTTGAAATATACGGCATAAATGGCGTATATTTAGGGTTCTGACCAGCCCTATTCATTTTGGCATTTCACAAAATAGGTGAAACTGACCTTGAGCTCTACCATCTGCTCCAGCGGCATGATGACCCTGTGTCTAGCCGTTTCAGAGAGGACCTGTGCAGGGCGTGACGAGGGGGATCGCATTTCTCATTACACAAAAACAGCTATGCAGCACAGTTCACTATATGCTCTGCCAATTCAGAGCGGGCCTGTGCAGGGCCGTGACCAGGGAGATCGCATTCATTAGTCATTGTGAATCTACGCAGCGAAATAATTTTACGCCCTGCCACGTTAAAAAGGACCTGTGCAGGGCACAACGAGTGAGATTGCATAAACTGTTACCCTACGCAGCATAGCAATCCTATGCTTTCCTGAGCCAGAGGGGACCTGTGCAGGGTGCGACGAGACGAGGGAGGTAGCAAAGTTTGTGGGGGAAAATGGAAGGAGGGGCGAGTGGCGAGTGGGTTGCTTGCGTGGATGCTGGGGGCATAGATAGGGTTGGCCAGAACCATATTTATATATGGTGAACATATGGTATTTTTGGCAGCAAAATTATCGGATATACGGTACAAAGTATACGGTACATAATATACGGTTCTGGCCAACCTTCGGTACAGATCGTGTGTGAGAGATGCTTGGCTCGTGGGCTCATCTGGCAATCAGCTGTTTTGACTAAAGAACTTTTGTGTGTGTGTGCGTGTATGTATGTGTGTGCGTGTATGTGCGTGTGCGTATGTGTGTGTGTGTGCGCAAAAGTGTGTGTGTGCGCAAAAGTGTGTGTGTGTGTGTTTGTGTGTGTGTGTGAGAAAAGAGGTTTGATTTTTGTGCCAGAGTATGGTGGTGAGACCTGGTGCGAGAGGAGGGCAAGCTTGCACAACCACCTCACTACGACACAGTTGCGCACAGCGTGCACATGAGCACGAGCGTGGGGTTGTGCACAACATCAGGCAAATTGCTAGTGTTTTGCACACGTTTCTGAGCTGATGACCGATTACTGTCATAAAAAGTGTACGTGTGGGATGAAGTGAAGAGAACGGAATGAAGGAGCTTGCTTTGCTGGCCAGCTTCAGTATGTTCTAAATGAGTGTGCAGAAATTTGTAGGTACTGAATGTAGATGGTTTGGAAAGAAGTAGAATGATACATCGAACCATTTTGCAGTATGTCAAACGTATCTTATTGCCACAACCCTTCACACACACACACACACAGGCGCGCATACAAACACACGCACACACATTCATAGATACCAGTGCAATAGCACGCACCTCTTCAACAGCCACCACCCCTGCCGCTACATCTCTTGAGGACACATCAATAGGTGCATTGGCGTTTGAAGGTAGATTAGCTCCAAGCGCAAGCTGCACGTGCGTATATGTGTGTGTTATGCCTATGTATGCATATGTGTGTGCATTTGTGTGTGTATGTATGCGTGTGTGCGCGTACTTGTCCGTGTGCGTGTGGGTGTGTCTGTGCGTGTATATATGTATGTGCATGTGTGTGTGTCTGTATGTGTTTGCATGTTCACACATGCATGCATGGCAGTACGCGCGCGTGTGCGTGCGTGTGCATGTGCTTGCTTGCGTGTGCACCTGAGCTACTGACGCAAAGGTGGCGCTGCGGTAGGCTGAAGGTGGGGGAGGAGGGGACGTGCGCTCTGTGCGCTCCGTGGCACCGTCAGACACAGGTGGGAGGCCACGTGCTGCTGCACCACGTGAGCCACGTAGGGGAGAGTAGGATCTGCTACGCCGCCTCTCCCTCTCCCTCTCCCTGTCCCCCAGTCCCCTCCCGCGCTCCCTCTCACGCTCGCTCAGCATCCACAGCGGATCATCGTGTGCACGAGTGCGCTGCTCGTATGCACGCCGCCACTCCCGCCCCACCTCCTCTTCGCCCTCCCTCCCCCTCTCGTACCCCCCCTCCCTCCTGCTCTTTTCCCACGCCCACCCCACCTCACCGTCCCGCCCCTGCCTGTCCCTGCTGTGATCACGGCCCACGCCAGCATTCGGCCCTCCCCCACGGGCATCATACACCCGGGGCCTGTAGTCAGCCGCAGCCAAAGAGTAAGGGGGGGGGGAGGGAGAGCGCCCCCGTGAAGCGTACCCTCTCACACGACTACCCCCTCTGTCCTGCTGAGAGGCGTTGTTACGACCTGCTGATGCGTAGTCCTGGTACGAATGCTGCTGCAGCTGCTCGTAGGCATCTAGCCCACAGTCCAGCATTTGTGTGGCAGGAGCCCCGGCATGAGCTGCTGTGGCAAAGGGTGCTGATGCGTGAGGGGGGTAGCGATGGGCAGCAGTGGGCTGCTGCACGCTGCTTCCTGAGACCCCTCCACCTCCTCCTCCGCCTCCCATTGCTTCCAACTGCTTATGGCGCGCGTTCTGCTTCATGAGCGCGACAGAGCCCTTGGTGGGTGGCACTCTGGCTTTTCCTGGGCCGCGTCCAGAGGGGAGCTGGTGTAAGGACAGGGGGGCGCGGAAGGAGGAGGGAGGGCTGCCGCCCTGCTTTCCCCTGGCTGCACGTGTGTGGGGGGGTTTCCCCCTTCCTGTCCCTGCTTCTGCTAACATTGATGGCGGCCCATAAGGATATCCAAACAGCTGATACTCCTCTGCCCCCTCCATATAGCTCTCCATGGTCGCATTTTCTATCTCCGTGTCCTCCTCCTCTCCCCCCCCCACCACCCCTGGCCCCATCATTCCGTCCATCAAGGCGGCCTCAGCCCTGATCTGCTTCTTCCTCATTGATTTTGCAAACTTCTTGGATTGCGGCAGAACGTTGGGGTTTGAGGCAGACATGGGGGCGCCACCAGCAATTCGCTTGGTCCCTCCCCCACCTCCTCGCCCGCCTGCTGCTGCTCCCTTCTCAGACTGCTGCGCTGAGCCACCCCTTCCCTTGCGACCTCCCTGCATGTTTGGCACTGAATCACGGTTGCCATTGCCCCCCTCATTAGAGCTGTACACAGGCACGTAAACAGGAGGAGGTTTGCTGCTGCTCGGCCCCCCCTTGATGCGTTGCGTGGCTGGATGTTGATGTTGGGGGGGCTTGTGGGCTGGCTGGTGCTGGGGCTTGTTGGGGGGCTGCTTGCCCTTGGGTAAATACTTGCTTCCTCCGCCTAAATGGGAAGGAGCGCCCCCTTTTGCCGCTTCTTTCTGCACGACAAAATCAACGCGAGTGAGAGAGGGGGTTTGTTAGGGATTTTGATGACAACTGGTCTCCTGGACGCGTGCGCAATGCGTTTGCGTACTTGTTTGTACTGTGCATGCAAGCTTGTACACAAGCAATGATAGGATTGTGTGCGTGTGTGTGTGGGTGTGCGTGTGCGTGCGTGCGTGTGTGTGTTGTTGTGTGTGTGTTTGTGTGTGTATGTGTGTGCGCGCGCATGTGTGTGTGTATGTGTGTGTGTGTGTGTGTGTGTGTGTGTGTGTGTGCACGCGCATGTGTGTGTGCGCGCATGTGTGTGTGTGTGTATGTGTGTGTGTGTGTGTGTGTGTGTGTGTGTCCGTGCGTGCAGAAGTAAGCGTCTGTGTGAGTACGCGTGTGGGTGTGTGCGTCTGAACCGCTTGGCAATGCATGCGGGAGCAGGTGTGTGCTTGTGTGTGCAGGTGTTGACTGGTTGGTTCGATCCGAGAGACTTGAATCAAAGGTTCCCTACACAATGCTGCTAATCACCTGCTTCGCAGCGATCGAATCTAGGCTCATGCCCAGCTTATCTGAGGCATGAAGGCTCTTGTCAAATGTGACCTTGCCCATCGCGGACGTCCTCTTCCCCCAAAATACGTAAGAATAAAACGGGAATTGGAAGGTAAAATAAATAGCGTATGATTAGGGTTTACAGTTAGGTGCGCAACTGTAAAAAAACTGGCGACATAGCAAATTAATGGTACTGCATAACAATTAAACATCCACATTCACCGATTCTCGAAACTTGAGATGGAACATAAAACATACCCCGAAGAAGAGCCGTACAAAGAGTTGAAAAAAGCGTTCAGTGTCTCAGATACTAGCAGCAGCAAGAAATGCATCATCATCACGGGTGCGGGCGTCTCTGCGCAGCTTGCAGAGGACGACTACACCAGAACGTTCGGGTCGTGGGCAGGGCTCCTGGAAGAGGGTATTGAGCAGCTGAAGGCCTTCTGTGGTTCGACAGGTTTCAAGGGCGAGCGAGCCGTCCGGGCCTCGCTGGATGCTGGTGAATATGCCAAAGCAGCAGAAAAATTGGAAGCAGCGTTGTTGGAGCCTTTCGCAGGGACTAACACTTTGACCACCCGTGGTCTCACGGAGACGATCTTTCAGAAGGCTAAGGTAATGTTCAACTTTCACGAGGTCACTTTCACACACACACACACACACACACACACACACACACACACACACACACACACACACACACACAACACACACACACACACACACACACACACACACACACGCACGCAAGCACGCACGCACGCACGCACGCACGCAGGCAGGCACGCACGCACGCACGCGCCCACGCCCCACGCCCCACGCCCTACGCCACCTGCCCCACGCAACACACACAACACACAGCACAACACAACGTACACGCACCCACCCTCCCACCCACGCACGCACGCAAGCACGTACGCACGCAGGCTAGGGTTAAGGATTTGGGGTTAAGATTTAAACACGCACACACAGACACGCAGTGAACCACACGCACGCACACACGCTCACACACCCACCAAATCACACACGCACACACACAGGATCTGGCACACGCACGCACGCACTCACGAACGCTTGCTCGCACGCACACGCACGAACGCACCACGTGCGCACACACCATGCGTGCGCGCGCACACACAAAACACACACACACGCACGCACGCACACACGCACGTACGTACGCAGGCCAGACAGAATAGTGAACTCGCTCGCGTCTTCAAGCAGCAGTATGTTGGCAAGTTCGCGTTTTTCACGCTGAACTATGACAATCTGCTGGAGCAGGCCCTTGATCTGAGATCTTTGGACTATCAATCTGTGAAGTACGAAGATTTGTGTCGCCAAGATTTCATTGAAGAGTCAGACATCAGCGCGTACTTGGGAGCCTCAGACGGAAGAGGTCCTTCTTACCGCCATTTTGTCTCCCACCTGCATGGTATCTACCACCAAAAAGACAATTACATTTTCTCAACAGAGGTGAGTGACGACCTATTCATTGTTGCCAGAACACGCACCAGTGCATATGCAATTTATTGGTTGTGTACAACAACTGTTCTGTTATACGACAGTGAATATGGGCAACAAAGACTTTTCTTCCTGCTTCTTATTCAGGACTACAAGGCCTCCATGCTGCGCTTTCTGCGGTTTCTTTGGCCGCATGCTAAAGCTGAGGGCAAAAGCTTAGTCTTTATAGGCTGCAGCGGAACTTTTGAAGACCAGCATTTCAAAAAGCTGTTTAAGCAAATGGCGAAGAGTTCTTCCTCTGCTGATGTCTTTGTTTTGGTTCGAGGGGGAGAAGCTGCAGCTGTGAAAGAAAGGATGGAGGACCAGGGTCTTGCTGACCGCTTTCACATTGTTCCTTACTCTTTTGATGAAGGCGATGCTGCTGCCCAATACCAGTGTCTTGCTCCATTTCTTGGAAGCTTTTTTCCCCCTGAAAAAGAAGCGGAGAGAGAAGCTGACCATTAGATGCAGTGACACCAATTTGTGCTTACACAATTTTTTTTTACCCCTTTTGTGACCCCGTAACTTGTTGCGCTGTGTTTTTTTACTGCACAGAGTGAGCATGCAATTCAAGGGAGTCTTGTGGGCCCTCCGTGAATCGAGGCCGAGCTCTTTTAGATGATGCAAAGTGTTAGAGGTATAGATTGATCCTCCCACACCAAGAAATATGGTGTGAAGTGTAACTTTTTTAGCATTAAATTGTTTGCAAAAACCCTCGTGCTGCTTGTTAGAGGCCTTCAGCTGGTGTCCAGCAGGCCTAGTGTCTTCACAAAAATTCACTTCTATGAGGTGTATCTCCCTCTTATTAGCGTTAAGGTCGTGGGCTCTGCGCACTTGTCCATGAGACCTAGCATGCTGCACCTGTTGCGAGTGGGGAATGGAAGGTGGTTTGGACTTAGTAGGTAAGGGAGTAACCAAAATAGCATCAGGGCGACTGGAAGTAAGCCTGTCTCTGACAGATAAACGAGCATCAAAGAGCCAAATGGGTAGAGTCTTATTACTAGCATGCTTGGGAATTTGAAGGTTTTGTTAGGCAAAACGGCCAGTGCTGCTAGCTATATATTGAACTACACCTCCTGCCAAGGATCCTTTGCTGATGGCTTTCATGATGAGTCCGCAGGAAACAGTATGGCGTTTGGTGGTCATGTCAGAGACGATATTGTCTTGACACCCTGAGAGAATTTGAGGAGCACTGTCTGATTGTTCACAAAATGGACACTGAAGGCTAGTGGACTTTTTGAAGCGGACAGCATGTTTCTGATTAAAAAGGGTGCCTATGCAGTAGTGAAAGACATTGCGTTTCATTTGGAGGGAGAAATTGGGCATGTTCCGAATGCGTTGCTAATGCCTTTGTATATATATGTGTGGAAGTAGACTCTGGTAATAAGAGTAGTAACCTGTTTTTGAGTTTGCATAACCCAGTCTATGGTTTGAGTGCATGTGGGATTTTAGTGCAGCTTGAGGATTTGGAAGAAGGTAAGTCAGTCTGGTGCCGTGCTGAGGAGCGTCAGTGCTAGATCCTTGCTGATTAACTTCTTCAAGGGCTAGCCAGGTTGTATCAAAGAAGGGATTGCCACCAGGGCCTGCAATGCGGATTGTTGTTTCAGCTGGGAGACTATTGCTGTGGCAGGCTTAATATTTGGCAAGGGCGTCTGCACATTCATTTCCTGCAATTCCAGCGTGAAATTTGAACTTATAAAGGAAGATGTGGGATTGAGAGTTACGGATGGTATTAGAGAGAATTTTGAGAATGTCTCCATGGACATGGTGACGGTGGTGCTTCTCTGGGTACAACATTTGTTTCCTAATTTGGTGGAGTGAGGTAAGACTGTCTGTGGCAAAATGGGGGATTAATATGAGTAAGTGCAGCAGCTATTGCTGCCAGCTCCGCTCTCCTTATGGTGTTGGTTAAACCAGCACCATTAGGTTCAATAACTTCTTCAAAGCAGGTCTGTGGGAGCATTTGGCAGTTTGTGTATTGTCTGAGTACAGTTTTCCAAAGTTATTGAAACCTGGCGCTGTCCCAGCATGCCTAGCATTACGGATGGGGTCATTGAAAATGCTGGTGAGGTACCAATTTGCATCAAGAACGTCACGGGCAAGATTCTGCAGCCATATAATGTGGCTGTTAAGGGGTACAGGAATTTCTTGGCTAGTCCAGGATTGAGGGGTAGCGTAGGTGAGGTCTGGGATTGTTCCCAGTCTATAGCACAGTTGAGGATAGGCTGTCAGGAGTTTTAAGTAAGGGTTGGTTTTAATGGATCCATTTCAAAAAGGTAGGAACATGATGGTGGCAGTTGCCTCAGTGCTGAGGATGGCTAAGTAGACAGCACGCCTAAGGTTTAGATTCATGGTATGGTTATCATAGTTGGGAAGGCAAACTGAAAAACCAGTGAATTGGGTTGAGAGGGAGTTGTGGTGGGCAGTAAAAAGTGCATCTCGCGAGTCAGCACTACTCCAGTAATGGGGGTAGCGTGGTTTGTAGTCCTGTGGCTGCTCCACTCGCCTCTCCAATTGACACAGATTTACCATCATTTGCCCAGTCGTCTTTATAACTGCTACCATCTTTGTAAAAACACAACAGCAACGGGCTCTTCGGAGTGGCAGAGGTCAGCTGAAGGAGATGAGCATCATCTATCACCAGCAGAGCCACTTTCCCAGACAGCACCGAACCAAAGATCTAGGCAGACTACAACGCAACAACCACATCATTGAGATCAAGTAATGTAAGGACAGAAAGAGAAAAAGAAGAAAGGGAAAATGCAGCATGTAGATCACCATCCCCAGCAAGGATTGGAGCTGTCTATGTCCTGCACCGCTTAATAAGTTATTATCCAATATATATAAGAAAAGAAAAAAAGAAACAAGTGGGTGTGATCCAACGGATCACAAAAATGGGGCGGAGCCTGCGCTGCAATCTGCATTGAAGTTGCACCCAATGTAGTGAGAGCAATTCAGGGAGGGCTGCGCTCCCTCTGCACCCCACGGCTCCTGTCCAACCATTTCTGAGATGGCAGCCTGGTCTTTGCAATGTAAAGTGGCATTCAAATTAGGCAATTCAGGGGGGGCTGCGCCCCCCCTGCACCCCCCCTCTCTTGCTTTTGCACAGTCCCTGTCATACCATACCGTGTCTGAAGCTGTGTGACCTGTGCAGCGCCATCTCTTACCCTAAGGATTTCCGGTCCCCATGGAAGCGGTGTGCCAGAAGCTACAGCCTGAGTAACCGCACGAGTTGCCCCCACAGTTAACACTTCGACTTTTGATGAGTATTCATTAGTTTAATTGAAACACATTGTGCACTTGCGCCTTTTGCCTGAGACCTCGCAACACTTCCCATGCGAGTGTATTTGACCACACACCCGAGGGCATGGCTGGAATCAGCACAAAACCAGCTTTCTGGCTGTGCCATTCTTATGGCGTGAATTGGCCTGGGTGGCTCAAAGCTTTATTCTTTCAGCGTGGTGACGTGGCAACCGGAATGAAATATAACTGGGTACATTTACCGCACGTAACATCCCACCTTGTCACGCTCAAGCGTTGGCAGTAACAAATTGTGTGACAGAGCAATTAGTTGGATCAGTTGTTGTGCTGAGTCTGACACTCTGCAGTGATGGTGATTTGATCTGACAACCTGCCTGGAGAATAAAAATAAGAAGTGTTTCAGTGGGGATCAGGTTGTTGGGAGGCAGAAGTCTGCTTACCACCAGGACTATTGCCCAGATGATTGTTGAGGTTGTATTCTGTATGATTTTTGTCGCAGATCTGGTTGTATGTAGGCTTAATTGTTTCATGAGTGCTGTGGCAGTAACCCCGAGGCTGGGGTTCCTTGTGTGGCTGCTGTAAATGGTGCCTGTTGGTTTTAGCAGGATGATGGTGTGGAGGGTTTTACGGTGTCCGAGTAGGCGAGGCAGCTTATGTTGTTCTCGTTCCTTCTCTGCATGTTGACTAGGGTAAGTGTCTACACAGTACTTAATTTTGGTTCAACGCATGTCGCGTTTGTTTGGTTGTATGTCTCTTGGTTTCACATCCAGGGGGTATGGATTGACGGCGCCATCTGCTACGTTATAATGGGCAACTTTTCTTGCATTATTGGCAGACCTATTTTATTATGTGTACATACATGATACATGAATTGGGTTTGTTTAATGAGCAGGCTAGCAGTCGCACGCTTTGACTGAAGGTCTATCCCTGTAAACATTGTAAACCTTCTTGCACTATTGGACCTATTTTATTACGTGTGTTATCCGGTTTTGTTTGGGGCATGGTTGCTGGTCAGAGAAAAAGAAACTATACAGGCAATAAAAAGCCCAGTGGGGACCCCCAATAAATAAGGAAAAGGAGCCACTTTGAATGCGGTTACCGATCTCCTCCACCAAAAGAAAAATAAGATCAATGGGGATCAGGAGGGTTGCAGGCTTGACCTGAAACCGGAGGTGCTACCTGTTTGACCTTGGTTGGGGGGAATGCTGTTCGACCATTTACTGTTACTCTGTACGAATTTGAGAGGGCGCCCTAGAACGCACCCCTGAACGAGCACAGTTGCTTGCAAACTGCTGGGTTTACTTGCAGGTGAGTGGGCGGGAAGAGGGCATCGCCAGCGACAGCTCTGGCTTTGGTGATGCTATCTGTCTTGTACTTTGACTTTTTTTATGTGCCCAGAACTCACATGATTCCCCCTCTCTAATTTATTGCAGTCGGTTGGTCCTGGCAGATGCTTAATTGTTGAATGACTTTATTTAATGCTGCAATGTCGCCTTTTTCCTCTTTCCAATTTTTTTTTGTAGGTAAGTTTTTACACGTTTTACATGCGCAGCCTAGCAGTCACACGTTTTGACTGATGGCTTTATCTGTAACTCTGTAACTCTGTACTTTGACTGATACAGCTGCTGGCCATGACAAATCTATGTAGTAACCGCGGCTTACTAAATGGCTTACCAATGAGCAATTAGCAAGCGCAGATGAATGTCAAACCCTGGCTTACTTCCTCTGCTTACTAGGAAGTGGTCAGCAATCGGTGGCTGCTGGTAAACCATGGCAAGCGCCTTCAGTAACCACATAAATGTCCGCTTACTTTACTACAATAACAATTTTCACAATTTTTACACGCAGCCTAGCAGTCACACGTGTTGACTGATGGCTTTATCTGTAAACTCTATGCATAACGCCTGTAACATCTTTAACCTCAAAAATATTGGCGGACTTCAGCGCAGTACCATGAGGATATTAGAATAAAAATAAGGTGGCAGTTGCCTCCGATAAGGTAGAGTGGGTGTGTGGAGAAACACAGCAGAGCTCAACGAGTTGAAGATGAGAATTGCTAGCAAACCTTTGCTTGTACACGCACCTTGGCTCCAAAAGGCTCCTATATCGTTGAAACAAATGTGTCACAAGTTGTGACAGGCAGAGCCATATATGAATGCCCTAAGTCTGTTCTCAAGCAAGTCATCACACACGTCAGCATGAAGCCAAAGTTCCCAGAGGCTTTATATCATTCCTAAGAGAAAAAGTTTGTTAGCTTTGTTCACTTTCACATCTTTGTACACCAAGCCTTTTCATGACACATTTGATTCCTTTTGTCTTTCACAGTAGAGAGCAGTTCAGTAAGAAAAGAATAAGAGAGAAGAAAAAGAAAATATTTCTGGTGGCACGTGAAAAGCAGCGTTGAAATATGGTGTATGCGTATCTTTGTACTTGTGCCATCATGTGTGTGAGCGTGCATGTGTATGTTCATGTGTGCAAGTATTTGTGCCTGAATGTGCGTTCGTGTGTGCTCATCATGTGAGTGTGCGTTCGTGTGTGTGTGTGTGTTTGTGTGTGTGTGTGTGTGTGTGTGTGTGTGTGTGTGTTCCAAGAGGTAACACAAACACACTGAGTCTGATGCATGGTAGAGCCTCAGCTGAAGGGCAGTGTAAACCAGGGCAGTATAGTAATATAAGTTTGATCAAACCTCTGATCTGGAAGAGACCCAGCAGATAGAGCAGCTCTGCTTGCCTTCATGATGAGGCACTGCATATAAACTCTCTCAGGAGGATGTGAGGTGGGCTTGCTGGTGCTGCTGGCACGCACTTGGAACAGGGGAAAGCTTTCACTACAAGACTCTCAAATAATCTCAACTTCACCCACACGCCACTCCAGCTCTCCACCTCGCGGCTGACCTCATGAAGAAATAGCTTAGGAGGAGGCCAGTTAATACTCAGGTTTTGGGTGGTATGGGTGCGTGCGACCTGTGGCCGAGTCCACAATCCTGGAGGTACCGTTCTCCCGAAACCTTGTAACGCGCAACAACAAATTTGGAACTTGAAGCTTGAATTCACTCATTGTCAAATAAATGACAGAAGTCCAGTGCTGACTACAACAATGCTAGCCAAAGTCACCCCGGAAGGCTCTAAAAAATAGTGTAGAAGGGCCTCTGCTGGGTTCTTGTCCTTGCAGCTCAAGTAGGCTCTTTGTGTCTCCTGCTAGCTTTCTGGTGGCTTTGGTTGCTGTTTTGCGGTGTGGAGCGATTATAGGGACTTGCTCTATAGAGTGAAGGCTCGAGCGTTGGATCTGTTCCCTAGCTTTACACGTTTACTTATTGCTGGCTGAGGCCAGCAAAAAAAAACCATCAGCCTACAATATAACATATATGGCTTTACGCCCTTGTAAACCTTGTAAGAATGAAACCGGGAGGCGCAGGTCAATACCAATTTAGAAAGAGTGAGCGTACAGTAGCAAACAATGGGGTAATTATTGATGGATTCCCCCAAAAGGAATAAAGGATCTAAAAAATTTTCGAGGGGAGGAAAAGTTACGAATTTCTTGTAACGCGCTTTAAGCTAGCTTAGTTGGGACGCAACACCTTGTGAAATTCCAGCAGTTTCAGAAGCCCTGATGGCTTTTACCGTGAAGCCTAAATCTTGTATTGCGTTGTTCTCAAAGACCGTTAAAAGTATTGCCTGTTTTAGCTTAACAGTAATGCCAGTCTACTAGTTTAGAGCACATGTGCAAAATCGCGTAAGCATGATAAAGCTAGAGCAAATTTCATGTAAGGTGTCATGCTTAATCAGTGACATGAACGAATCGTGTGATTTCCCCTGGGATCTATAACTTGCTCAACGATTTTACGGTCATTTGGTTGTTTGGCCAGTTTAAATGGTCCTCTTCGCACTCTCGCTCTTTTCTCAAACTTGTCTTAGTCCATCTCCTCGGTGCGTTGCTTGAGCCGTCGCTTCCTTTTCGCGTAAAGAGGGAGGAGACGTAAAACTAAACTTTCATGGGGGGGTTGGCGGACTATGGCTCATGCCTACAATCCTTGCTTAAGCTGGTACCATGATTCGTCGTGACAAAGAACGTAAGACAACAAATAATAAGCAACAAGCCCAAAAGGATGACGAAATCACACCCATTTACGTTTCATCGCATGATAGATTCCACAAAGAGTGGCTCCCAAGAGAGGAAAAAACACAACTTCCTGGCACAGCGTGGTCAGCCTGCTGGAAATACACCTAGAATATGAACAAAAAAAAGGTTTTAACGTGCCAAAGTGCTTCCAACCCTCTACTCCAATCTATCTTCTCTAGATACATGTATACATGTCTAGAGACACATCAATTCGAAGCTGATGGGTTGATATTTTGAGGCATAGGTTTGAGTTATGTGTTATGTGCATGTTGCGTGTTGCTGTACGGTGTACATAACGTGCGGCATGGATTTTCGGCTCTGTGGCTTAATTGCAGTCACAATGCCGCTACCAGGATTCAGACATGTTGCGCTACCTGACACCAACGGCCACTCCTGCCTCCAAAGTAAAGAAAGCAAGCTTCAGGGGCGCTGGTTTGCACCACCCACGAACCAAGGAAAAGAAATAAGCTTTGGTATCTGGCATTGCAGGACTTATTCTCTCCAGCAGACATAAAGGTCCAAGCCTCTTTCTCGATTAGTGATTAATCAGCGCTTGAGGTTCTCTATCACCGCTTGTACTCAGATCTGTTTCCAGGAGTTGCCATCCTCAGCAATTCAGCATAGACACAATAAGAAAAACAGGTGATTATTACAGAGGCCGAATTAGCTGAGGCCAGAGCGTGCCCAACACACTTATGACCTGCTTCAATGGTGTGACTCCTCTGGCTCGCTGTCTACGGGGATCAGCCACTGCAAAATCAGTAAACGCATGAAAAGCTAAATCTACAAGAATGTGCTGCAATGACCTCTTACCTATATTCATGCATGTATATTCAATGCTGCACGTGGCCTTGAAGGGAAACCATGCATTGATTCACTGCCAGCATTGCGCTTCATTTCATTCGATTTTTGCAGGAGGGGCAGCCAAGAAGCAAAAAAAGAAAGGAAAGCAACTATGCACATGATCGGCCGGCCAAGATTGCAAACATATATACATACATCACACAACAACAGTTTTGGTTTTATTCCGGCTCGTATCCACCGAAATGCTGGAGGGGGATTTTACACTTGTGCCGACACTTAACATAAAAAGGTCCCAACTGACGTGCGGTTGCACTCGCCTCCAAGAACTAGAGTACTTCTGCATGCTGCAGAGTACTCAGCAGAGCTCTTGTTGTTGGCAGAGAGCATACACAAACTTTGTGCTGAAATGCAAAGAATTGACACCGCATGTGACGGCACAGTACAGAATGCGACGGCACAGTACAGAATGCGACGGCACAGTACAGAATCCGACGGCACAGTACAGAATTAACACCGAATGCAACGGAACAGTACAGAATGCGACGGCACAGTACAGAATGCGACGGCACAGTACAGAATTGACACCGAATGCGACGGATCAGTACAGAATGCGACGGCACAGTACAGAATGCAACGGCACAGTACAGAATGCGACGGCACAGTACAGAATTGACACCGAATGCGACGGAACAGTACATAATGCGACGGCACAGTACATAATGCGACGGCACAGTGCAGAATGCGACGGCACAGTACAGAATTGACACCGAATGCGACGGAACAGTACATAATGCGACGGCACAGTACATAATGCGACGGCACAGTACAGAATGCGACGGCACAGTACAGAATTGACACCGAATGCGACGGAACAGTACATAATGCGACGGCACAGTACAGAATTGACACCGAATGCGAATACGGAATTGACACCGAATGTGACAGTACAGTACAGAAGTTGAATGCACTCCCATACAAACCTTATGCAAATCTTGCATCGCCATTGCTGAGTAGACAAGCCTTTTGAAGGATTGGTGAGCAAACAGACCAAGACAACACTTGCATTTTCTTGTTTGCTGTAGGGAATCTTTGGGCGAAGTTGTCTAATTTGTTGTTGTTTAACTTTGCAGCAATTTAAGGCCTGCAACAGCATTTCCCAATACCACAGGGAATTTTTAGGTGGTCCAAACTGCGTAACTTTTGCGGCAAGTTAAAGCCTGCAACAGCATTTCCCAATTGGCAGCATCTAATTCGTAATGTAACTTTGCGGTTTGTAATGTACCTTTCCAGCAAGGTAAGGCCTACGAAAGCATTTCCCAATTGGCAGGAAGCTAGAGATAGATTCCTTTGCCTAGACTGACTTAAACAATGATAGACAACAAAGGTGTGGCGAAAAAGATGGCTGGGGCTGGATAATCTGATCTTGTAATTCAGGTATATTTTCTAATTGTTTTTACAAACGCAAGGGAGTTGCTGGTTCCATTGTCAAGCGATCTGATTTAGGGGGAAGGCAGCATGGTAAAGCATGGTTCACGATGCTGGTAAACTGTGAGCGCTCTTCTTCTGCTCCATTGCACGCTTGCATACCATGAAGACCAAGAAGTGCTCAGGAAGTCTAGGCTGCATACTTGCATCACACTTGACTCGCGCTACGCCCCCACCCCTCCCCCCATAAATACACTCACCACTCAAACTAAAAAAATCATCAAAACAAGGGTGACAATGAGGCTAGTGGTGAAGATGGTTGTGGGTTGTCCCCTAGTGGTGAAAATGGCTGTGGTGAAAACAGGCTCCTACCTTGCTAAGGAACCGTTCATCCAGCGACATCATGGCGTTGTAAAACACAAGGTTGTACGACTGCAGCCACTCCATGAAAGTGCGTTCGTGCTTGGCTGACTCAGCGGCTTGTGCCTGCGGGTTGGTGCGTTCAGATAGATCAATCACTGACAGGACTGTTTTCCTTGCTCTGCAAAAAGCATTCTGTAATCGATGGTGAAGATGTTTGAGTCCCATATACAACCGTCTATCAATGCATGTGCGTGTGTGTGTGTGCGTGTGTGTGTGCGTGTGTGTGTGTGTGCGTGTGCGTGTGTGTGTGTGTGTGGCTTCCTATTCCTAGAGGCTTAGTGTACTTGCATCACCGTCACCAGGTACTGCTAAAACGTGAAGTGCGTGCCCGAGCCAACTACTCAGCACTGCTGCCTCAACACACACACCTGTCTGGTTCTATTTATATCCCTCCCTCCTCCGTCAGTCACTGGTTGTAACAAAGGATCTTTGCTTAGACATTTCAATCCTAATGTGGAAGCCTTAACCTCACTTTCCCAAAACTACACTAACCGCACTTTCACTATTTTACTCCCCATCTCCATCTGGTACTGCTTCTACAACCGAACAAAAAGCAAAGAACTGCGCAGGCCGTGATAGCATTCCCCACATGAAATGACGGGAATCTCACCAGCACTGGGGTAACCCCAATGTGCAACTGATGAAGAAAGGTCGATGAAGAAAGGTCACCAGCACTGTGGTGACCCAATACACGTACCCTTTTAAAAACCACCAGCACTGTGGTGACCCAATACACGTACCCTTTTAAAAACCACCAGCACTGTGGTAACCCAATACACGTACCCTTTTAAAAACCACCAGCACTGTGGTGACCCAATACACGTACCCTTTTAAAAACCACCAGCACTGTGGCGACCCAATACACGTACCCTTTTTAAAAACCACCAGCACTGTGGTGACCCAATCCAGGTACCCTTTTAAAAAACCACCAGCACTGTGGTGACCCAATACACGTACCCTTTTAAAAAACCACCAGCACTGTGGTGACCCAATACACGTACCCTTTTAAAAACCACCAGCACTGTGGCGACCCAATACACGTACCCTTTTAAAAACCACCAGCACTGTGGTGACCCAATACACGTACCCTATTAAAAACCACCAGCACTGTGGTGACCCAATACACGTACCCTTTTGAAAACCACCAGCACTGTGGTGACCCAATACACGTACCCTATTAAAAACCACCAGCACTGTGGTGACCCAATACACGTACCCTTTTAAAAAACCACCAGCACTGTGGTGACCCAATACACGTACCCTTTTAAAAAACCACCAGCACTGTGGTGACCCAATACACGTACCCTATTAAAAACCACCAGCACTGTGGTGACCCAATACACGTACCCTATTAAAAAACCACCAGCGCTTGGTAACCCAACATACGTACCTAGGAAGAAAACCCATAAAGAACACCAACAGCACTATGGTAACCCCAGTGTACGTACTTCATGAAGAATTACCAACAGAACTGCAGGAACCTTAGTGCGCGACCCATGAAGAAATCACCAGCACTACAGTAATCCCAATACATGTCGCCCAAGAAAAAAGGAAACAGCACTTTAACCCCAATGTGCAACTCATGAAGAAAATCCACCAGCACTTGGTAACCCAATATGTGGAACCATAAAGAAAACCCATAAACAAAATTCAAAGGCACCACGGTGACTGCAATGCGCGCCCCAAGCATTTGTCCAGCTTCGCATGAAAAACTCAATCCAAACAGCTTGCTCTTCATCCTACTCTTCATTCATAGCCCAGTTAGAACAGCCCGATTAAGAGCCGGGCCCGCACCTCTTCTTGCACCACCTCCATCTGGTGCTGCTGCTGCCTCCACTGGTAGTGGACGCGTGCACGTCTGGGGTTGTCCTCGCCTTGCTTCACTGACTGGGTACCTAGTAAGCCCACACTGCGCTTGGCTATGGGTGCAGACCGAGTGCCTAAGCGATACCTGTGAGCACACACACACACACACAAAACACACACATTTATACATGAAGACAAGGCATACATTGTGTGAATGATTGTTCTATTCAGTGTGGACTTGAGAAAATCAGTGAATGATTGTTCTGAGCAATTTGACATGGTGTGAACGATTGTTTTAAGCAGTGTGGACTCTAAAGAAAACCACGCAGGCAGTGAAGACCATTCCTCACATTCTAATGAAGGACAATGAGCCACTTTGCCAATCTTCACATTAATGAAGGACAATAATGAAGGACAATAATGAAGGACATTAATGAAGGACATGAATGAAGGACATAATGAAGGACATTAATGAAGGACAATAATGAAGGACAATGAGCCACTCCTAAGGAAAGACAATGAGCCACTTTATTAATGAAGGAAAATGAGCCACTCCTCACATCAATGAAGGACAATGAGCCACTTTGCCACTTGGGTGCTGAGCACCGTGAAACTCCACCACAAAGAAAAAGAGCAACGGGGATCAGGAGGGTTGCAGGCTTGACCTGAGACCGTATCCTGATGAAAGTCAAATGACGGTACGGAAAAGGGCATTCCTACACTACTTCTGCACCTTATGCCAGGACGAGACGACAGTCGTTCAATGTCATCCGCTCCCTCCCACGGCTTGTAAGAATGCGCATTTAAGGGGGCGTGCATGCGCTGCTCGTCCTCCCACGGAGAATAGCTGTGAGTGTGTGTGTACGAGCACACATTAATGTGTGTATGTGTGAATGTTTGTGCGTGCGTGTGAGCAGACACGTGTGTGCGTGTGTGTATGTGTGTGTGTATGTGTGTGTGTGTGTATGTGTGTGCAGACGTGTGTGTGAGTGTGTGCGGATGTGTGAGCATGTGTGTACGTGTGTGCACATCGTTTGTGCATTTGCATGTCTGTGTGTGTGGGGGGGGGGAACGAAAAAGCCGTTGTAACAGAACATTTGCTTTTTCGGCCAAGAATCCTTCCTCGATTAGGGTGTTCTTACACAATGAGGGTTGGCCAGAACCATACATGTGTGTGTGTGTGTACTTGGTGTGTACAATAAGGGTTGGCCAGAACCATACATGTGTGTATGTACATGGTGTGTACAGTAAGGGTTGGCCAGAATCATACATGTGTGTATGTACATGGTGTGTACAGTAAGGGTTGGCCAGGACCATGTGTGTGTACGTGTACATGGTGTGTACAGTAAGGGTTGGACAGAATCATACATGTGTGTACGTGTACATGGTGTGTACAGTAAGGGTTGGCCAGAACCATACATGTTTGCACGTTTACATGGTGTGTACAGTAAGGGTTGGCCAGAACCATGTGTGTGTGTGTGTACATGGTGTGTACAGTAAGGGTTGGCCAGAATCATACATGTGTGTACGTGTACATGGTGTGTACAGTAAGGGTTGTCCAGAACCATACATGTATGTATGTACATGGTGTGTACAGTAAGGGTTGGCCAGAACCATACATGTATGTATGTACATGGTGTGTACAGTAAGGGTTGGCCAGAACCATACATGTGTGTATACATGGTGTGCACAAGATATTCCTAACAGAGAAACCGTACAAACGTCCAAATAATAGGTGTGCGTACGGTTCTGGAAAACCTTACGCATCGTGTACACCTGCGATTCTTGCCACCTTATGGAAATAGACACAGAATCACAACTAGAGACACAAGCACACGGCCAAAAAACTATGAGGTTCTCACTTTTAGAACGAGCATGAGGTCCTTTCATCCTATTCCAGAATGCCCACTATATGTACGACAAATACCGACCAGCTGCTGCTATTTCTGGATGGTTGTGCACACGCAATTGCAAAGAGGGAATGGGGCGAAATTGGGCCTCAAAAGGTGGAAGAGAGGTTTAGGGATGGGGCACCATCAAGCCGCAGAATAGATGGGAAAGGATTTCAGCAAAAGGAATGAGGAAATGGGGCACAGACAATCCATACAAGATAAGGAGGGTTAAAAAATGCACACAACAGGGGCATAGAGGAGGGTTAAGGAATGGGGCAAACTTTAGCAGCAAATGAGGCTCGCGTGTTCTCCCCGGTACCATCAACTTACCAGGGGTGTTTGCAATAATATTGCGGATAATTTGGTGAAGGTCCGGTTTTTGACCCCCTTTTGGCAGGGAACTACTTAAAAACAAGGCTTTGAGCGAGATGCATTGATTGCAAAGGTGATTTTTGCGATGAGCAGCGTATATCAAAAGCTGTAGAACTTGACAATGTCATGGCCTGGAATGGCCCGCTCACAGCTCCTCCTGGGGTGAGATCGTCATTATTTATGGTATACTTGCAACGGAGTCATTTGGTCGAGTCGGACTTGAAGTTAGACAGCTGAGCACAAATCCTTGAACAGGTTTAAGAATCTGAGCTGTCGGTGCCCATCTCCAAAACTACAACGTCTAATAATTTAGAGTTAAAACAGTCTAACTCTTTTAATAAAAGTTCTATTCAAAACGTTGGAAAAAAATAGTTTCAAAGATTTATCATGAACAGCATTCCAGACCATAATGATTGACAGGGCATGCCTTGGAAGCATACTGAAGGGCTCCCGACACTCAGGGATGGCCAGAGAGCGTGTATCCAGGATTTCCAGACATGTACCACTTTTGCCCAGCAAACAGGCCCACGCACCAAGTCCTTTAGGGGCAAATTTCCATCCCCCCTTTTTTTGCTTTGATGGGTATGGTTTGACCCTAAACCTGTCTGGGAACAAAAAAAGGGGGAAACTCAGACCAAAACCTGCATTTCTACACCCAAGCAGACCCAAGCCACCTTTTCTGGCAGGGAATGGTACAAATCCAGCCCCCCACTCACACCCTTGACCCCAAACTCATTAATTTTTATGAGTGTTAAGTTAATTTATTGAAACCACTTGGGTGACCTCAGATGTGTAATTCAGGAAAGGGGCATTAATTCCCCCTTTTTGGGTGAAGCGTGGCTGGGCTGAGTGCTAGCCACTACAAATCTTATAAAGTAAGGGGGGGGAAGGTAAAACGAGGGAAAGATGCAACCAACGAGCTAAAATATTTCTGTACAATGACTTGGTTTTTGGTTCTGTCATTAAAATGGTTTTCATGTCTAATTGAAATGGTTTTCATATCTGTTATTGAAATAGAGTACCTGGGTGACGCTAATGGCCGTGGCTGCCTGCTGATCCGATCAAGTATCGACAACCCGCCGGCCTGAGGGGCCTGTCGTTGCGGGGTTGGGGCAGGCCGGGAGCGGCGCTGGATCCTGTGTGGTGTGGTGAACAACACAGCACATTAAAGATGTGCCACCAGTTACAGTGCACGTGCCATTCAGCGTTGATGCCTTCACCAGCCTGAGAAGGGTCGTCGTTGCGGGGTTGGGGCGGGTCGGGAGCGGCGCTGGATCCTGTTTGATGTGGTGAACAACACAGCACAGTAAAGACTTGCCATCAGTTACAGTGCACGTGCCATTCAGCGTTGATGCCTTCACCAGCCTGAGAAGGGTCGTCGTGCAGCAAATTTCGTTCATATCCAGGTGCAACATTTCAACATTTCATACACAGGTGCAACAAGTCTCACACACAGGTGCAAGTGCTTTTCGACAATTTCCTCACATAAGGCACAAGTGCTCTTAGACAAGACTGACACGACACTTCAAGTGCTCCGCAAGTGTCCAAGCATTGAAAAGCAAGCAGCAGTCCAAGGGTGGTGCTCTAAGCTCTTAATAAACCGAAGGCCTCCAAGGTTGGAATCCGGATCGAAATGAGCACAACAAACTTGCAGATTTAGCACACACTCTTATACACACACATACACACACAAGTGCACACACACTCTTACCTACACATGTATACATGCATACACACACAAGCTTGCACATATACTTTTGAATAAACATGCATACACACACGCAAGTGCACAAACACACACACATATGCACATACGCACACACACACACACGCACGCACACGCTCACGCACACACACACAAAACACACACAGTAAGTAGCACGGCTTGCACACAGGACAGGGAACCAAAAGATGGCTGCATGCACTGCCCCAGTACCTGGCAATGGGTAGGGACAATGCCCCCAGACGTGTGCTAACGGAGCGCGGAGGTGCACTGTTAGGAGGCTGCTGTGCATCTAAGGGGTTGGGGGGAGAGAAGGTGTAGTCCCGAGGAGTCGGTGACGGCTGCTGCTGCAAGTGCGGTTTTGTGGTGCGATTGAAGATCGATTGTCGTAAACATGACGCATAAAGGGGGGGGTTCCTCTTTTTTACGCATTGCAGTGTTTGCGTAATTGATTCTCATGGTACATAAGGGAAAGGTTTGTTATGCATTTTTCTTGCCGGCTGCGAGTGTGATGTTGTGGTGCCACTGTTGACCGATTTTTGTTGTACCTATTACCTATGTACCGATTCTCAGTTACCTATGTACCAATTTTCAGTTACCTATGTACCAATTTTCAGTGTACATAAGGATTTCCCCACCAAGTTCTTCCTGGATTGGCTGCTGCAACTGTAGTGCCATAGTGTCTCTGTAGACCACACCTCCCTTTCACAAAAGGAGTGGGTGAAATCTCTCAATTCCCTTTTCGTTTCGGTGTTTTTAGGCCATAGAGTCACCAGGAAGTAGGCAATGCACACACATGCTTGTGCACAAGCACGCGCTCACGCACACACACACGCATGCATGCACAAGCACACGATCATGCACAAGCACACGATCATGCACACACACACTTTCACACGCATGCATGTATATGCGCATGGGCACGCCCATGCACACGCACACGCACATGCACACACGTACACACCTGGTTCAAGGGGTTGGGGGGTGTGAAAATAAAACCCTGAGAAGAGTCTGCATTGACTGCAGCAATTGTTGTGGGTGTCCTTGGTGAGTCGATCTTATCTGTCTTGGCAGGCTGGTGCTCTTCAATGGATTCAGGAAGGGTGAAAAAGTAGCTGCGGGGGGGTGCTGCTGGGTGG
>Ga0307947_1000917_pt1 | contig 22399 bp, 26 predicted proteins | sample OrgLakmetagen232_FD_201840 | JGI IMG/M metagenome (GOLD analysis project Ga0307947, IMG submission 201840) | Saline water microbial communities from Organic Lake, Antarctica - #232 | ecosystem: Environmental > Aquatic > Non-marine Saline and Alkaline > Saline | place: Antarctica: Organic Lake...
GTGTGTGTGTGTGTGTGTGTGTGTGTGTGTGTGTGTGTGTGTGTGTGTGTGTGTGTGTGTGTGTGTGTGTGTGAGTGTGTGTGTGTGTGTGTGTGTGCGCGCGCGTGTGCGTGCATGTGCTTGTATGTGTGTGTGCGTGTGTGTCTGTGAGTGTGTGTGTGTGCGTGTGTGTGTGTGTGTGTGTGTGTGTGTGGTACGCGTGTGTGTGTGTGCGTGTGTATGCCCGTGTGCATATGCATGTTCGTATGTGTTTTTACGTGAGCATGTTCCTGTCAGCACCTGGAACCACCTATGTTGGCACTCTGTAACCTGTGACTCCAGCTTCTTTCTCATATCACATTGGAAAAGTACTGAAAACGTTCTAGATAAATGAAATCATTTGAGAAGCAATAAGAAGTTTGTGCAAACGTGCCAATCCCCCTCTTTTTTAATACCACCTTAACCACGCGCGCTCAAAACCACAATGGGTAAGCGTGGTGCGAAGAGCGCAGACGAGGATTCCCAGCCGGCGCAGCCAGCCTCCTCCGTGCCTCTAGCGCTCGGCGACATCGATTTGGAGGACAGTGACTATGATGAGGTGTGTGCGTGTGCTGCTGTGCTTGTGTGCGAGTAGAAGCCAGCAAATGATGGATGCATCCATGCAAACGGTTTTCCCCCTCTCTCCCCCCCTTCCCCATGGATGCAGGGCAGCAGTGGCGATGATTTTGACAGCGAGCAGGGCACTGAGGAGCTGAATTCTTTCAGCAGTGGGGATGAGCCTGATGAAGAAGGGGAGCAGCCTGTGCCTCCGCACAACCCCGCTGAGGACGAGGAAGCCATTGCACAGGCCATGCAGGAATACATGCGGGTAAGGAGGGGGCAGGGACTCTGAGAGCATCAGGAGGGCAGCGGTGTTTCCACAGGCACGCCAGGAGGCTGCATGTGTATTTTTGCACGAGCTGTCATCTTTCGTCTCTGGTGTGCACAGGCTACCCAGGGACTGAGAGAGATAAGAGCCAGCCATCCCACCGCCTCCTCCTCCTCAGACGAAGATGAACAAGGGAATGGCGCTAGGTGAGCTGCCCCTTTTTGCTAAATTCATCAGATACGGAGTGTGCTTGAGCATGCATGGGCTGTGCAAGCGGAGGCTGCCTGCTGGGCACTTTTCATTTTGTCAGGCATTCACACGGATGATGCAAGCATAATTGGATGCACATTTTCAGGTCAATCTAAATGGCTCTTGAAGACCACACGCCTCACAAAAGTATCCACCAGCAGTATGAGTGCCTCAGCCACACAACGCCAACACCCGTCCTGCTTTTTCCTGCCCTCTCGCCTTCTTTTGCAGGCCGCAAGAGAGCCTGCAAGGAGACGGCACAGCTGCAGGGGTGCACAGCTCGGTGAACGGCAGCAGGAGAAGGACCAGCAGAAGAGGTGCCGACAAGGGCAGTAGAGGGGTTAAAGCTGTTAGTGCTGTGCAAGGCAGCAGTGGTTTAGGGGGTGGGCAGCAGGGGGAGGGCCAAGGAGGGAGTGATGCTGACGATGAGGACCGGCCTGCCATGAGCGGGCGGCCGTTAGACCCGGGCAGCGACTCCTCGGAGGATGAGAGGGATAATCGGAATACAGGTGTGTTGTGGTTATGATGCAGCCAGGTTATGGCGTGCAGGGAGAAGGTTGGTGACTGTATTTGACAGCAACAGGAAACAACATTCGGGCAGCAGCCCTGGAGGTGTTTTTGACAGCCCGAAATGTATGAGAGGGATGAATGAACGGAAGGTGTTGTGGTGCGCCCGCGCTACGCTTTGCATGCCAGGTTGCCGCCAAGCTTGTGCAAATCACGTTACATATCATTTCATGTTTGTATAAAATGATACAAAGAAGAACGTGTTGTGAGCAGCGAAAGCAAAACACAGACGCTCACCTAGTGGAAGCTCATCACAAGGTGCCTGCAAATGTGACAGCCTGCAATTCTCTATTAAATTGTGGAGGAGGGGGGGCAGCCTGCATTTTGTCTGTGAATTGAAGCACCTTGACAATTTCTGTCCCCCCCCCCCCCCTGCGCCCTTTACTAAATTTCTTGGGGTACAATGGTTGACGCACCTGCGTGCGTTTCTTTAATGAGTTGCAGCATGCAATATCCCCCGCCCCCTTGACTGCACTTTTTGATTAAGCTATGCCGGGTGACGACACGTCCTGCCCCCTTGATTACTTTTCTTGCCTGAGGTTAAGTGGGTGACGCCCCTACATACGTACTTAAATACAGCAACAATGAGCTGTCTGTGTCTTTTGTCGGCCACAGAGGACACGCACGTAAAAGCGCTAATTAATAGGACACAATTGAAACGCAAGACTGCTTTTCGCATGCAGCTCCTTTTGTTGCTGTTTTGAACATGGATGGTTTACTTATCACATCTGTTAATCCGAGCGTGGCTCTGTGGACCTTTTCCCCTGTGCACATATTCGTATGTGTGCACGTTTTCATATGTGTGTTTGCATGCATGTGTGTACACGTGTGTTTGTAGGTAGGTGGGTGCGCAATTGCAATCAAAAACTCAACGGGTTTATTTACTGTGCAGTTGGAAACGTGCCCCTGTGGTGGTATAAAGATGAGGACCATATAGGCTACGACAAGGACGGGCGGAAGATTGTCAAGAAGGGAAGAGGGGATAGATTAGACGCTCTGCTGCAGCGGAATGACTCCAAAAAGGTGTGTGTGTGTGCAAGTGAGTGTGTGTGCAAGTGTGTGTGTATGTGCAAGTGTGTGTGTGTACGTGCAAGTGTGAGTGTGTGCACGTGTGTGTGTGTGTGTGTGTGCAAGTGAGAGTGTCTTAATAAGTAATAATTATGTGCTGAGCATTTTGGTGGGGGGCTAAAGACAATTTGCCGGTTGGTGAAAAGGGGCCGTGTGTGTTCTTGGCTGCATTCAAGTTATTTTCAACCAGGCACGTGCTTTCATGTCATACCGCGTTTTGTAATGTATGCGTGTTACATTGTTGCCCTTTTTGTGAACATGTCTGAACCATCACCAAGCTGATGCACATGCTGTAGAGCAAAAACACTAGTTTTGTTTCTGATCACATTCACGAACAGGGGCGGCCAGCGTCGTTCATGTACAGTGTGTGTACGGTGTTTCTGGCTTAGAAGTTTTCATATGCATGCACTATGCACAGATCTGACCATCCCTTGTCCAAGCAAGGCAGGGCAAAAGCTGACGCTGGTGCCTATAAAGCGCCCACTAGGACTCACTGCTGACCAAACATGTGTGCATGTAATCGAAGCCTTGGCCGACTGATCGCTCATTGTGAAGTCTTCTGTTCGATTCCGGGCGCACGAAGGAGGAGAGGGGGAAGAGGGTCTAGGGCGCTTGTTGCTTTCGTTGAGATTTGTCACCCTGCCAGCGCATATCAACATTTGCAATAAGTGCCCTAGGCCCTCTTCCCCCTCCCCTCCTGTGTGCGCCCGGATTCAAACCGAAGATTTCACAATGAGCGGTCAGCCGGCCAAGGTTTCGATTACCAATGTAGCAGCGCGTTGTAAAAGGCATACTTGAGATGTTTGATTTGAATTTGTATTCCTACATGTAATCATTACATTCGTCCTACCCTCTTGTGGCTAATATCCTCGTAGACAATTTACATATACCTCTTAGGATTTTACCCCTTAAGATTCTACATGAACGTCCTGACTGCACTTTGGAACGATATGACCAAAACACTGCGTGTTTGGCTTGATTTACACCGTTGACCAAACACTTTAATTTAATTGAAACACACCTCTGACCAAACATGCGTTTGTTACGACTGCAGGCCATGCGCACTATTTACGACGAGTACAACGATGAAGACGTGGTGCCGAGCAAAGACGAGCTGCGCATGATCATGGCCATACGAAAGGGTCACTTCCCTCACGTAGAGATAAACCCCTACGAGCCCTATGTAGACTGGTGCGTGCCTGCCTGCGTGCGTGAGTGTGTGTATGTAAGAGTGTGTGCGTGTGCATGCGTGAGTTTATGTGTGTGTGTGTGTGACTGCATTTAGATCAGGCCACTTCCTCCTTGTCCGTGCTCCTCGGTGATGTGCGCCTGGCATCAAAGGCCTGCTTCATCAAAAACGTTGCATTTCCAGACGCAATGTGCAGGTCCGGCCAACCTCGACCTTCGTTCTCCATCCATGTGACCCCTCACACTCCCTACAACGCTCTCTTTGCTTGCAAGCCGTGTATGCAGGTTCACCGGAGACCATATACGCCCTGTCGTACTGTGTGCATGTTGTGGGTGCTAATTATCATGACGCTCCTGGCAACTTGCGCACAGCACTAACAGGCCTTGTGTGTGCGTTGTGTGTGCATGTTCACCCGGGATTTGGGGAACTACCCTGCTGTTTGTTGTGCATGCTGGTGCAGATTTGTATGACACCACACACACACACACACACACACACAGCATTGACCAATCTTAACCTTTGGGGTGTGCACTCTGTGTGTGCAGGAGTGCAGGATTTTTATTTGGGACAAGGAGGTGCTGCCCTGTCCTTCTGTAAACACGTCGTTGCAATGAATTGGATTACAGGACGCCCCTCGCAGTGTAACCACAGCGCTAACCAATTCAACCGTTCTGTGTGTGTGTGTGTGTGTGTGCAGGTTCACTCGGGACCAGGAGATCATGCCCATCAACAGCGCGCCCGAACCCAAGCGCCGCTTTGTGCCTTCCAAGCACGAAGAACAAAAGTGAGTGTGTGACAATTTGTGTGTACCGTACAGACTTGGGTTCAGTCCGCAGCCCCAAAAAAATATTTTAGTTTCACACTCCCGCATCAACCCCGCACCCTGGAAATATTTAATTTGCACCAACCCCGCACAGGGATTTTTGCCTGACAGGCTACAAAATACGCCAAAAATCCCCGTTTTTCAATCCCGCACCCCCAAAATAAATAGATATTTTTCGTGCGCGCAGTCACCCTGCAGGGCAAAAAACGATATTTTTGCGCGGTGAAATAAAGTCTGTACGGTATATATACTATTATATATTATTGTGTGTGAGTGAGTATGTGTGCGAGTGAGTGTGTGCGTGAGTCTGTGTGCTCAGTTTGTGTACTTACTTACAAGCAGGAATTTGTTATTGCAGGGCAAGTGGTCTTAAGTAATATCCACAGGGTGGACGCTCTGTCTAGGCAAACACTCAAGGAATTAACGTGCTCACAATAGGTAGGAAGACATGACAAGCTCTAGGTAGGAAGACGGTAGGAAGACATGACAAGCTCTAAATAGGAAGACAGTAGGAAGACATGACAAGCAGGTCAACAGGCATGCATGCAACATACACATGCGCACACATACACACACATAACATCACATATAAACACACATGCACACACAGGCAGGCATACGTGCACGCGCATTGCAACACAGCGCAACACAATGCATTACAAACATACGCACCGCATGTCTTCCTGCTATTCTACCCGGGCTATGATGATAAAAACGATGCTTTGCGCTAGGGCTCTGAGGGTGAACTGCTAATCTCACCCACACCCATGATCTCAAAACCGAAGGACAATCTGAGCCCCGCACCCTCAAATATTGCACATAGTGCTCATTTTTGCATGCACGTATGCGCTTGCCTTGTATGCATGAGAGTTCAAATGTGTGCATGTCTGCACATTGTGCCCAAAATGACACGTTAGCATTTGCTTGGCTTGTGTGCATGTGCGTCTTAAGTGTGCGTGTTTCTGTAAGCTACATTGTACTTATGATGGCACACTTGTATGCGCTAGGCTTGTGTGCATGTGCATGAACGTCTGTGCGCTTGCTTGCACGTTTGTGTTCATGTACTCTGTGGGTATGTAATTCGTGTTCACAAGGGCTCACTATTGTATGTGCTGGGCTTGTGTGCATGTGTTTAAAAGTGTGTAATTACTTTGCTGCAGCTATAGGCTGAACCAAAGCAATGTAACTTGTTTGCCTTGTCGCGTTATGTTTGGCAAATTTGCTTCCTGTTTTGTAGGAATGGGTGTGCGAGCCCACTCGCAGCTTGTGTGCAATACATAATACATACCATCGCATTACGTACTCACACGCACACGCACAGGATTATTAAATTGGTGCGCGCAATTCGCAAGGGCTGGCTTAAAACGGAGGCCCAGAAAGAACGCCCTGAGGTGTGTGTGTGTGCGCGCGTGTGCGTGTGTGTGTGTTGGTGTGTGTATACAGGCGACAATAGGCTAGGCCACGAGAGGAGTGTTCTGCCAAAACAGCCGGCATGCATACAATGGATTACATGTGCAGGAGCCGCCTGTGTACTTGATGTGGGGCAACGACGGGCTAGCTGGAAAAGAGGGCCCTGCCTTACAGCACCTGCATGCACGTCCCTGCATGCACACAATGCTCCTCATCCACAGGAGCCGCCTGTGTACTTGATGTGGGGCAACGACGGGCTAGCTGGAGAGGAGGGCTCAGCCAAAACGGCCACCGGTCTGTCGTACATCCCTGGGGCAAAGCCAAAGCTGCCAGGCCACGCAGAGAGCTACAACCCACCCGCCGAGTACATTCCTACAGAGGTAGGTTGGACGGGTGTGGCTCTGTGTCCGTGTGTGTGTGTGCTCATGCGTGTGCGTCTGTGCACGCTTGTGTGTACCCCAGCTGCCTTGCGTGGCAGGCTGCCAGTGCCGCTTGCTTGGTCCAAAAGCTTGAAAGTATAATTCCTGTAGCCTTCCCTTACTTGCATATCTTACACATATTTAAATCCAGCATGCACACCTGCACATACATGTACACAGGTACGCATTCTTCAAACTGCGCACAAATACACAAACGCACACAGGAGGAGGTGGCTGGTCATGCAATGCTCGACCCAGAGGACAGGCCTAAAATCGTGCCCCACAAGCACAACTCCCTGCGTGAAGTGAGTGGCTGGTGTGTGGTGAAGTGTGCAGGCTGCTTGTGGTGGTGAAATAGTATGGTCATTACCGTAGCGTCGTTGCTTTTTGTGCAGTAAATTAATTTAAATTCAGATTTAAATGGAGACCTCCAGTCAGACAGTTTGGCTGATCGGCCTGTGATTGGTCCTCGCCAGTCAACAAAAATTCCTTGGGCTCAGGCACAAATGGAAAAAGTGTGTTGCACGAGAAACAGGCAGAGCCGTCTGGTGTGTGTGTGTGTGTGTGCATACGTGCGTGCGTGTGTTTGTCTAAAGGACTTGCAAGTAACTTCACTTGTTTCATGCAGACGTGCTGATAGCAATTGGTTGTTGCGCGCACATCCACAGAAGGCACTGCGCCTTTCCAAAACGATGGCAAATGCACGTGTTGTTTTGTAGTTGTACAAAGCAGCAGTGTGGATGTGTGTGCACGCGTCTGTCTTGTGTCTGTACGCAACAAGTTGTCAAGCCTGTTCAAGGCAGTAGTGTGGATGTGTGTACACTCATCTGTCTTGCATCTGTACGTAACAAGTTGTCGAGCCTGTTCAAGGCAGTAGTGTGGATGTGTGCACACGCTTCTGTCTTGCGTCTGTACGCAACAAGTTGTCGAGCCTGTTCAAGGCAGCAGTGTGGATGTGTGCACACGCATCTGTCTTGCATCTTTACGCAACGAGTTGTGGAGCCCTGGCATGATGATCAACACTACCAAATCACCATCTTTCACCTGAATCACAGTGAAGAAAACGGTCCATGTTATCTGACCAGACAGCTCGTTCTGTAGTGGTTTCACACACACACACACACACACACACACACACATACACACAGCTCCATTTAACACCCTTGTTTCGAGTGCCCGTGCATAGTGTTGACCCACACCTTTCATCAGCAGGGTGTTCATCATTGAAGTGTAGGGTTGGCCAGAACCGTATATAGACACCGTATATGACCGTATATATGGTGATTTCCCTGCCAAACATACTGTGTATACACCGTATATATATGGTCCTGGCCAGGCCTATTGAAGTGTGTGTTGTTCAAAATCAGTCGTATAAGGACTGCATTTGGAGTACTGGCAGCGAGCCTGACAGTCATTGAATTTGCGGTCATGTGAGCGGTGTAAACGTACAGTTCTGGTGAGACTATAGGTAGCCACGGGGAAAGCACTGATGTGTACACCTGCCACGAGCTCCATTGCTTTATTCTGGCCTGGCATGATGATCAACACTACCAAATCACCATCTTTCACCTGAATCACAGTGATGAAAACGGTCCATGTTATCTGACCAGCGCCTCCCTGCTCTTTTCATGCGCTTGATTGCCACACACACTGATCATTTGCGCTCCTCCTCCTCCTCCTCCTCCTCCTCCTCCTCCTCCTCCTCCTCCTCCGCAACATCGATCCAAATTGTGCGTCGTTTTAGCTACCAAATCATGACATTTAATCTATCCATATACCACGTTAGAGTTGGCGTACTGACCACCGCATTCTTTCTTTTACCCCTTCTGTGCAAGCGTGCGCACCCTGTGCAAGTTCACAGCGTGTGCTTTCCTCATGGGCCAACCACCTTCTGTGTGATTTGCTGCATCCGCTGCATGTCTTGTTTAGCCAGCTTTTATGCACCCAAGGTGGTACTTGACACATTTTCATGTCTGGTGCGGGTGTGAGTGCATGTGTGTGTGTGTGGTTTAGGGGGAGGGGGGTGCGTGGGTGTGATGATCAAAACTACCAAATCACCATCTTTCACCTGAATCACAGTGATGAAAACGGTCCATGATTTCTGACCCGTGCCCCTCATCAGCCTCATTGCTTGTAGCACATGCCGTGAGTTTGCTTTGATCTTGCGTCCTTGCCCGTTGCTCTTAAAGCTGTAAGGCATGACCTGCAGTATCTTGAAGGGGGGGGGTGACAAGTTTTTGTTGACTACAGTGGTCAGAAGATAAATTTCACTAGTAGAAGCTATGCACCCTGTCTCACCAAGCATTATTGTTGCTGTCCGTGTGCTGTGTGCATGTATGTATCTAGTGTGTTTGCCTCCTTCTCCCGCGCAACAACTTGGCATGATGACCAACACTACCTAATCACCATCTTTCACCTGAATTACAGTGATGAAAACGGTCCATGTTGTCTGACCAAGTGTTGCGCCTGTCGCTCACAGTAAGGCTGGAGCGCACCTCTTTCTGATGATAAAGCTGGAGCGCACGTTTGTGAAAGCTCGCACACACGCACACGCATGCACATACACACATACGAACGCTCAGGATTGTCCACGCGCGTGCACATATACACACACACACACACTTTGCAGGTGCCTGCCTACGGCCGCTTCATCAACGACATCTTTGAGCGCTGCTTAGACTTGTACCTATGCCCACGCATGCGGCGCAAGCGTTTGCACGTAGACCCTGAGAGCTTAGTGCCCAAGGTGAGCGTGAAACTCATCAAGGGCTGAGGCTGCGCTGCCTGACGAGGTGCTTAACTGATGTGCGTGTTACGTGATGATATCTGTGGCTTAGTCTCCCAGCAACTCCTTGTGGTGCGACGTCATGATGATGCACGCAAGCTTGCACACTACTGTATGACATTGTTTGTCATGCTGCCATCGTGCATCAAAGTGTGTGGTGTCTGCAACGCGTGGCAGATCGAGCGCCTGTCTCTTTTCAGCTGCTTTACCTGTCCAATTCAGAAACTGAGCCCTTTTTGATACCTGCGCCCGCAGTCGCTCCTCGGATTGATTCCATGCCTGTATAAATGCACTCTTCCTCTCCTGAACCTGCACCTGCATTTAATAACTTGTGCTGCATATAATGTCTTTGCAGTTACCCGACTGTACTGAGCCTGCACTCGCTCCCAAATCCTTGCGCTGCATGTTCCGTCTTTGCAGTTGCCCAAGCCAGCCGACCTGCAGCCCTTCCCCACGTCCCTGGCCATGCGTTACGAGGGGCACAAGGGCAAGGTGTGTGTGTGAGTGAATGAGTGCAGGCGTATGGGTGTGGCGAGTCTTGGTGAGGGTATATGAGTGTACGTGTGCATGGGTGTGGAGTGGGAGGGGCTGTGAATACAAGTTTGTCGGGGGGGTGGTGGGGGAGTAAGAACAGGTGTGGATGGGTGTGCGCGTGGGAGAATAACTAACAAACTAACTAAGAATAGGTGTGGATGGGTGTGCGTGTGCATGCACGTCACTTGTGGTGGCTGTGTGAGTTACTCTGGGTTTGCTCTGGGTTTGATCTGTAAAAGAACTTGCTTCTTTACGCAGTCCCAGGACACACCTGATAAGGAAAGGAATTACATGTTTTGCATGCTGTGGAAATCGACGGTGTTGTGGAGGTAGTTGGCAGTGTACGGCTGGAATATTATATGTAGGGTTGGCCAGAACTGTATATATACACCGTATATGACCGTACATTTGGTGATTTCCCTGCCAAAATTACCGTATATACATCGTATATATATGGTTCTGTCCAATCCTAATTATATGCTAGCATGTTGCAGGTACTCTTGGTTTGCTGCCGAAAGCCACCCATTCGAATATAGCAAATATGTAGCCTTTCCTTTCATTTGACAGTAACACTGGGAATCGAAGGTGACATGTCTTGCTCTCCTTGCCCGACTTGATAAAGGGATTCACTTTCTTGCACGACCCCACAAACGGCCACAGGTCCGTTCCATTGCGCCGGACGCCTCTGGTCAGTGGCTGTTATCAGGGTCTGACGACGGGACGGCCAAGCTGTGGGAGGTGCGGCTGGCGGGTGAAATGCAAGATGTAAAATGATATCAAGGTTTCGTTCATACAAGTATTAGTGTAAGAAAGCACGTGTTGATTGGATGGACGGCCAAGCCGTGGGAGGTGCGGCTGGCGGGTGAAATGCAAGATGTCTACAGTGCATAAGCTGCTGACACGTGCATGTGTGCACATGTGTCACCCAATGCTGCACCCTACATCTGCTCTGCTTGTATGTGTGTGTGTGTGTGCATGTGTGTGTGTGTGTGTGCATGTGTGTGTGCGTGTGCGTGTGTGCTGCAGGTGCGCACAGGGCGGTGCATTCGACGCGCTGCAAAGAAAAAGACAAGCTGTACCTGCATGCATGTGCACACTGTGTCACTCAATGCTGCGACCCTTTTATGCGTGTGCTGTAGGTGCGCACAGGGCGGTGCACTCAGACGTGGGACTTGGGGTCGCCTGTGGCTACGGTGGCGTGGTGTCCCGCACCTGGCATAAAGCTGGTTTCAGGTGAGGCTTTAGGCTCTAGCCTGTCCTGCCAGTCCTTTGAAAAGGCAGCCTTGTCTTTTGTGTCTGTGTTTCTAGAAGGCAGCCTTGCCGTTTGAGTTTGCTCGTTGAAAGGGCAGCTTTTTATTCAGTGTTTGCGTGGTAAGAGGGCAGCCTTATTGTTTGTGTGGTAAGAGGGCAGTCTTGTCGTTTGTCTTGTGTTCTACAAGGGGCAGCCTTGTCTTTTGCTTCTGCGTGCTGAGAGGACAGTCTTTCGGTCGTGTGTGCTGGAGCATCTATGGAAAGGATCTGGTAATAAAACTTTTCATGTAGCCAACGATTGCCTGTGGCATCCTGAACTGAACACCCATCAAAGACAGAATTGAACACCCATCAGAGTCAGAATCATCATCAGATCAGATACAGCAAGCTGTTAATTTTGTAGAAGTGAAGTTTCCCTCTGCTGCCCCAAAATGGTAGTCTGAGGAAGGCTACTTGCTGTGGCCATGCTAAATGCAATCGTCTGCCCCTGTCGTAGTTGTAGCAGGTGGTGCAGATGTAGCAGGTGGTGCCAGAATCTTACACGCTCTTGCGTACGACCACATTCTTTAATGTAGCTGTGGCGGGCAACACCATCTCCCTGATGCCCACAAGCACTGGCTCAGAGGAGGAGGGGGAGGCGGGAGAAAAAGCCATAGAGGATGCACTAGAGGCGTCAGCTGCTAACCAACAGGTGTGTGTGTCGTGTTTGTTTATTTGTGCGTGTGTCTGTGTGTGTAAGCAAATTTAGTTGGAATGCTTGCAATGAACGACTGCAGACGTTACCGAGCAGGCTGCAAGATGCTTAACTGATCAAGAACTGTGTTTTTATACCGTTTGCTTGGCCATGGGCCAAGTCACAATTTATCACTGCAGGCAGTCCAATCCCACCCACAAAATTTGCACTGACATGTCCATTAGCTGATGCGTATGTGCAGCCTGTATGGCCAGTTTACACTTCAGAACTCCTCGGCACACACGCACTAGCTCACATACACACAGAAGCGCACATACTCACATACACACCTACTCACACAGTTTACATACACACAGAAGGTCACACACAAACACATGCACTTGCTCACATACACATAGGAGCTTACAAACTTACATACACACATGTACACACACAGGCAGCTATCGCGGCTGGAGCCATTCCCTTGGCAACATGGAGCAAACGAGCAGGAGGGGGGCTGGACATCACACACAAGTAAGGACATACGCACACACTCACTCACACACTTGCACACACACACACACACACACACACACACACACACACACACACACACACACGCAATCAAAATGCAACCATCCCACCCTGCTCATTGCTAACATTGGCTGCCTCAAATTTTTTGAACGAGTTGCTATGAGCCAATAGTTGTGCAATCACAAGTGGTATGGGATGGATGCAATAGCAATCATCGGGAGGGCCTTTGGGTAGCAGGGATAGCTCTTTGGCACCCTCTCTCTAGTATATTTTCAGGGTTGGCAAGAACCGTATATATACACCGTATATGACCGTACATTTGGTAATTTCCCTGTTTAAAATATTGTATATACACCGTATATATATGGTTCTGGCCAACCCTATATATTTTCCATTCGCCACTTGATCAGGTGCAATGAGGGTTGTGAGCATGCAAACTTTTGTGTTGTTCCTTTTATCGCTTGAACTCACGCAAACAGGGTCTCGAGCATGCAAACCTTGACGCATTGCTTTCTTGTCGAGTTGTGTGGTGGGCTTGCGTTCTGTGTTTACAGCCAAATGATGCCACACTTAGATGACGAGTCTGAGGATTGAGGGCCAGCTTTCTGCTGTTGCTTCCTCGCCTGTGTTAGACACCGAGGCATTTGTCTGATGGCTTTTGATAGCTGTGCTTTGTTCCTGCTGCATGCGCTGTTATTTTCTGTGTGTGTGTACGCAAATGGTCGGGTTGCCAAATGATGCCACACTTAGATGACGAGTCTGAGGATTGAGGGCCAGCTTTTTGCTGTTGCTCCTCGCCTGTGTTAGACACCGAGGCATGTGTCTAATGGCTGACTCCTGCTCTCCACTGCATGTACACAACACCACGCTGCTGCCTTTCCAGTGCATCTCTTTGTCCGTTATCTTCTTATGTGCGACATGTTCTTGGTTGCACCATTTTAGTCTGCCCCATGTTCTTGTGCGCGGCTTTATTTCAGGGGTGCCCTCTTCCAGCAGCAATGTTCCACTGCATCTTTCTGCCCGTTATGTTCTATATTGTGCAACATGTTCTTTGTGCACCGTAATTACAATCCGCAACACGTTCTCATGTGCAATGCGCTCTTGTGTGCATCTTCTTTTGGAAATGCCGTCCATCAGTAGTTGATACATCCCTGCTTCGCTAATCCAAGGCAATGGCTCTTGGGGTCATTACTTTGCATGCTCACACACACACTCACATACACACACACGCACACACACACACACACGTACGCACACAGGTTCCCTGTCAAGCACATGGCCTGGCATTTGCGGGGTGACTACTTCTCCACTGTAGCCCCTACCGGCAACACACAGGTGGGAGCTGTGGCATGCCTGCCTTTTCTTAAGTATCCCTGGTTTGTTTACTAGCCATGTGTGTGTCCTGCGTTTTTTGTCCATGCCTGTTTTTTTCGCACGGCGTGTAGCAAGTCTTTGCGCACAGCTCCAAATGTTTTCTCGACAAACGCACCACGTACGTGCAACTCCTCTCACTTCTCTCACGCTGGCCGAACCTGATGGATGTGGATCATGGACGCATGGTGCAGTTGCTGACTTTTTGTTTTGCCTTTTTTAACAACTTTTTCCTGCATTCTGAGATACTGCTGCCAATGTGCATCCAGTCCATTGTCATTCGCAAACTTGGTCCGGTCCATTTAAAATTGTCTTTCGCCTGGTTATGGGGATACCGCACCGCTTGCTTTCCATCATGCATGGAGTGGACAACAATGACCAGCTCTTTGTACTGAACGGGACTAAATTTACGTAAGTCCCGCTCAGAACAAAGAGCTGGTCATTGCGGAAACTTTACATTTCCTGGTGTTTAGTGAATTATACTAGCCGGGGCACACCCGCATCCCAAAAGTCTGTTTCTACCGACTTGTTCAGGCCAAGGCCCTCCACAAACACACGCACACGCATGCATGCATGCATACAAACACGCACACACAAACAATTGCACAGACACGCACACACACACACACATACACACACACACACACAAACAAACAAACATACAAGCCGGTGATGTAAACTCGGTAAAGAGCCTCACGAGGCGCTGATGTTTTACCTGATGCGCCTGAGGCTTTCGCTTCTCAAAGGTTTGGGTGCAGCCCTGCCTACGGCTCTGCTCACGAACGCAAACACGCACACACTCACACTCACATACACACACAAACGCGTGCACAGACATGCACCCCACCCCTTCCAAACATATCCAAACACACAGACGCACATACACACACGCGTGCGCGTGTCAAGCCGGTGATGTAAACTCGGTAAAGAGCCTCACGAGGCACTGATGTTTTACCTGATGCGCCTGAGGCTCTTACATTGGCTTTGAGTTTCAGCCCTGCGTGACGCACAAAATTGCGCCCTTTGTCACCTAGCCTGCATTTTTCCTAAAGCCAAATCATCATCCCTGATTGCAGACTCTTAACATGTAAAGATCTGTGTGATGAATAATGTGGACTGCTTGCCTCATTCCTTCATTCCTTTTACAAACCTGACCTATCGTGTGATGCATTGAGCACGTTCTGATTGCAGGCTCCTGCCTTGGTCATTAGCCCGTGATGAGATAAACGGCTGTGGTTTTCAGAGGCCTGTCTGAGAAGGCAGGCACTGATGATTAGCGTTTTATGTCTGATGGCTAGTGTTAGATAAAATGCACATTGACACGCACATCCACGTGCACATTTAACGCGCGCATGCAAACATGCAAGGCAACTGTACATTCGGTTGACTTATGGGCAGATGCACGTGTGACCTGCACGATTGTTTGCTTTTTGCTGCTTGAAACATCTGACAGAACGCATAATGGAGCAGGGATGTTATGTCTGCCCCCTCACACAACCTCCCCCCTGCTCCTACACACACACACACACACACACACACACACGCACACGCACACGCGCATACACACACGTGAAGAACAAAGGCCGTTGATGCATACTAATTCAGTTTGTATTCCCAGAGCTCTTGCAGCACTGATGCACAACACACAGTCTCTGAGGCCAACGTTCGAGCTTTCGCAGCACTGATGCTCAACACTATCCCTGAAGCCATAGTTTAACCCCATGGTTTTAATCTTGTTTCTCGTTCTACCTTTGCCCTCATCCCCTCCCGTAATCAAATTTCCTTTCTAGCTCGTAGCCTTCTGGCTTGCTCCCAGCAAGCTGCTCACTCCCCTCAGTGCTGCTGCAGCTTGTACACTCAGCAATTGATGTCAACAATCTTTTTTTGCTTGGGCTTCAATTTATTTGTGCAATGTTTGTTGTGCCCACAAGTGTGCGCGCACGCCCGCACACACATGCACACACGCAGTCACGGACACACATTCACACACGCACACATATACACACACATGCACGCACATATGTTGGACTTTGACCGCCCATGATGTCATCAATATTTCACAGTTTGTCAGAGTCCCTGCTAAAAGCAGGCGCTGACGATGCATTATTTCGACTGAGGCGTATGAAAGCTTGGTGTAGCTGCATCCTCCATCATGTCCCCCCTCCATTCATTCATTCAAAAATAACAGGTCACAAGAACAGGAAACCATTTAAAAATTACGCGGCCGTACACAAAGTGGAAACAAGCAAATTTATTTAATTTATGAACGCACAGTTCTGGCCACCCTAGCCAGAATTGCTCACCCACTCCCTTGCCTGTGTGTTTCAAAGCTAAACCATTTGCCCGAATCTACGCTCTTTTTCCTTCCCCGTATCTGTGCCTGGGTGCGCACTTGCCTTACGCCCTGCACCGAGGCAGCCCACCTCTGTCGGGTGTGTGTGACGCCCTACAGTAACCCCGACTACTCTTTGCCACCAGTGCTGCTGAAAACCGGCCTGTGGGTCAGTTGCGACCGAGGACAATTCTTGTTTTCTGTGCTGTGTAGAATCCCACCCACCCTCTTAACCTAAACCCACCTGAACCTGAACCTGCAAGTGGAGGTGCGCAAAACATTGCTATATGAGCTACGCATCGTTGCAGAAACGGTTTGTCACAGCACACAGCAAAATTGTAGGTAGTGAGTTGCTTAGGCCCACAATTATCGTCGTCCAACTTCACATCGACCACAACAAGGCCTTCTCCGACCAGAACAGCACATTGTCTTATTTCTCGCTATTTTGGGTGCGCACTTGCCTTTCGCCCTGCATCGAGGCAGCCCACCTCTGTCGGGTGTGTGTGACGCCCTACAGGAACCCCGACTACTCTTTGCCACCAGTGCTGCTGAAAACCGGCCTGTGGGTCAGTTGCGACCGAGGAACAACTCTTGTCAAGCTGTGGCTGCAGATGCTGTTGGGCTCCAACATGTGCTGGCTACTGCTGCTGCTGGGCTTTTGCCCATGTGGCTGCATTGCACAAGGGCAAGCCCAGCAGCAGCAGGCACATGGTCCTGCGCTGTGCAGAATCCCACCCACATGAAGTCCTGCGCAGCAGCAGGCACATGGTCCTGCGCTGTGCAGAATCCCACCCACATGTAGTTCTGCGCAACAGCAGGTACAATGTCCTGCGCTGTGCAGAATCCCACCCACATGAAGTCCTGCGCAGCTGCAGGCGCATGGTCCTGCGCTGTGCAGAATCCCACCCACATGAAGTCCTGCGCAACAGCAGGCACATGGTCCTGCGCTGTGCAGAATCCCACCCACAAGGGCAAGCCCAGCTGCAGCAGGCACATGGTCCTGCGCTGTGCAGAATCCCACCCACATGAAATTAAACCCACCTAACCTAAACCCACCTAAACCTGAACCCGCAAGTGGAGGCGCGCACAAAACGATGCTGTTTGAGCTACGCATCAATTACACACACAAACTCAACAGTCGTGATTAAGTGCTTGGCCTTCCTAAATCTCGCAGTACACCCTTTCGAGAGTGCAAGCCACTGTGTATTGTTGTACCTGCATGTTGTAGAGCGTTTCCAACAAAATGTGTGCGGTGGGAGGAGGCAGGTTTGCACGCCTCCCTTCGCATGCACACTTGCACGCGTGCATGCGCACTCACATGAGCTCACGCATTCACACTCACGAGTGCACACACACACACACACACACACACACAGGCTGTGCTGGTGCACCAGCTGTCCAAGGGAGCCACACAGAATCCCTTCCGTAAAAACAGGGGGCGTGTGAATCGTGTTGCGTTCCACCCTACCAAGCCCTTTTTCTTTGTGGCCAGCCAGAACCACGTGCGCATCTACAACCTTGCAAAACAGGTGCGTCTTAGCGTCTTACTAGGTTGCTATTTAATATGATGATGGTTTTCATTTAGGAGAATTTAATCGGATTGTTGAAATGAAACACGGTGTAGGCTTGTTGCTGGGGGCAGAGGGCGAAGGGATTGTTGAAATGAAACACAGTGTAGGCTTGCTGCTGGGGGCCTCTGCTGAGGCTGACGGGATGGTTGAAACGAAACACGGTGTAGGCTTGTTGCTGAGGGCAGAGGGTGAAGGGATTGATGAAATGACATACAGTGGTTGGCGGAAGGCCTGCCCATTACGCTGATTGGGGGAGGAATGTAGGTTTGTGTGTTTCTGTACATGTTTGCGTGCGTGCATGCTTGTATTATAACAAGCGTGAGGAACGACGAATGAAGGCGCCAAGTGGTGCCCTACCTTGAATGTTGAGAGTGTGCCTTTATTGCCCTCCAGGTCATGGTAAGTGAAGCACACTCTCAACACTCAAAAGCTGAGGCACCACTCGGCACCTTCACTCATCGTTCATCAAGCTTGTTGTATATGTGTGTGTCTGTGTGTGTTATCGTGCGTATTTGCGAGTGTATGAACCAAGGTGGAAATGCTTTTTAGCTCGGCATGATTGCTTGTCTTTTTTACCGAGTACGTCCTTGAATACCTGTTAAAGTATCCAAGGAACGTCTCACATAGCCTAAACGCTTGTCGGCTAGTTTCAATGGCTCTACTAGTCCTTGTGGTTTCCTCTAGGAAACTAGAAAAAGGCCCGTAGGCGTGCAGGGTTTTTTCTCCTTTGCTGTCAATAATCAGTGGTGTGTGATTCAGCTGTGTGCCTTACGGATTTAAAGCATCTGAGGGCAATCAAGCAATGCATGCCCGTGCGCATTCCGAATCTTGATCTTGGTGTGGTGGGGGCGTTCACGCACACACACAGACACACACATGCATACATGCACGCTCACTTGCACACACACACATGCATACACACACGCTCACATGCACACACACACATTTTCATGATCATCAAAATATGCCCTACGTGCCCACAGGCACTGTCCAAGAAGCTCATGGGTGGCAGTGGCACCATCACGTGCTTGGCTGTGCACCCGTCAGGAGATCACGTGCTAGTTGGGTCAGACGACAAGCGCCTGGCATGGTGTGTGGATGTGGCATACATAGTGTGTGCATTCGTGGGTGTTTGTGCGTTCGTGGGTGTGGGTGGGCGTGTGGGCGTGGCGCCTGTTGGTGTGTATGTGTGGGAGGGGGGGAAGGGATGGGGGTGCTGTGTGGATGGTGTGCATTTTCTTATTATTTTGAACCTTTTGTCAAAATTTAGCATTACTTCTATTTGGGTGCGCACTTGCCTTACGCCCTGCACCGAGGCAGCCCACCTCTGTCGGGTGTGTGTGACGCCCTACAGCAACCCCGACTACTCTTTGCCACCAGTGCTGCTGAAAACCGGCCTGTGGGTCAGTTGCGACCGAGGAACAATTCTTGTTGACTTTCTGTGCTGTGTTAAATCCCACCCACCTGAGACTTAACCCACCTAACCTGAACTTCTAAGTGGAGATGTGCGAAACTATACTGTTTGAGCTACGCATCGTTGCAAAAGAATTGTCGCAGCAGAAAGCAAAGTCGTAGGCATTGATCAAAGCTTGGGCCTACAGTTATTGTTGCCTGACTGCACGTCGACCACAACAAGGCCTTCACCGACCAGAAAAGCACATTGTCTTGTTTCTCACTGTTTTGGGTGCGCACTTGCCTTACGCCCTGCATTGAGGCAGCCCACCTCTGTCGGGTGTGTGTGACGCCCTACAGCAACCCCGACTACTCTTTGCCACCAGTGCTGCTGAAAACCGGCCTGTGGGTCAGTTGCGACCGAGGAACATATTTTAATTAAGCATATCAATGAGGTTTGAAATTTGAGTGAAAATGTAAGCAAATGATTCACTCTCACATGTAAGCAAATGATACTAGTGTGCTTTTGTGCGCGCCATTACTGGTAGGTACATCCACTGCCCTGGAAATAAAATGTTGAACAATTTGATTACCGCCACCCTAGGGAATATTTATTCAGGGCGGTATTAATATGTACAACACATGGGACCCTGTGCTCCTTTTTGGCCAGTTCCTTCTTCTGATATGTACATTGCCTTGTATTCATAGTCAGCCCAGCCAAGCCTCACCCAAAAAGGGGGAATTGATGCCCCTTTCCTGAATTGCACTTCTGAGGTCACCCAATGGTTTCTTTGCAATAAATATAACACCTCTGCATAAAAATTACTGAGTTTGGGGTCAAGGGTGAGAGTGGGAGGCTGGATTTGTGCCATTTCCCTGCCAGAAAGGTGGTATGGGTGTAGAAATGCAGGTTTTGGTCCGATTTTCGCCAATTCCTTTGTTCTCAGATAGATTTAGGGTCAAACCATACCCATCGAAGCAAAAAAAAGGGGGGTGGAAATATGCCCTAAAGGACTTAGTGCGTGGGCTGTTTGCTGGGCAAAAATGGTGCATTTCTGAAACCCTGGAAACACACTTTTGGCCATCACCTGAGTGTCGGGAACCCTTCAGTATGCTCCAAAAGCATGCCCTGTCAAGTTTAATGGTCTGGGATGCTGGGGTTGGGCCGTGATGGGCAGCGACAGCTGAGATCTTTATAGGTCTCTGGTCAGCCCCTCCGAGCACAGACTGATTCGACAAATAATGCCAGATGAACGATATAACAAAACTCAAACAATCAGACTTACGAGGGAAGGGCTGTCATACCAGGGAGGTAGACAAACATATCATTGTTTGAACCTTGTTTATATATTTTATAGAGTCCAGCAAAACAATCGCGACCCCAACCAATTCAGTGGCTGTCGACTTGTAAAAACTCGCACTTTTCCCTGCCAAAAGGGGGTCCAAAACCGGACCTTGACCCCAGACCCCCAGACCTTCACCAGAATGTCCCAGTATTGTTGCAAACACCCCTGGCAAGTTAATGGTAACGGGGAGGAGCTTTTGAAATTCACTTTCTGACAGGGATTTCCACCCTGCCCACCTGGGCACCTCCCGCCACAAACTGAGTGTGCAGGGGTGCTTATATATATATAGTCAAGGGTCCTGGATACTTAAATGTACTTTTCGGCTTTGGGGCAAGAACTCTCACAGGGATGGCTGGCCTGATTCATAGAACACACAATTTCACTAAACGCCTTATACATATGCGGCCAACGCTCTGATGTTGATACATACACAGACGATAGGTTGTTGGTGGCCTTGAAATTTGTTGCACCTTGCTTGTACCTCGATACTCTCTCGAGCCCACCTCTAAAGCCCTATAAGCCTATAAGTAACAGACCATTGCTGCTTGTATTGCACGCCTCGCACCTTGTATTGCCCCTCGCTCCTTTCAATCGCTCCATGTGTATGACCTTGAGCACCTCTTGCTTTTCAATCGCACTTCTTGCTTTTCAAAACCTCTTGCTTTCCAATCGCACCTCAAGCTTGATCTCAGACACCTCTGCTTGCTACTCGTTCGCTCTTCAGGTACGACCTCGACCTCAGTGACAAGCCGTACAAGGCCCTGCGCTATCACACCACTGGCCTGCGCGGCACAGCCTTCCACCGCAGGTGATCATGCGTGTGTGTGTGGGTGGGTGGGTGAGGTGGAGTGGGTGGGTGGAGTGTGTGTGGGTGAGGTTGTGCATGGGTGTTTATGTGGGTGGGGTTGTGGGTGTGCAGGTGAGGTGTATGTGTGTTGATGTGGGTGGGGTTGTGGGTGCGAATTTGGTTTTAGGGGTGGGGGCGTGGGTATATGTTGGTGCAGGCATGCAAGTCAAGGGAAAGACAGGCGTGTTCGTCCAGACAATCGTTAACGGTGAACTGAACCTGGTGTGAAATAAACCAATGCAAGCTTGCCTGTTCTTCCCCTTTAATTTGTAGGCTTTGTGTTTCTTTGGACCAGAAAGTAAGAATGCAATATTTTTAATGTGACTTTACCGTTCAAACTCTTTGTCTTCCCCTCCTCACCTCCTCTCTTTCCTCGCAGTTACCCCCTGTTTGCCTCCTGTGCCGACGACGCTGCCGTGCACGTGTTCCACGGCATGGTGTACGCTGACCTCCTGACCAACCCCTTGTTGGTGCCTTTGAAAGTTTTGCGAGGTCACACAGTGACAGACCACACAGGTGTACTTGATGTGGCCTTCCACCCCACGCAGCCATGGCTGTTCACAGCAGGGGGCGACAATAGTGTGTGTTTGTTTTGCAATTAGTTGGCTTCTTCGTAGTCTTTGTAGAGCCTTCGAGTGACCAGTGTGAGGATGTGTCTGTTGCCTCGCAGGTGAGGCTGTGATTTATTTAATTGTTTGCTGTTCTTGACTCTAGAGGTTCTAGAGAACGTATGCCTTTTGTCTTAACTCCTTGCAAAATCATAAAGTACCTGCGCACGTTATCTGTCTTTTTCCCAATGATTGAGATTACGTGTGAGACGCCTGCTGAGGACTGCTGAAGAAATATAGAAAGGCGTTATTCTGCAGGCAGTGAAAATACTAAAAGCCAACCGATTTTATGGCTCTCCTGTACTGATTGGAAATGGGTTTAAATAGTCTATAACAAGTCCCCTTTGTTTTGTTTCTTTTAGTTTGGATTACCAATGCCTCCAGTCTGGCATGGCTGCCCAATCTGTAGATCTCAACAATTATCAATCGAAAAGATCGAATTTGTAACATCCGAGTTAGGGTAAGGGTAAGGGTAAGGGTTACACAGCTATATCCGCCAGCGAGGGCAGTTGAGCTATAGCATAAAAAGCCAGCTTCAAGAAGAGAAAGAGGCCAGACTGAACAAGACACCAGAAAAAGAAGC
>Ga0307947_1000919_pt1 | contig 22384 bp, 23 predicted proteins | sample OrgLakmetagen232_FD_201840 | JGI IMG/M metagenome (GOLD analysis project Ga0307947, IMG submission 201840) | Saline water microbial communities from Organic Lake, Antarctica - #232 | ecosystem: Environmental > Aquatic > Non-marine Saline and Alkaline > Saline | place: Antarctica: Organic Lake...
CCACCCTCACTTAAACGTTTCCCACTATGTAAACCCAAAAGGCATGGGTATAACCAACACCATCTCACGTGCAGAGCTAGCAGCTATAGCAGCTGCAGTCATACACGGCTACTCACATATAGCCACAGACAGCTTTACATCACTGCACCAGATCAAAAAGCAGCTCTCACACCCGAATCTCCATCGCCACCACATCCAAGGAGATGTCTTTCAATCCATTGCTAAAGCAATCCGCCAATCACCATCGCCCATCCACTTCTTCAAAGTAAAATCCCATGCCGGTATTATCGGTAATGAGCATGCCGACGCCCTTGCTAAAAATTCAGCCACCACCTACTCCGACCTTGCAGACACCTCCATCAGAACAGCAGACCCCGAGGAAAATCCCTTCTACAACATCCACTGGCTTGCAAAAGAAGACATAGACAAGTGGGGGGAAGCATCGCAAGCGATGCTGAAAAGTTGGCGAAGCCTTTTGCGCTGTGAACTGGCAACTTGTGTGTGCTTTGTGCACGCTATACATGTGTGTGTGTGTGTGTGTGTGTGTGTGTGTTTGTGTGTGTGTGTGTGCGTGTGTGTGTGTGTGAGTGTGTGTGTGTGTGTTTGTGTTTGTGTGTGCGTGTTTGTGTGTGTAAGTGTATGTGTATGTGTGTGTGCATGTGTGCATATGTGCGTGCGTGCGTGCATGCCTGCGTGCGTGCGTGCGTGCGTGTGTGTGTGTGTGTGTGTGTGTGTGTGTGTGTGCGCGTGTGCGCGTGCATGCATGCCTTCAACCTGCTCACATCTGTCAGTCAAACATGGAGACTTGCATCTTCAGAACACGCTCCCATCGTCATCGCGTCATTAAACATTAATTTTTAAGTCCCTTGCAACTTGATTTGTGAAAATCCGTGCACCCAGTCGTGTGCTTGCATGGAGCAGCGAACTTTTCGTCCCGCCTCTCCTCGGCCCCGGACCCAGCCGGCACACTCAGAAACTTCTACTTTCAACGCCTGTGCCATCAGACACTGTTCCGGGGACGTGGGCTGAGCACCGTCGGGCAGCTTCCTGCAGCTACCAAACATTGAGTCACTTCTTTCCACAGCACTGCTCACTGCACCTTTGGTCACCAAAACTTGTATGCCCCGACAAACGAGTTTGCTTGGCCTGTCTGTCAAGTTTCAGACCTGGACGTTGGCTGCGTGGCTCTAGCCAGGCCCTGAGTCTCAACTTTCCAAATTTTCGTTCCGGGGTACGCCCAGCAGCACCACCCCCTGCTCCTCCCCTCCCCCTGACACCACAGGGCTGCCTGATTTGTAATTTTGGGTCACTGTGCAAGTTTTGGGGGCGGGGGGTGCGCTGAGCGGGCCTGCGCACACTGGTGTGAATAATTTTCGTTTTCACGGTGCGCCCAGCAGCACCTCCACCGCCCCTCCCCATCCCTTGACACAGCAGGGCTGCCTGGTTGGTCAGTCTAAGGTGCCTTGCAAGTTTTGGGGGCAGAGGGTGGGCTGGGCGGGCCTGCGCACACTGGTGTGAACTTTGGTGGGAATCCGGCAAACCTAGGGGCTGCGCCCCATGACTGGGGCTTCGCCAAAAAACAAACACAAACCCATAATCATACCCATACAACAAACATGGCCCATTTTCCTCCCCCAAAGCTTTGGTACCTACCAAACCACCGTGACGCCCTTCAAGCACACGTGCATTTTCTCCATAAACTGGGAAATGCCAAAACTGAAGCGAACTACCATGCGTACTACCAGACCCTCATAAAGGACGGCACTGCCAATGGAGCCATTAGCAATGCTTACCTAACATCATACGATGTCCCCTTTAAGACCAAATGTATCATTATGAAATATAGAACAGGCACCCTATATAATCAAAGACATGCGGAATTGTTCAAACTCTCAACAAGTCAAACTTGCCCCCTCTGCCCACAAGTAGACAGTGCCCTGCACATCCTTTCTGGGTGCCAACACACACAAATAAGGAACGTGATCACCAAAAGACACAACTTAGCATGCCGCATGATCTTAACGCCTATCAGCAAAACAGGCTCCTTAGGATTATGCATTGTCTCCAAAGATATAGGCAGCAACGAACGGATGACCGTGCAAAATCTCCAGATTCCTGAAACAGCTGAAAGTAGAATTGCTCCCAAATGTCTCTTCCCACCCCGCTTCCCAGATAAAGACAGATTTACCTCCAGCCGCCCAGATTTTGTGCTGGTTACTCCCATCGCTGCAAAAGCACAAAAACAACAAACTAATGTAGGGGGGTGGGTTCTTCGGAGTGGCAGGGGGCAATTGAGGGAGACTGGGAGCACCTCAGCAGCACCGCCAGCCACCAGTAGAGCCACCAACCCCAGACAGCACCGACCTAAAGACCTCAACAAAATTCGGCGCGACATCCACCTCGTCGAGATCAAGTACTGTGAGGACACCAGACCTTAGAACCAGCTGAACGCCGCAAAGGAACAGCACAAAGACCTTTGCAGCAATCTCCAAGGAGCCTCCGTTACTCTCCACATCATCCTTTTGGGTGTGGGCGGCACCATCTACAACACCCACACTCTGAAGCCTTCCAAAGAACTGGGTCTCGATTCTCAAAGAGTTAAGAAGCTTGCCTCCAAGCTCCATGTGCACTCTGTAAACTTTGCTGCTAAACTTGTCCATACCAGACGTGCCCTTTCCAGTACTGTTATCTACTCTCATCAGGAGCCGTTTCAGGCCAAGCCTGAAACCCTCCTGATCCCCATTGATTTTTCCTTTCCTTTTCGCGGTGGAGGAGCTTTACGGTACTCGGTACCAAAGTGGCTCCTTTTCCTTAATTAATGTGGGGAGTGGTTTTCACTGCCTGCGTGATTTTTTCTTTTTTCTTTTCTTTCTCATATAAACTCTCAACTGAAAAAAACTAAAAAACTCCACACGATTTGTTGCTGCCAATGATTGGGCGTGACAGCCGGAGAAATTTGTAGATTAGGAAAAAGATCCAGTAAGTTCAGATAAAGCATTAAATCCAGTCAAAACAGGACAGTTAGACGAGATGCGGCTGTGGTATTGCCTAGGGTTGCCTTGACTTTTGTAAGGGGCGATTGATTTCTACCTTGCCTGAAAATTAAGAACAGTGACAGTTTTTTACATAAACACCTTCAAATATCTCGATATGGTGTGCGACAGGCAGATCAATCTGAATATTGCGGCTGATGCAGCTTTGCGACCATTTATGGCTGGTACTTTCAGATTCAAGCAATTCGTCAAGAGCCATGATCTTGCTAACAGATTACATGTTCATATCTAAAACGGCTCCTCAAAATGTACGCAATTCCTACTAGCATGTATGCGAGTCAGATATGGGCTACTCCCTTCTTACGACAAGGTAGAGAGATGGATAACCCCCTACAGATGGCTTTTGACATGTTACGCCCAATCAGTGGCAGCGACAAATTGTGTGAGAGCAGTTAGTTGGTTGACAGTTGAGAGTTTCTGTATGTCTTGTTCAATAAGCTGAATGTGCCAGTCTTATTGATAATTGGTTGGCAGTGCTGAAAAGGATTCTCAGAGTCAGAGACATCACTCCTTACCAGGTGCGTTGTGCAAGAGTGTGGCCTGGAGCCCCTGCAATTTAATTGTCTTTGCGATGCAATGCATCTGTAAAATTCCGAATCCCTTACCCAATGCAATAGTTCCACAAGGAGGAAGGTTTTGCAAGCTGACATGCAATTGAGCACCGGGCCCCTGCATGCTGGTCCTCCCACATTCTTTCAGCCATGGAAGGCTTGACACAATCTTGCATGTTCAAACAAAAGTTGTTGAACTGCGAGGGTGAAAGTAAATGGAAGTCTGCGCTGGAAGTCACCAGTGTGCATTAAGGAAAGGCTCTCAACTAGTGCTCACACTAGCCAGAGCCCCACCAAAAAACGAGAAAAAAAAGAGAAACAACAGAGACTAATGAGGATCCGGCGGGTTGTCAGCCATGCGATCCGGCCTACGCCTAGCCCTCCTGAAGCCAGCCGCTCTACCAGTAACTTCCCCATCAGAACCCCCGATATCACTGTTGTTGTTGATACAGTGTATTTTGTGTCTTGTTTTTGTGATCTTGTTTAAGCCTTTTATTGCATGTAGTACAGTGGCTAGTTGGTGCACTTTGTTTAAAGGGATACCCAGGTTTAGCATAGGAGTTATGGTGTACTGATTGTAGATAGTGCCCCCGACTCCAAGAAATCTAACATGAAGTGTGACTTTGTTGTTTCGAGAGATGCCTCGGAGGCTCTTTGTTCGTAGACGCTGGATAAGAGGTTGATGTTGGTTGTGCACTTTTTCTAATGTCTGTTGGGGGTTTATGTCTGAGCAGAATTTGGATTCTACAAGATGTATGTCTCTGTCCTTTGGGGGGATCTGTTTGGGATCCAAATGCCTGCCTCTTCCCTCAATAAGCATAACTAACACGCCACCTGGACGGCTTTGATGTCTAGTTGGAAGGTTTTGTTGTGTTGGGAAAACCCAGTCAGGAATGTTTATTTCAATGTCATCAGGGGGTTCAATATTAAGGTCAGATAACTTTTCACTGTTACAAGCATCCATTGTAACAATTGCTGAGTCCAGCTTGCCTTTGCTGATCTCTTCACCACAAAGGCTTATGGCGTGGTGGTGTCGGTATATGTGCATTCTCTTCGGAGTATGGTTGTTGCACCTAAGAAGTATGTGTGGAGCAACGTCTGATCCTCCGCACAAAGGGCAGGTGGCAGGACCTGTCGTATGACTAAACCTTTTGGTGTGTTTGTCTGTGTGTATCGTATCCGTCCTGCACTTAAGGACTTGTTCCTGTTCCTTAGAAGCCACATTTGGCATGGACCAAAACTTGTTACTTAATTGGGCATGCACAAGGGGCTTTAAGGTAGCTTGCCATGTGTGAGAGTCGGGCTGTGCTGCACGCTGAGGCGTATCATGCAATTTTTGCCAGAGCTCGTAAAGCAGTGTATCTGTGTTAGCTTCACCAAGGTAATGGTGGGCGTGCATGTGATTATTTGAGGTTAATTAAAACTAAAACTTCTGCATGGGAGCCAACTTTGTTCGGAACGCTTAGCCAGAACAGGTCGTAGAAGGGGTCAGTAGCTGGCGGGAGGGAAGCGTCAGAAATTTGATTGACTGCTGCTTTGTGTGCTAGGTGGTCTGCACCCTCATCGCCAATAATACCAGAGTGAGATTTCACTTTGTAGAAAGTGACAGTAGAAGGTGAAAATTTGGATTAAATTTACAATGTCCTTGAGCAGTTCCCTGTGCAAGTGGTGGAGTACAGCCATTGGGTTCAATGGCTGTTTTCTAATCTCAATAGCTGTTTTCTAATCTAAAAAAGGGATGAGGCACTGTCTGTAGCAATTTCAGTGTGGCCTTTTTGTACCGCTACTAGCACAGCTGCAAGTTCAGCTCTATTTATGGTGAGTGTGGGGCCGCTGCCTCCAGGATTGATAGTGACGGTATCACTATAACCAGCGTCTGTAGTGGGGATGAAAATGCCAGCGCCTATAATTTGCTGTTTCTTGATCGCATCTTGCATGGCACTACCATCAGTGTATGTTATTGAATTTCAGTTTTGTACTTTGGGAATGTGTGGGCTCTTTTACTGGTTGACGTTTGTGCTATGAAGCGTTTGCCAGTGGCTGATGTTAGCAGCAATGGGAGTATCTGGGTGTAGGAGACAAGTCCACGTAGTTTCAGGAATTGTTTGCTTGAGATTGTTGAGCCAAGCTGGGTTGGATTCATTCAGGGCTTGTTTCTTTTGATTGTTCCCGACGACAGTTAGCTGCATTTTATTCTTGTTGTGCTGAGGCTGGGGTGGAGCGTCTAACCAAGCTTCTGTAGGGTTTAAGAGCATGCTGTCTGCAGAAAACTGAGCTAGAACGCATGCATGCTCAGGGTAGTCGTTTATCCAAGTCATGTACCCGTTCTTACTCCAACCAAGCCAATCAGGGAGGAGTAGGAATGTTGCTGTAGCTTCTTGAGTGAACTTGTGATTGAAGTGCATGTCCCACAAGTGAATGCAGGAGATAGTTGCAATAATTCGGGTGGCAAAAGGAGAAGCCTGTGAATTTGTGTCGAAAGCATTAGTGCTTGCTCCAAATACTGTGTCTCTGGTATTTTAGCTCCAGTAGGCTTGGTAACTAGGGTTAAAATCTAGGGGGCTAGCAAACATTTTGCTTGGTAACTAGTGCCCATTTTTGGAGGGAGGTCATAATGTGCCTCAGGGTGCAATACATATTGGAATCTCTTGCCTTTTTCCCAATGTCGTTATGTGAGCTCATTTGAGGTTTATACCTTCGTAGCAGACCAATAATTTCAGTTGCCTCGTCTTGCACAGATAGGTTGTGTAGTACTGTGTAGGCCAATCCGTTTAGATTGGTTGTAAGCATGTAGCAAGATGTTGAGACGTTCTAGGGATAGCATACCTGTGCACTTGCCGTAGATGTCATACGCACAGGCTGCTTGACAGGTTATGTGTTCAGGGATCTTAGGTTCACCCTCTGAGTCTTTATTAGATCCTGGCTTGAGGAGGTCCACATCCCGCACCCAGATCTCACATTTCCAGGTGGGTTGAATGTCTGCTTGGGGATTGCCAGTGTCCGTGATAAATTGCCTTGTCTCTGATGTTTTGGCCTTGCGACAAGTCCCACATATTTTCAAAGTGATGGGTACAACCATCATAGCCTTGCTTTGTCGACTTGTCAATTTCTTGGTCTTCTGATTGGGCGTTTAGCTGAGTGCTAGTATCAGCATTTTTATAGCTATCTACATAGGTTTTGAAGTCAAAGTTGGCTAAGAGCAGTTCTGCCGCTTCTCATGTGGGTTGCCAGATCACTATTATCATTTCTTTTTCTTCTGCATAGGATTTTCTGGTGTCCTTTTTCGCTTGGGTCAGGTCAGTACAGGCTGGGCAATGCCAGTCTTCACTATTTTCCGCATCTTGCGCGCCTTGCAGTATGTGAGCAAGCATTCAGGTCAGTCAGACAATTCCAATGGTAAGTGCGTCGTCACGTATCACATTGTGGCACATCATCATAGTTTTCTTCTCTTTCTGGATGCTCTTGGCTGACCGGGCTCCAGCAAATTTGGCAGCAATCGTCTACCTTTTGGAAAGGGCTCTGTTTTTGCTGCTTTCAGCCCCATGCTCTGGAACAAGGGTAACGCCCATTTTTCAATAGTAACAGGTTGTAATTGGATTTTGTATTGCGCCTGTGAAGTTGCGTTGGTGTTACGTTTAGGTTTGCTTATTGCTGCCAGTCCAACACCTCCTGTATTTGATAGTCATACTTGAAAATTGTGTTACAGGCCTTGACATTGCCAAAAAGAGCCGCGTTGCTATGTCTATAATGCCATATTTTGGTTGCCACAGTCTCACCTGGTTGCAGAGGCTCTGGAGATTAGGTAGTGATGTTGGGTTGTTGTTGGTTTGTGTTTGGCGGGAAAGATTATCGGGTTGCGTGTTGGAGCAGCCTGGATCTATGTCCATACTTTCTGTCTGCCTCTGAATTGTGTGTCTCGTTCTCCTTGTGGAGACTGTTCGCCTAGCAGGAGTTTGGGTCTGTTGGCGTTGCGAAACCTGTACTACATCTGACCAGGCCCATCCCATGGGAGTGTAAGCCTTAATTGCATCTAGAGCAGTAGCATTAACTCTCCTAGCCCTTCTTCTTTGCTAGGTGTCGTGCCCTTGTTTTTATGTAAGTCACTGATGAGCTGGGGGGTTATGTTCGCTGAGTTCAACAGAGAGGCAAGCCTTTTTATTGCAATAATTTGACCCGTTTTAAATTTGCTGCCAAACTTAAATTTGAGGTTGTTGCCATTTAGCATGTATGTGCCGTCTAGGCTAAGGAGCCTTGGAGGCTGGATATCCCGGAGTCCATAAGAGAAAATGCAATGTTATTAATTAGGGTTTCCAGAGTAAGGCAAGTTGGGTGTCCAGAGTGCTTTTGTAATACTGTTAAAACTTTCTGTGAGCCTATTGATCTCAGTCGGTTTGTCGTGGACGTCAGGGACAGATATTTAGAGCTTTGGACACCTTTCTCTGATAGCTCCTCCTTATAGGCCTCCCGGGTACATGCTTCTTGACCTTCTTCAAGATGTCATCCGCAGTGTGGCTCGTTTCAGACTTCGTGTCCACACCCTTCGCTTTGAAACAGCAACTTGGAATTCCACCTCTTCCCCTACTTGCAACTTGTGTGAGGCTGATGATGATGTCCAGCCAGAATAAAAAAAATGTTCTCTTTCACTGCATGCACCCTCAGATAGTTTATCTCCGCAGGAAGTACGCGTTCTTATTTTCACAGACAGGACGTTTTCACACCAGGAACAACAAACTCCATCTTTTCTTTTATGTAGCCCCCTCCCTCAATCATGCTGGCTGTGTCATTGCTACCAGCGGAACCTTTTTTCCCTCCATCTTTTCGTTCATGAACTTGTTTTGCTCTATGAACAGGCGAGCAGTCATACTTCTTGACTGAATGCCTTTTTCTAGTAAACCTTGTAAACCTTGTAGGTAGGGCCCTACAAAGTTTACAAGAAAGTAATCCCCGGGGTTCTAGAAGGGGGGGTGATGGTGAAGGGCTGACATTAGAGGGGCAGGTGCAGACTGAATAGCATGGCTGGCGACTTGCCGAATCCATCACTGGCAGCCTCGGTTGGCTTTCTAATGGGGCTCTTTTCAGTGTGAGCGCTAAGCAGTAATGTGAGAGCCTTTCTGCTCTGTGCTAGTTGCAAAAACCTGGGTCAGCTTTGCAAAGCGTTTACTTTACGCTGGCTGATCCAACAATGCCTATCAGCCCAACATATGTGGCTGCTAGTTACCCCCCTTTGTAAACCCTTTGCAAAGCTTTGCTAAGTGAGGCTAATAAGGGTGTGGAGACATGTAATCCTTTCCTTGATGCACAAACTGCTGCATTAAACAGAGCGGCTTGTGTTGACAAAATGTGTCTCAGTACACATACGTTTAAAGTACACATACGTTTACAACGAAATGCCCATGGGAGAAAAGATACTTATTCTAACAAATCGAAGCCTTCAAGTGAATGGCTGCAAACTCCATTGATGTCCATCTATTTTTCTGATGCATCCTGATGCGTTAAACAAGAAAGTACGACAAATTGATGCCACCACCTTTGTCGGCGTCTATTTACTACAGACACACTAAAAAGTAGCAAGGCTCCCATCCTCCCATCCTCACTCTCAGACTATGAGTGCAGACACACCAACTCCCTCGCTTACCAAACAAGCTATCACACAGTACGAACAAGTCACTCCATATCCTAGAATCTTATCAGACATCCATCCAGACCCAAAAGCTGCCACATCCTTTTAGCTCTATTTCTCCAGCGGTATGGATTGAGAATCAAACCCTTGCAGCTCTACTTTTTTGGCTGGGGTGGGTTGAGAGGCGGAAGGAACGGCAAGGGGTGTCTGTTCCACAGGAACGGCCAGCTTGGGAGGACGAGCAACGCAGTAAGGGCTAGGCCCACTGCATTAATGTTAACCATGAGCTGGAAGCTGCCTTGCGAGTAGCCCGCTACAAAGCTCACAGTGGCAAAGGCCACCAGGATGTACATGAGCAAGCGCTCCGCATTGCGCTGCCCTTGAAAGTCCATGGACGCCATGCCCACGTGTGACTAACTATTGCTGGGCGTGTCTGCGTGTGATCGGGTGTGTACAAGTGCAAGTAGCACGTGAGTTTGTGCATTGCGTTTGAGTATTCGTGCCTGTGTGTTCATGTCACGTGCATGTGAGTGGGCATCCGAGGCTACATGTGCGTTTCTGTGTGTGCGAATGTGTACGTGTGTGTGTGTGTGTGTGTGTGTGTGTGCGTGTGAGTGTGTGTGTGTGTGTGTTTGTGCAACATGCAAGTGAGCACGTGTTTTCGTGTGATTGTGCGCGTGCACTTTTGCATGTGCATGTGTGTGTGTGTGTGTACGTGTGTGTGTGTGTGTACGTGTGTGTGTGTGTGTTTGTGTGTGTGTGTGTTTGTGTGTGTGTGTGTGTGTGCGTGTGTGTGTGTGTTTGCAAGTACGTGTGTGTATATTTGTGTATACGTGTATGTGTGTGTGTGTGTGTGTGTGTGTGTGTGTGTGTGTGTGTGTGTGTGTACGTGTGGGTGTGTGTGTATGCGTGTGTGTGTATGCGTGTGTGTGTGTGTGCGTGTGTGTGTGTGTGTGTGCGTGTGCTTGTGTATGCGCGCATGTGTGTACGTGCTAGGCGTTGTAAACTCACTGTGGCAAATCCAGTATGAGCTTTCCGACGATGAACGGCGTCTTGATTTAAATTATATAGTAAATTGGGGGATTAAGGTCGTTAGGGTCTGTCCGCAGCGAATGATTGAGCCCTGAAAGCGCAGAGATGGGTTGCTTCGGGGGTGGATCAAGCAAGCAGGCCAAGAAGAGTGAGGAACCTGCTGCTGCTGCTGCTGCTGTTGTGGGGCCCGCTCAGAAAAAGGCCGAGCAACAGACTCCTGTCCCCAACCCCCTTGCCCAAGGACCAGCAGCAACAGCATCCACGCCACCCCTTGTCCAGCAGGAAACAGCATCAGGAAAGCAGCAGGAAGGCAAGCAATCCACTTGCTCCAAGTGGGGCAATGGTTCTATTACCTCTGCAGCACCACCACCGACTGCGGGCGGGGAGGGAGCAGCAGATATCGTGACCAGCAACGCATCGTCGTCAGCAATCGGAGGACAAACAACCGTCAATACCAACGAGGTTCTGCGTCTCAACTTGGGGGAGGTGAGTGGTGAACTATGTTGCAGGATAAATCAGGGTTTAGGTAGTTGTTTTCATCCTCCTCTCCCCTTGCTTTGCCCTGCAACATCAAAGGTTGCAAGAAGGAAAAAAGTGTAGAAGGAAGGAAGGAACCCTCCTTTGCAAGACAAAGTGTTGTATGTTTCGTGTTCCAGCCGTGTTATATCAATCCATTTCACCCCAATCCCGCAGCACAAATCCTCCTGTGCCGTCATAACCTTGTTGCAGGTTAAGCTGGTGTTGCAGAAGCTGGCTGGCGTGAATGGCACCCCGATGATTGCCATGAACGAGGCAGTGGAGCTCTTGTGCAAGCACTTGTCAGTAAATTATTGCAGGTAAGCAAATGAGGCGTCGTCGCTCTTTATCCACAGCTTGTGTGTGTGTGTGTGTGTGCAGGTGTGGACTGATTCGTGTGGACTTTAAGGAACTTATTCTTCATTTCGTGCGCAGCACACCCTGCACGCACTGCCCATCAGCGGTCCCGTCATCCCACTCTCTCCTTCCTCTGACCTCTTGTTTACCTACATATTGAACTTGAACTTGTAAAGGCAGCCTACAAAAAGGAGGGTAGTCTCTGTGTTTTTCCAGGTATGCCCACACACAGAAAAATCTCCCATGTTTGCAGCATCGTCGGCTTTACCGACCACAACTCCACGCACATCCTGCTCGCCGCATTCGGCAGCGGGTCGAGCGAAATAGAGAACACGCCGGTGATGCGCGGCGAGAACTGGTCCAGCAGCAGACTCCTGGAACAGCCCCTGTGCTTGCATCACAGCATCAAGGACAAAGACCACATTGACAGCCTCCCCACGGACTTCCAGACTCTGTGCAAGGCAGGAAACCTGCACTCCTTCCTCACCATCCCCATAGCCACAGACCACGAGGTGCTGGGCACGCTCACAATAGCCAAGGAGGAACCGGACGGTTTTGAAGTAGACTGGTGGGTAGTGGCAAGCTGTGCTTTGTGCTGTGTGTGTGCATGTGTGTGTGTGTGTGTGCATGTGTGTGTGTGTGTGGGTGGGTGGGTGGGTGCGTGCGTGTTTGTGCGCGTGTTTTGTGAATTTGAGAGCCCCCCACTGCTGGCTGTGCAGTGCTGCTGCCTGTGCAGTGCTGCTGCTGCTGCTGCTGCTGCTGCTGCTGCAGCCAGCCTCTCAGCTGGGGACTGGGGCTTCAAGAGCAGGGCCAGGGGGTTCACGTTGGCACGCTTGGAGGCCAGTTTTTTATTTACCCCCAAAACCACTTGAAATATTTGTTTATTGGATTCAGAGCCAGTTCGAAGAGGCTCCAAAATTGTGTTAAGGAATTGGTGTTTTGGCCAAATTATTAAATATCCGAATTGATCGTGACAAATGGTATATGTGTTATGTTTTTGCCTCTTTTTTTTTTGGCGAAGCCCCCCTCGTGGGGGCGTGAGCCCCTAGCGTTGATGGCTTCCCACCACACTTCAAACAGGCCTCCCCAGGCCCACCCAGGGCACCTCTCGGGCTGATTCTTGACATAGGCTCCTAACCAAACTAACTAACGTGTCAGATAAAGTCTAAGACCCTGGGGTGCCGTGTGTGAAGTTCTTGAGCAAAATTTTATGTTTGCAAGCTCCAGGAAGCTGCCCAGGATTCCTCAGCCAGGCCCCCGGACCACTTCCTGCTGGTGCAGTATCCATCAGCACACTTCACTGGCTGCGAATACTCTGTCAGGAGACCTTGGTTTTGTTCCGGTTGCAAATTTACGGTCGATCATGCAGGCAGAATTAGGTAATACTATATCGATGGGCTATATAATGTTAGTTTAATCAGATGTTCATGCCGCACGGAAGATTGATGGGACGGGACCTTTCAAGAATGCGGTCCGTGCTGGCTTGGACTGCTCGCGTGGCATGGAGCGCACGGTACAGGTGCTTGCCGCGCACTGCGTGTTGAAGCTGAGTTCAGACATCGTGGCCAGCCCGGGCACCAATGTCGCACCTGCCCTCTCAACAGACTGGGGACAGCAGCATCAGCACATCCTCACACCTGCTTCAGCAAAGGATGCTCCAGCACAGCGTCAAGCACCCCACTGCAGCATCTGTGGGGCAGCAAGGCGCACGCACAGGCACACACACGCACACATGCGCGCGCACACACACATACACTCACATACACTCACACGCATGCGCACACACATACAAACAAACGCGCGCGAATACACAAAGACGCGCACACACACATTCACATGCACACACACATACACACGTGCACGCATACACGTGCGCGCACACACTAACACGCACACATGCATATGCGCGCACACGTTGTGCGCGTGATGGGCTTTGCCATATTTTCAGCGTCGCTAGCAACGCTCCCTCACTTGTCCTCTTGCGGTGATTCCCTGCAATGCTCACTATAGTTTAGTTTGGATTACAATGCTCACTATGTTCATGGAGTCCAGGCATTGACATCACACACAACTCCCCAGTGCTCCCAAAGCCCCTTTGTGGGGGGAAGTTGCTGAATCTTACTGTGCAATAATCAATTAGAGGGGGAACGGTTGCTGTTTTCTTAACATATATTTATTAGGGGGTGGTGACTACATGTACGTACGGTATTTTGACCCTGCAAGGTTGTGCGGGGTTGGTAAAAACAGTCCTTCCTGGGGATGTAAGCGGAAAGCAAGCAGCTTTTTCAAATCCGCGGCGACAGCCGAGCAGCAGGGCAACCGACCAAGCCAGCAAGCAAAAGCAGAACGGGAAGCTGAGCGGCTTGCGGAGGAGGCAGCCAACGAAAGGCCGATTAGCAGGCCAAAGAATGATTGCCACGGTCTCACAATTTAGTTGTGGGGACACCTGAGGGGCACAGCTGTTATGCACAGGGGCATTGGCAAGGGGGAAAGCTGTGTGGCAGGGGGAAGATGAGTGGGAGGAAGGCGTAGGGGTTAATGAGGACCAAGCTGCAATGCTTGCGCAAGCAGAGCAGGTCGTCAGAGCAGCCCAGCAGCTAATAGGTGAGCAGGTGCGGCAGCTGGTGCGGCATAAGAGTTCACGCATCAAGGCTGCCCGCACCCAAGCAGCACCATCAGCACGGACGAGCAGCAGCAGCAGCAGCAGCAGTGATAGTGGCTAGAGGAAGAGGGAGCAGATCTTGGGGGGGGGGGGGGTAAAGTAGCAGAACAGAGAGCAGACTCAGGTGCAAACAGCCATGTTGGCTTTGCTTTGCCCTTTTGTGGTGTTCTCTTTCATTTAAATTGTTTGTGAAGCATTGGTGCTGAGCAGGGCTCAAGGCCCTGCGGGGTTGATGCGGGATGGGCAAACTATTTTCCGAGGGTGCAGGGAAGGTGCGGATCCTACTAAATATTTCTAAAATATGGGGTGCGGGCTGAGTACGCCAAGGTACGGTGTGGTATTTTTGGCAGGGAAATCACAACATATACATACGGTGTATGTATATGGTTCTGGCCAACCCTAACTTAAAGTGGTATATGTTTTGCCTCGCATGTTCTTTTCCTCTTGCGGTGAATTTCTGCAATGCTCACTATGTTCATGGAGTCCAGGCACTGATGTCGTCGCTCGCACACGCTGCTGGCATTCCCATTCGTGCATGTTCCACAACTTATGCGTTGCCCAACACACACACACACACACACACACACACACATCTCATGTCGTCGAAGGTGGGAGCCCATGCTTGGCTGTCTCTCCATGGGCCTGCTGTCTTCGCTGCGCAACGAACAGACCCAGCACCTGTGCCAGCTCATGAAGATCCTGGAGTATGCCCCGGATTACATCATGCTCATCCATCATTTGCTGCGAGGGGCCTTCATGCTGCTGCTGCGTGCTACCAACATCAAGGTGTGGGTGCGCTGTCAAAGACCTGAGACTAGCTTCCTATTCTACCAACATCAAAGTGTGGGTGCGCTGTCAAAGACTTGAGACCAGTCCTGCTGCGCGCCACCCACATCAAGATGCTCCTAGTTATGCGCTCCTGCTGCGTGCCACCCGCATAACAAAGAGGGTGGGTGTGCTCACTATACAATGTGAGAGAGTATTGCGCTTCTGCTGCGTGCCACCCGCATCAAGGTGCTCCTAGTTATGCGCTCCTGCTGCGTGCCACCCGCATAACAAAGAGGGTGGGTGTGCTCACTATACAATGTGAGAGAGTATTGCGCATATGCTGCGTGCCACCCGCATCAAGGTGCTTCTAGTTATGCGCTTCTGCTGCGTGCCACCCGCATAACAAAGAGGGTGGGTGCGCTGTCAAAAGACTTGAGACTTACTTCCTGTTCTGCACCACCAACAATAAGGTGTGGGTGCGCTGTCAAAGACTTAAGACTAGTCCTGCTGCCTATTCTTACCCTGCTTTACTGCATGCCTGCTCACAGACGGGATGCCGGTTGGCCCTCATCAGCGAAGGCGTGGACAAGACACTGGTGTTTGAGCAGTACCCTGGAAACTGCAACACGCTTTTTTGATGCATGCCTTGTTGCAGACGGGATGCCGGCTGGCCCTCATCAGCGAAGGCGTAGACAAGGCACTGGTGTTTGAGCAGTACCCTGTAAACTGCAACACACTCTTTTGATGCATGCCTTGTCGCAGACGGGGTGCCGGCTGGCCCTCATCAGCGAAGGCGTAGACAAGGCACTGGTGTTTGAGCCGGACCACAAACAACTCAACATGGATGACATGACAAGGGCAACCCCCCAGACCGCGCAGGTGTGTGTGTGTGTTTGTGTAGGTGTGTGTGTGTGTGTAGGTGCGCTGTTTTGGGGCTCCTCTGGTGTGCACGTGTGGACGGACGCATGCTTACGTGCCCTAGTGCGTGCGCACTTCTGTGCACGCCTTCACGTCCGTGAACAACTCTGCACGTTTACACGTACGTACGTGCACACACACACATACACGCGTGCACATACACACATACACGCACACACGTGCTCACACACATACACGCACACACGCTCTCACACACGCACACACTCACACGTGCATGCAGGATGCGGAGATTAACGTCACAGAGATTCCTCTAGAAAACACCCTGCTGCTAGATGCTGTACAGAAGGTGAGGGAAGTCTGAGAGCAAGATCAAAGTGTTTTGCTATGTGCCAGGGTAAGGGTGTGCCAGCCTCTAGTCAAGGCTCGACGTCACTGCTGTCAAAGCCTAGACGGCAAATAGGGTGTCCATTGTTTGGGGAAAATTCCCTGGAACTTCCGAAAATCAGGAAAATGGACCGCATTTCTGTATAAGAATATTTTGTGTAACTTTCACGATGTCACATTCTTGTTCAGGGAAGTGTTAGACTTTCATTTCTCAACGTCCCATCCCAAAATGGACAGCAAGTTTGCACATTATTGTACATACATGGAACTTATTTCTGGCCAGTCTGCCTTGCGTGTGCCTGTCCAGGCACCGCACCATGAGAGATTCTCCAAACATTTATTTTCAGTCCGGTCTCTTCACGATAATGATTGTAATTATAAATGAACTCCAGAAACATTTTCGACTCAATCCGCGCAAGTTTCATAAAGTGGTTTTCTAACCGTAATGCACCAACTAGGGCCTATATCGACGATCCTTGCCCTTGACGAGGCTCGCTGGCAAAATCTTACACCCTAGTTACCCAAGCCTAGCCACGGGTGTTTGCGGTGGGTGTGAGAGAGAGAGCAGAGGGTAGGGTAGGGTCATACGCATGTAACAACAGTAAGCTCACTCAGTGCACGAGCAGCTATTCATACACGGAGAGCCACGTGCTCTGCGGCAAGCTTTCAAATGTTGGCTGTCAGTTACGTAGAGTGTACAGCAGCGTGTGCTAGGTAGTGTAGCAGGGACCAAAATCGTGTTTACGTGTTTAGTGGTACATTGCATAGAGGTGCTTAAGCAGGTGCTGGCCAACCCGCTGATAGTGACCTGCCTATGCTCATCAGTGTTGTGCACCTGACGCTTGACGGCGTCAATGGTAAATGACGCTGACGGCGTAATTTATGTCAAATTGACGGTGAAAATAGTAAATTACGCCGTCGATCGTCAGAGTTTAGTGACGGTAACACCGTTACTTACGATCGTTATTTACGGTGCCATTTTTGAATGACGCCGTATGTGCACAACACTGATGCTCGTAACGTGTCCAGCAATTAAAACCTCTCTCTCACCAGTAGGCCAGCCAGATGCCTCATTGATTCGTTTTTAACATTCTCTAGCAAGCCAGATTATTCACGCAGGGTCACATTGAGATGCGTTAAATCCCCCTGCTCGGATCGTTTGTTTGCCAGCTCGTTCTTCCAAACGACACCAAAGCTAATCCGCACAAACTGTGGTAGAGCCCCCACACACACCACACACCCAATGTCACGCCCAGGATGCTTTTAGGAGCATACACTACACACAGTCCCGTGCATACCACTATCAGTCCGTCCACACATCAACAAACCCACGTAGGCACCGTCAGGGTGCCCTTTTCCTGTGCCTGCCTCGTGTATGCCTGCCTGACAGCATTCCTGCCTTTTTGTGTGTGTGCCTCGTGGGTAATTTAGATAGCGCGCCTACCCTCTATGTGTGCCTCTCGTGTGTTTGACTGCGTTCCTGCCTTTTTCTGTGCGTGCCTCGTGGGTATTCATATAGCCCGCCAACCCTCTGTGTGTGCCTCTCGTGTATCCGACTGCGTTCCTGCCTTTATGTGTGTTTGCCTCGTGGGTATTTATATAGCGCGCCAACCCTCAGTGTGTGCCTCTCGTGTGTCCGACTGCGTGCCTGCCTTTTTGTGTGCGTGCCTCGTGGGTAATTTAGATAGCGCGCCAACCCTCTGTGTGTGCCTCTTGTGTGTCCGACTGCGTTCCTGCCTTTTTCTGTGTGTGCCTCTCGTGTATCCGACTGCGTTCCTGCCTTTTTCTGTGCGTGCCTCGTGGGTATTTAGATAGCGCGCCTACCCTCTGTGTGTGCCTCTCGTGTGTCCGACTGCGCTCCTGCCTTTTTGTGTGTTTGCCTCGTGGGTATTTAGATAGTACGCCAACCCTCATGTGTATGGGAGGGTGTGTCAGACTTAGTGCTCACATGTGTTTTGGTGCCTCGTCCTTAATAGCTAGGGTTGGCCAGAACCGTATATATACGCCGTATATTTTGTGATTTCCCAGCCAATAATACTGTATACACACCGTATGTGTATGGTTCTGGCCAACCCTATTAATAGCCCAAGTGAGCTCGCTGCTGACAGGGCAATGGCTCTGCCCCCAGCCTACGCCACTATGTGCTCCTGTACCAGCCTTGCTGGTTTTGTTTTCCTCAAGGCTTCCACTCTGTTGCCTGCAGGGCAAAGCGCGCTTTGTGTCAGACTGTGCCTCCTACATCCAGTCCTGTATGAAGCCCGCCACTGACATCTTCATCTCCGGACACGAAATGGTGGCTTCCATCGTGGTGCTGCCTCTCATCTACAAAGGCCAGACGTTTGGCGGTTTCTACGGTAGGTGGCCGCGTATGCACATGCGAGCCGTTATGTGCTGTCAGATCTTGTGATAGGTGGCAGTGTGTTTGAGTGGATGTGTGCGTATGAATGAAAGCTTCTCTGTGGTTACTTGGTCATGTGGTGCTGCCTCTACCTATGAGGGTCATACGTGTGGCGGGGACTACGGTAGGTGGCCGTGAGCGCATGTTTGTGCCTTTATGCATTGCAAGCACTAGAAACGTAGCAATGTAAAAGTGCCCATTAAGTGCACGTGCACATGCCTGAGTGTCTGAATGCCTGAGCGCTTGAGTGCCTGAGTGTCTGTATGTCTGAATGCCTTTATGCACTACAAGCATTAGAAACGCAGCAAAGCAGGAGGTGCCCATTAAGTGCACTAGCACGTACTTGACTGCCTGAGTGCCTGAGTGTCTGAATGCCTGAGCGCTTGAGTGCCTGAGTGTCTGTATGTCTGAATGCCTTTATGCATTACAAGCATTAAAAACGCAGCAAAGCAGGAGGTGCCCATTAAGTGCACTAGCACGTACTTGACTGCCTGAGTGCCTGAGTGTCTGAATGCCTGAGCGCTTGAGTGCCTGAGTGTCTGAATGCCTGAATGTCTTTATGCATTACAAGCATTAGAAACGCAGCAAAGTAGGAGGTGTCCATAAAGTGCACTAGCACGTACTTGACTGCCTCAGTGCCTGAGTGTCTGAATGCCTGAGCGCTTGAGTGCCTGAGCGTTTGTATGTCTGAATGCCTTACAAGCATGAGAAACGCAGCAAAGTAGGAGGTGCCCATAAAGTGCACTAGCACGTACTTGAATGCCTGAGTGCCTGAGTGTCTGAATGCCTGAGCGCTTGAGTGCCTGAGTGTCTGTATGTCTGAATGCCTTTATGCATTACAAGCATTAGTAACGCAGCAAAGTTGGAGGTGCCCATTAAGTGCACTAGCACGTACTTGACTGCCTCAGTGCCTGAGTGTCTGAATGCCTGAGCGCTTGAGTGCCTGAGCGTTTGTATGTCTGAATGCCTTACAAGCATGAGAAACGCAGCAAAGTAGGAGGTGCCCATAAAGTGCACTAGCACGTACTTGACTGCCTGCTGTGTTGGTCGCGTTCATTCGCGTTCGTACCACCACAAAACCTCCAAAACACCAAGGACCTGCCCGTGCACTTTGTGGTTGGCGTGCTCCTAGTAACACCAAGGACCTGCCCGTGCACTTTGTGGTTAGCGTGCTCCTAGTGCTGCGCCCGCGCAGAATCTTCAAACACCACCTCGAAACCTCCAGAACACCAAGGACCTGCCCGTGCACTTTGTGGTTGGCATGCTCTTAGTGCTGCGCCCGCGCAGTGTTTTCAAACACCACCTCGAAACCTCCAAAACACCAAGGACCTGCCCGTGCACTTTGTGAATAGCGTGGCCCTCATGCTGCACCAATGTCAACTGTACTGTGTGCACCTCACTTTGGTGTGCTCGTGTGTGTGTGTCTGCGTGTGTGTGTGTGTGCTCCTAACGCGCGCAGTGACTTTGGAGACCACTTCAAACTTCCAAAACATCAAGGACCTGCTCATGGGCTTTGTGAATAGCGTGGTCCTGGTGCTGCACCAACGTCAACTGTACTGAGTGCACCTCACTATTGTGTGCTCCTAACGCGCGCAGTGACTTTGGAGACCACTTCAAACTTCCAAAACATCAAGGACCTGCTCATGGGCTTTGTGAACAGCGTGGTCCTGGTGCTGCACCAACGGCTGCAGCCTCAGCGGGAACAGATATGGGAGACCATTTTAAATGTGAGTTGCACGGATTTGGGAGGCCATTTAAATGTGAATTCGGCTGATCTGAGAGACCAATCTGATTGTGAGTTGAACAGGTGTTTCAACAGATCTAGGAGTCAATTTAAATGTGGTTTGAAGGTTTGACCAGAACCGTATACGTACACCGTATATGACCGTATATATGGTGAATTCCCTGCTCAAATTACCGTATGTACACCGTATATACGTATTATTATATGGCCCACCTTAGTGTTTTATCATGACTCGGGGTGTTGTAGATTGCTGCTGCATCTCCCCAACAAACTTGGAAGACCATGTGCACTTGAGGCTTGCTGGGTTGCCCTGGACTTGCGCACGCCTGCATGCATGCATTGAATTATTAGAGCTGTAACTGGCTACTGGGGTTAGTGGTGAGCTTTTCATTGCCTTGTCCTTGGACTGGGCAAAGCATGTACTGTGCTTACAATGGATGTTTTATCAAATGAATGATACATTTGTAGTCTAGTGATGAGTGGGGGTGCTGTCCTTTGGAAGTACACGGGGGTGCTGTGTTTTGGAAGTACATGGGTGCTGTCCTTTGGAAGCACATGGGGGTGCTGTCCTTTTGAAGTACATGTTTTCCAGGAGGGGGTGTGAGAACAATAACGTATATATATATAGAGAGAGAGAGAGAGAGAGAGAGAGAGAGAGAGATTAGGATGAGTGTAGGTGTGTAGGTGTATGTTGTATGTGTCCATCAGTATGAGTGTAGGTGTGTCCTTCAAAGGCCTGTACATGTGAGCTATGAGGTTGTGCGTTCCTAGGCTCGCTTCTTCTGGCTGGGCGTTTACTCAGTGTGTGGATCTGCTGTGTCCCACAATGCTGGAACCTGCAACTCGTGAGCTGTGTGGGTGTGTGCTTCCTGTGCCTGCATTTTCAAGACTGGGTGTCTGCCCAACGTGTGGATTTGCTGTGGCCCACGATGCTGGAAAACCTGCAGCTCTACTCTGCAAATTGCTAGTGAGCTGTGTGGGTGTGTGCCTCCCATGCCTGCATTTCAAGGCTGGGTGTCTGCTCAGTGTGTGGATTTGCTGTGGCCCATGATGCTCGAAAACCTGCAGCTCTACTCTGCAAACTACTAGTGAGCTGTGTTGGTGTGTGCCTCCCATGCCTGCATTTTCAAGGCTGGGTGTCTGCTCAGTGTGTGGATTTGCTGTGGCCCACGATGCTGGAAAACCTGCAGCTCTACTCTGCAAATTACTAGTGAGCTGTGTGGGTGTGTGCCTTCCATGCCTGCATTTCAAGACTGGGTGTCTGCTCAGTGTGTGGATTTGCTGTGGCCCACAATGCTGGAAAACCTGCAGCTCTACTCTGCAAATTACGAGTGAGCTGTGTGGGTGTGTGCCTCCCATGCCTGCATTTCAATGCTGGGTGTCTGCTCAGTGTGTGGATTTGCTGTGGCTCACATTGGTCTTCAGCAGCTTCGTCCTGCAGGCTGTCTCTCAGGGACAGTGAGTGCCTTAAAAGAGTTCAGGCTGATGTGTAGCACGTGATGAGGTTGCAGTTTAAGTTAGAAGTCACACACACACGTATGTACATACCAACACACACATACCAACACACACAGCGGCCCATCACAGTCAACCCAGATGGCACTCCTATTGCTGCCGACCCCAGCAAACCATCAGGCCCGGGGGACAGCACCGCCTCCGCAAGCGACAGTTTAACAACCTCTGGGGCAAAGCCCGTTATCGTCAAGCGGTCGTGCACAGAAGCCATGCTCAAAGTGAGTGTGCGCGTGTCTCTGTGTTTGTTTTGTGTGTGTGTGCAAGGTGTGCACACATGTCTGCGTGCATGCGTATGTGTGTATCTGTGTGTGCGAGCGTGCATGCATGCATGCGTGCGCAAACAGTGTGTGTGCGTGAGAGGTGTGTGTTTATACGTGTGTATGTGTATGGTGTGCCTGTGCGTGGTCTGCGTAAGCCTGGCATGTGTGAGCGTGTGGGTGATGTTGAAACGCTGGGAGGAGCATACGCATGGGTGGGTGCTTGGGAAGGGGTAATAGATGGCAGAGGGTCAAAGATGTATAATGATTAAATGCTGAATGTTATGGTACCATGCCATCATTATAGTCGCACACTTGTATACAATCCGTCAGGTGCTGCTTGGCCAAAATGTTTTGATGGGCTCCCACTGATGGGTCTCAGGCACTCCCATAGATCCACCATTCCCAGCCATGGAAGAACTAGTGTGCCTGATGTAGCAGTGTGTGCGTGTGTATGTGTTTGTATGCTGAGCTCGCACCCGTGTAGTAGTGTGTGCGTGTGTATGTGTTTGTATGCTGAGCTTGCACCCATGTAGTAGTGTGTGTGTGTGCTTGTGTATGTGTTTGTATGCTGAGCTTGCACCCATGTAGTAGTGTGTGCGTGTGTATGTGTGTGTATGCTGAGCTTGCACCCATGTAGTAGTGTGT
>Ga0307947_1000921_pt1 | contig 22363 bp, 25 predicted proteins | sample OrgLakmetagen232_FD_201840 | JGI IMG/M metagenome (GOLD analysis project Ga0307947, IMG submission 201840) | Saline water microbial communities from Organic Lake, Antarctica - #232 | ecosystem: Environmental > Aquatic > Non-marine Saline and Alkaline > Saline | place: Antarctica: Organic Lake...
GGCACTTGTAAGTGTCGAAAACGCTGAAATGGTTTATAGAGAACAAAGGACGTGCAAAAAGAAAAAGACCATCGTGGGAGTAGAGAATGATGGATGAATAAAAGCTCGCTCTGGAAGTAGGGCCCCTACGAAGAATGAGAGGTGAAGCAGGGCGGGGCATACTCTGCCTGATGTGAAGGGTGGGTATTTGCTGTGCTTTGTGTAAGCATATGTTGTGCTCAAGCAAGTTCAGGGCAAGTGAATACAGTGTGCCAGCGGTAACAACTGGAGGCTGTTAAGCTCCGGCTTTCTAGGGATCCATGTGTTGCTTTGGTACATCTTAGTTTAGACTCAAGCAAATGCGTTCAGCCACAGTGTTACCAGCTAGCTGGGTTGTCCCTGACGGTGTTTTTTGTGGGTGGGGGGATTAGGCTATGAATGCGCACAGGCCAGTAGCGATTAAAATTTCTTGCTTTCCTCGTCTTTTTCCAATATTCCTTTCTTTGCACACTGACGAAGGTGAAAGGGTCAAGGGCGTTAGGCTTGTTGCCACGCACCAGATCCCGCAGCACACCGCACTTGCAATTCATCATACAAAAGCAAACCCTGCAATCTCGGCATTTCAATTTTTAAATTTTTGGTTCGGACCTTGGCTCTTAGTGGGCTGACAGTATTAATTAGGTTAGCGAAGTAATGATAAGTTGTCAAGACCTGCTTATTGTTACTGGTCATGCTGATAAACTTTTCTCTTGGACCAGTATGGAGCAGGTGGAATTGCTAAACTCATTGATGTTGTTGCCAAACGGCAATTGTGATCTGATTGATGTCACATGCCATTGTCTGTGTGAGTTATGGCCCCTATAGACATTTGTTTCTCAGCTGCCTGAGCTAAGTGAGTATGATGGTGTTATAAACATAAATTTTTATCAGAATGGCCTTCAGCCAGGTTGTAAAGTTTGCAGCGTGTCTGTCTGAAAGCAAGTATTCCCACTAGGTAAGGTTACATCCCTATATATGCCTCTAGGGCATCTGAGCGGAAACTCATAAAAAGCCTGCAACCAGAATCTCATAAACACTGAAAGTATATTAATGAGAAAGGAGCGCATTTAGGAGAGTGTCTGGAAAACCCCACCCACCTGATATATGTTATAAATAACCAATATATATAATCTTTTTAACATCACCTTTACCTGTGAACTCCGAATGGCCCACCATCTGCCTAATTGCCTCCTCGTCGCACAAAATCATGTAAAGTTTCATGAACTAGTAGTGTATACATTGTGCTTCGAGTGAAGTGTGTGTGTGTGTGTGTATGTGTGTGTGTGTACTTTTGTGCGTGTGTGTGTGTGTGTGTGTGTACTTTTGTGCGTATGTGTGTGTGCGTGTATGTGTGAGCATCGAGGAATATAATCTTTATATTCCTGTCAATGTGGTTTTTTTATAATTGCACGTCTCACCTCCTTGAGCTAGAAGCACTTGCCATTTCTCTGTAGAGAGTTTCTTAGGTACTTTGGACAAACCAGATGACAATTTAGATAATGTTTGGCACAAGGTAAGGTAAGGTTACATCGCTATATATGCCTCTGGTGGGCATCTGAGCGGAAGCTTGGAAAAAAGCCTGTAACCGAACCAAAAAAACGCTAGAAAATCAAGGGAACAGGGCTAGGCACTTAGCTACAAAAGAGGCAACACCAAAATTATCAGGTTGGTTCATAAAGGTCCTCAAACGAGCTGGGCCATCCTCAAACTGAGGTAGTGGGAAGATAAGCTGTTGCTGTGTGCGAAGTCTGACTAGATGTTCATGCGGACAGTCCAACAAAATGTGTTCCTCATCCTGAATAGTGTGCCAGGAGTCACATCTGTCACACATCCTGAGCTCATAAGGCCTTCCATTCCTGTCATGACGCATTCTTTGGACTAGATGTTTGGCATATACTAATATTGGACTATATGTTTGGCATATACTAATATTTACTACATGTGCTAGTACTACGTATGCACTAGCACTACGTGTGTGCTAGCACAACGTATGCCCTAGCTCTACATATGCCCTGGCACTACGTGTGTGCTAGTACTATGTATGCCCTAGCACTGCGTATGCCCTAGCACTAAGTATGCGCTAGTACCAACAGCCTAGTACTAACAGCCTGGTATATGTTTATACTAATATTTGGACTATATGTTTGGCATAAACTAATGACCAATGGAAAAATATTCCTGGTCACTTAATTCTGGGAAATATGTAGAATACTGAAATATTACTGATAAAATATACAGAATAATTCAACCACACTATATATCATTATTCTACGACAAAGTTTCACCAAAACGGCCGACAGAGTGGTACGTGGCGGATTTTCTTCTTGGGACCGATTTATGACGCAGAACCAACATGGATTGCTCTATCAATAGCGATAGAGATGGTGGCCAGCGTAGAGACGTCTTGGTTCTAAAGTTATTCACACCGGGATGCTCGTCACTATGTGCACCATAATTCAATAAGAAAGGGGTTGCTATTGCGCGTCCAACTCTATGCAAAGGATTTCCAGCAAAACTTCACACTGGGATATAAAAACCAATTTTTATGACAGGTCTGTATCAATCCGATGAAAAGCCATCCGAAAAGTTATAAATGCTAAACAAATCACGGCATTTGAATTAATAGCTGAAAACACCCACGCACAGCAAAGTAAATGGCAACGGTCCGCTGATGAACTTCATGGACTGCGCATCTGAAGGCTTCATATGTCCCGATTGTACACTAGGCAAGGAGCAGCAACGTTCCCTCACGACATGCGATCACTTCTGCTACGCATGCTAGCTCTTGTTACGCACCTCCTGTTTCTGCCGCTGCTTGTAGTGAGCATGATAACATCGCAGCTTGCAATGAGGGGGAAGGTAGGAACAGAGGGAAAACAAAGGGAAGGCACAACAAGTGGGTGAATATGCAGAGCAAAGGCCAAGGCAAAATTAATAGAGGCACTGTTTGTATTTGCACCGCAGGCAGTATGCTGCAGGAGCAGCAGCAACAGCAGCAGCAGCAGCGCCTGCATCCAAGCCAACAGATTGATATAATGTTGAGCAGGCAAGGACTCGGCACATCGGTAAGTGTGGGAGATGGGTGTGATGCTGCTATGAGGCCGACAAGTAAGGTCTGAATTGGGTACACCAGTATTTCTGTGTTATTAGTAAACTTTGTCACGCCCAATTGTTGGCAGCGACGAATCGTGTGACGGAGCAGTTAAATTGGTTGACAATTGAGAGTTTCTATATGTCTTGTTCAATAAGACTGGCCATCCAGCAGTGACCGTAATTTGATCTGACAACTTGGTATACCTGAGTAAACAAGATGAGGCCTTCACCACGAGCGCTTGCGTGACACAGAAACAAGCACTTAGTATTCGTGTGCAGGGGGGGCATTTTTGTGATGTTTTCAGTTCCACTTCTTTTCTGTCTTGTGCAGTTTACTGCCGCTCTACTAGTTGCAACAGCACTTGAGCTAATATTTATGAAGCCAGTGCCCGGTGCTATATATAATATATGACATACTCATCTTGTACGGAATTCAGACGAGCAAGAATTTTGAGATGAGCTTACATCTGTCTGCTCTTATTCATGTATTCGATTTCTTCTGTTACAGTCACACCATGCATACTGTGCTATCTCGAGACTTGTTAGGGATATCAAGCTGAGATCTGTGCATGAATTACATAAGATCAGTGACAGGCCTCCTAACCAGTTCTGGCCTTAAACCAATGGCCCCCCATCGATGACAATTCAAGTGAGATTTGTCAATGTGTGAAAGTGTGTGTAAGTGTGTGCAAGCAGCAAGTAAGCGTATACAACTAGGTATGCTCATATACTGAGGATTGAGGAAACCTTAATTAATTCATTTGCACAGGTCTCGGTTCAGCATTGGCCATAGGTCAGCAAAGGCCGCCTTTCCTGAAGCCCCGATTCCACCAGCAGCCATTTGCACACCAAGGTGCGAAATGTGACGGGGGCATCCCATAGATGAATGTACACCTCATGACCAGCATAAACCCTGAGCTTCAGCCTTTATGCACACAACACCCCCAGGCCCCGTGCCCTCAACTACCCCTATGCTCCATGCCCTAAATTTGCACCTCTGAAGTGGTGATGCTGCGCTGCAACCATAAAGCATGCAGCTATCCAACTAGCACATGTGTTTCATTCATGCTTTACCATGAACATTTCATCTGGTATCCTTGTATCTATCTGATCAAGAGGTACGCGACTGTGCAGGTGTCAATGCAGTGTCTTTGGTCCCTGTATCAGCAGTATCGGGGCAACAGCAACCGCCCTTCTACCAGCAGCAGCAGCCGCAATTGCCTCCACTCCGTACCCAACTTGTTGGCAGGGCGTGGGAGGGCCTGGTCAATATGGGCTTGGCTGTCAAGACTGTGACAACAGGTTGGTGGGTACTGTCCTCCTTTCCGCCTCCAGAGGATCTCCAATCCTCACACGTGCCTCCTCCCTCCGCGGTCCCTCCCCCTGGCTCTGCTCCTTCTGCCCTTGACGTGAGTATTGTATGTGCTGTATGTGTAGGCGTGTATGTATGGGAGTGTGTGTGTATGTATCCGTGTGTGATCATGAGCGTGTGCACACAGGCTAGCGACACACATCCAGCTGCAAGTTAGAGCTTTAGTGCTCTCAGATACAGCCCTACTGGAGTCCCCCCCTCCATACGGAGGTTATACCCTCCATAAAGGCCTCAATAAAGGCCTCCATGGGAAAGGAGGCTATGGTGGTCCGTAGATTTGGCTGTGCTCCCTATTGAACTCCTTATCTAAGGAACTACGTAAGGACCTCCTTATCTTTCCAAAAGATCCCCCTAAGGCCATCCTATCTTTCTTTGCAACTCTTCAGGACCTACGTATCTTTCAGACCCGGTAATCTGACATCCTTTCATGACCAAGATCAGGCACACTATCTCAGATCACAACCCTTTTTTTACAGTGACTGATCAAATCCACTTATACAGACATATAGGCTGGTATTCAAAACATAAAGAATTGCAATACAGAACTGCAATTTACATGTTCAAAACAAAAAAACTACCAGTAATAAAAAGTATAATGGCGTTGCCGAAATATCATTTAGGGGCACCCAAGATAAGAATGTAAAGCGGTTGAAGCAATTGTAAGTGTAATAATGTGCAGTTCAAGGAGGGTGCCATATCCTTCACACATAGCCATACACACATGCACGCCTGTACATGCTTCTATGTTGTCTGTCACATGCAATCATGAGTGGCTTAGTAAGGCTTGAAGGCCCTCTCATATGCAGTGGACGAGATATGTCTCCAATGTTGGGACCATTTTTCTGCCTCTCCAAAGCTTGTACCTTGATCTAAGTTAGACCAAGCATTTTAGCAATCATTCGTATGCGCATACCACCTCGACCTCTGCCCAGCCCACCCGGTCCCAGCCCATCCCCTTCCCCTGTCCAGCCTACCCTGAACCAGCTCACAAAGTCCCAGCACACTCCATCCCGTGCCCATGCCTCCCAGTCCAAGCTCACCCCTTCCCCTGCCCAGCGCACCCCATACCTGCCCACCATGTCCCAGCCAACCCCATCCCATGTCCAGCCCATCCAGTCCCAGCTCCCCCCCTCCCCTGCCCATCCCACCCTGTCCCTGTCCCCCTCCTCTCCTCCTCAACACACTGAGGTGTGTACTTGAGTTGGTTGGGTGTGTCTCTGCAAGTGTCAATATATTAAACTTGATCAGAATTTGACTTTGCAGATCGTTACGCACAGCTACAAACGCTGGTTTGCATCACTCTCCAGCTTTTATCTGAGCTTCCCATCTAGCATGACCTGAAATTCAATTTGCTTTAGGTTCGCCCCATCACCCCTATTTCTCAGCTAAACTTATCTTGTCACTCACTTAAATTTGCTTGCACTTACACTTGCACACGCAGACATTGCGTGAGCAACACGTGGGGGCTTGGGAGCTGCCAGAATGGGACGGACAGCGACCAGGCCTGTTTGAGGACCTGTATGAGCTGCTTCGCAGACACTTTGGATATAAACTTCCAACCTGCTGTGGTTGGCCAAGGACAGGACTGGGGGGAGCACATCGTGCTTGGTAGCCGTATAGTGGGGTGGATCCAGAGTCCTCACTGCGACCTAACCCACTTGAAGGCTTGGGTTCATGATTCGTTGGTGGCAGCAATGGAGCTCTGCCCTCTGCACGTGGTTCACGCCAAGTGTATCAAGCTCTACCCCCCTGGACGTGGCATAAGTGAGTGGCTGTTCTTGTATGACTCCTAATACAGATACAATTTGCATTAGTTTAGTTTTACTAGCCTTCATGCAAGGCCTAACATGCCTTTACTTTATCAGCTTGATTGAGCCGATTGAGTTGCAGCATTTAAGGATCATTGGTGTAATGCTGTAAATAATGACTTGTCAACTATGCACCCTTGTTGTGCACCCCACTTTGATTTTCTGAGCTAACTCCCTCATGCCTCTCTAAGGGATTTCATGAGGCATGAGGCATGATGATCACTGCTGTTAGTACGACCTACCCTCATCCATTGCCGCAGAGGTGCATTTCCATGACGGCAGAAATCCGCTGCGGCCATACTGTGGTGAGCTGGGAATTAAAAACTGCGTTTGCAGCACTGCAACTACTGCTCCCAGTGGTGAGCTAAACATGCAAGCCGGCTCTGATCCTATGGACATCCTCCTCCCATCCACCGCAGGCAAGCATCTTTTCTTCTCTCACTTAGCCGTGTCAAGTCAAGTAGGATAAGTAGTGATTGATCTGTGTAAACAAGGTGCATCTTGCTGCTTGTTCTTGGGTTCCTCTGATCTTGATCGGGGGGCTTTCAATTGTTAGGGAACACAACCCCTGCCAAAAAGTGGGATACACTGCCAAGCATGTTTCACCCAGTTCTGAGTGTCAAGGGATACAGTTTTGAAATAAAACATGGAGTTGGCAAACTTGGCACGTCTGAATGTGGCTCTGGTTGAGAGCTCTGCAAAAAAATGCTGACATTTCTCTTACATGGCATGCTTGCAAGCACCCATTCAGTTGAAGAATAATGTCTACAAACACACACATGCAAACAATAGACTCGTATGATGATGCTCATACAAACATGTACAGACAGTAACATTTACATATTAAAATTTTGCAGTGTATGCTCTAAACACTGTGGGCAAGGGTGAGCATGTACTTCCGGGCACGGACATCCGCACACTGCATGGTAGGATCCCCAGATCAGGCCGCTGGACTGCCACTCTCATGATGGAGGCTACTAGTACAGTGGGGGCAGTGCCAGATTGGCTAGGGAGAGCAAGGGCAGCAGCAGTAGCAGCTGGAATGATCGAGGCACACATTGCACTCTAACAGCAGCAGCAGCAGCAGTATCAGCAGCAGCCGAGCATATACTCGCAGAACAGCAGTTTTTCCTTATGTGCCAGCTCCCACTACGTGTGGATGCGCAGCATGAAGAGCAAGTGCAGCCAGGCAGTGGATGTAGGTGCGGAGCTACTGGCCTTTGGCAATCAACCAGGGGTGTTAGCGCTGCTGGAGGTCCTGGAAGCCATAGAGGAGGCCATTGAATGCTTGGGCCAGCAGGCATGTGGCAAAGGGCAGTGGATGCCTTCCGCCTTCACTCGCCAAAAGGAGAAGGTGCTCAAGGTGAGCATCAAGCTCTCTAGCCTTGAATTCCTTGGTTGTTTGAAGTCCTTTTGTTTATGTCACCTACACATGTACCTACCGCATCATCACTTGCCTCAGCACGTGCTGCTTGCTGTTTATAGTTTGTGTGAGCCTTACCATTTGCTTCTCTGAGTCAGAGCAATTTGTAAATTGTTTTTGCATCCAAAAGAAAGCAAGGGAGCAGGCTTTGTCCGTTCTTAATTAAGACCTGCCCGATTTTTACATTGCACTTGTGTCTTAATACTGTGCATGTATACTACAGCAATATTACCTACACAATAATTTCTCTTAGATTCTCCTTGTACACACAAGAAAAACCCGGTCAACTGGCTATCTCTATATGTAAATAAAGGACAATCTGACCATTTTCCCTTATATCTCAGGGGTGCTTGGAAGAGGAGGACACATGGTGGGATGAAGCGCACGTCCTTGAGATAACCGTACTAGGGGAGCTAGGGGATGGATAAGTGAGCTAAATTTGTATTAATGGCAATGAAAGGGCAGAATAAGAACAAATAGTCTTTCGTGTTGTTAACTTGTCACATACATGCGAATCCATCTTTTCCCTTCGATAATGATAGAGACCTGGCCAATTTTGGTTGACACCTGCATTAACTGCCAGAATGCTGACCTGTATGTTCTTGTTATTTGTTGGTGGCGCGCAGCAGCATGACGGCAAGCTGTTCCTGTCCTACGCGGATATCCTGAAGAGGCTTCAATTGCTGACGGGCATGAAGAAGTGAGTGATGCACACATGCATGCACACAGTTCTATGCTACAGTTCACTGTAGGCTTTGTCATTACACCAAGGCATAAAAATAATGCCCATTACGAGAGCACACAGCACTTATTATGCTAAAGTGCGTGCCAGATCTCAGCCTGCGCTCACTACGTAAGAACCCCAGCTCTATAGCTGAAGACTGTGTTTGGGGCTGAGGTCTCTTGAACCTCAGTCCCGAATCTGGTGATAACATAGTGGCATTCTATTTCCAGATTCTTTGTCCAACGTAAGCAACCGTTGTCCATGACCACCAGGTGGAAAGGCGCACGCCGAGACTTGGAAAGCCAGGCAACACGTCCACATCGGCTCGTTTGCGCCGGCAAGTTAATGCAGCAGATAGATGTCCTACAAGCGGAAGCTGTGTGGTGCACAGCGCGCCTCGTGTGGAGAAAGCGCTCAGGTATATTGGGAGGTACATTGGGAAGTGCGGTCCTCTCCACGTGACGTACATCTCCTGCTTCTGTTGTTGCTTGTATTATTTTTTGAGGCGCACTTGCATTGCCACACGTACGCTGTGCACATGAATAATAGTAATTTGCCCCTTGTATATCTTGCTGGTAATTGTGCATGAACTTTTGCAACCTGTTGTAGTCTGCTGACATGCATGTACATGGCTTGTACTGAGTGCGTAAGACTGTCTCAGATCGAACGCGCCGCCTGCTATAAGTCCGTACACTCCATCAAATTCGTCTCGACGATTGCAAAAGAAAAGACAACGCACTCTTCACATCAAGAAGTACAGAGCAAGCCAACATTGAAATGCTGTATCTTGCTTCTTCAGTGCGTGTAGATGGGAGGGCTAAGAGTCTGTGCCCGCTATGAGGCAACCCATGCCCGCTCAAGTAAATGAGGGTCAAGTTACAATGTGGCACAGGAAGCTGTGGTGCAGCACATTTTGTATCACACACAAGCTGTAATGTTGCACACAAAGTTACAATGTGGTACACGGAGTTACAGTGTAGCACACGCAGCTAGAATGCAGCACACGGAGCTATGGTGTAGCGTAAGATGTAGCACACGTAGCTAGAATGCAGCACACGCAGATAGAATGCAGCACACGGAGCTATGGTGTAGCGTAAGATGTAGCACACGTAGCTAGAATGCAGCACACGCAGATAAAATGCAGCACACGCAGATAGAATTATTATTGTTAAACATGACCTCGATTTCAGCTCATCGGACATCCTATTCAGAAACCTGATTGCAGGACATTTATGTCGTCTTGAGGTTTGCCTCCAGATCTAAGGTAAGGTCGCATCGCTATTTATGCCTCAGGACATTTGAGCAGAAACTTAAAAAAACCTGCAACCAAGACCTCGCTGAAAAACACAAAAGTTTACTGATGAAAAATGAGCTTGTTTGAGAGAGCGTCTGGAAAACCCCACCTCCTAGGAGGATCCTCCTTTTCGTTTTCCAGCATTTGCACGATTCTGCTGCTGTTGAGCAGTGCCTCCTGTCAGGCATGGCCTGCCACCCTTGCGTCCTACATAAAATCCAGGAGGCACGCAGGGAGGGGATTGGGTTTTGGAGTGTGGGAGGAGTATGTGGAGTATCAAAGCAGTAGGGATGCTTGCTCAGAGGATGGTGATGGGTGCACTTCAGATTCAAAAATCAAATAGTGCACAGGACCAAGCGACATCCCAGAGATCAGGTAGTGAATCAGCAACTAAAGGATCATGGAATCGGAGCAAAAATCGAGATTTCTAATTCAAAGCAAGGTGCAATGCTCAGAGGATTTCTGCTGGGTTCGTGCTCACCCCTAGCCTGCTGGACCAGGTCTTTGCCATCTGGCCCTTTGCCATGTAAGGTTCTGAGGGCTGCAAGTGTAGTGCTACCTCCAATGCTACATCCAAAGCTGCCTGTGCGTGCAAACACACATCCACACCATGCTCATTTCTCTCGCACAAACAGAAAAGGGGGGCACTCACCCTGATGATGCCATTCTTCCAAGATTTTAAGCCTTTTGTTATGATTTTACATATATATTTAATACAGGCGAAGAACCAAGGAGAAGATGGATGACAAGTTCAAACAGAAAAGTTCCTTCAGATTGCAGTCTGGCTGCCTATTTAATACATAAGGAAATATGAACATCTCTACAGAACTGTATCATAGCATGTACTCATCATGCATGTCTGCTCCTTGGCCTTGCATAGTTCCTCAACACTTAACACTCCCCCCCAAGGGTAAGGGGCAGACATCACACAAACGTCTTAATCGTACACCCTTGATAGTCTGAACACTTCCTGTGCCTGAGCGTCTGTAATCAGTCCTCTGCTGAACTAGCCTAAGCTAACACACCCAATCATTCGGAGCAAGCTATGGAAACGTTCTGGCTGAAGCGGCTTGGTCAATATATCTGCCACATTGCGCTCCGTGGACACATGGCTGAAGGTGACCTCCTGCTGCTGGGTACGCTCCCTTGCAAAGTAGTAGGCCAGATCAATGTGCTTGGTGCCCTTAGTCTGGATGGGATTGTGGAGAATGGAGAGGGCTGCTGCGTTGTCTGTGTAAAGCTGGATCTTGCTACTGTTGCTGTTACTGCTTCCCCCCATCTGCAAGTCCTGCTGCAATTTTCTGAACCACAGCGCTTCTGCAACGAGGGATGCTGCTGCTAGATACTCACTGGCTGCTGTACTGCGTGTGACACACTGCTGCCTCTTGCTCTTCCATCCCACTGATTCACCAAACAACATGAATACGTAACCCTCTGTGCTGCGCCCTGTGTCAGGACATCTTCCGAGACTCGCATCACCAAACCCAACCACCTGGCTGCTAAAGTTGCTGCGACTGCTTGGCTCCCCCCCATAGAGAATCCCAACTGACTTACTGCCTCCAAAGAATTGCAACACACCTTGAGCTGCTACCCAGTGCTGATCTGTGGGGGCTGCCATGAAGCGTGACAGAAGAGCTACGCTGTGCGCCAGGTCTGGGCGTGTGTGCTGAGCAGCGTACTGGAGACAGCCTACGAGCTCTGCATATCTGCTGCTGCCTGTCTGCTCTCCCTGCTGCTGACTGAGCTGAGTACCTGGTGCTAGAGGCGTACGCCTGCCCCTGCATAGAGGCATGCTGAATTTTTGCAACACTCCTTCCGTGTAACGCTGCTGAGTGATGCTGAGCGTGCGTGCTGCTCTGTCCCTGCTGATTTCCATGCCCACATAGCAGCTTGCTTCACTTAGGTCACGCGCCCGAAAGTGCCCCATGATTTCCTGCTTTGCCTGCTGCACCTGCTCCAGCTGCTTCGCTGTCACCTTTGATGTCAGTTCCCAAGCAAAAGGAGTGGAGTTGTCAATTGTTATTTCCAAGCTTGAGCACAAGTTAACAATCAAGGCATCAAAGGCTTTTGAGTCTGACTATGAACTTTCTTGTGTCTGATTTTCTGATTTTTTTAAAGCGTGCGCACCCTGCTTTGTGAATTTGGTGAAACAAAAGCATGGGCACCTGATCAAGCCCGCTGTTTGAAAATTGCCTGAGCACGCACCGCTGTCAACGTGGAATGCATGTTGTACAGACGGTGGCGCAGGGCAGAAGCAAAATGAGGGAGCAGTGAGACGAATTTGATGGAGTGTACGGACTTATAGCAGGCGGCGCGTTCGATCTGAGACAGTCTTACGCACTCAGTACAAGCCATGTACATGCATGTCAGCAGACTACAACAGGTTGCAAAAGTTCATGCACAATTACCAGCAAGATAAACAAGGGGCAAACTACTATTGTTCATGGGCACAGCGTACGTGCGGCAATGCAAGTGCGCCACAGAAAATAATACAAGCAACAGCAAGAGATGCACGTCACGCTCACAGGCCGTCACATTTGTGGCGCATCTGTGTAGCAGATGCCCCACAAGATCCAAATCAGCGCACTTAACCCAAATTGGAAGGCAACTCACCCATTGAGACCGCCACCTCCGATTTCCCTTAATAGTAATTCCCCTAATAGTAGTTCCCCGAGGACCTCGTAAATTCACCTGCTTACCGCCCAGGCGCCCAAGCTCCGCAAAATCAGGCCCTGATCGTCCTGGGAATGCCTCTTCTATGGCATCCCGCAATTGTTGAGTAAAATGCATGGCCATTGGACAACGCGTGAAAGCCTGTAAGTGTTGATTGGAATAAATCAAAGTAAGCATTTTGCGCGGTATAGTGAGGCAAATATGTTTGTACATGCAATTATTTTCATGTGTGCATTGCGTAGTTTTTATGTGCTTAGCATCTGGTAGTATTAAGTATGTATGCGCTTCAAGTTTTGTATATGCGTAGCAAGTAAGTTGTGCACACGGTTAGTAGAAAGTAAGCTGCGCGAAGGGTCTCCTATGTTTCAGCAAGTCAAGTGAGTTTGTATGCGCAGTTCTTTTTTATGCTTGCAGTTTTAGTTGCGTGTGCAGCAGCGTTAGCATCAACACACACCTCGATCAATAAGGGTACGCCACCCAAGAAGGGCAGCCGGCAGAGCGCGTGCTCGATAGTCACACACACAAACGTGAGGTCTGGCCACTTGTAATAATAATTGCATGTACAAACATATTTGCCTCACTATACCGCGCAAACTGCTTACTTTGATTTATTCCAATTAACACTTACAGGCTTTCATGCGTTGTCCCGTGGTCATGTATTTTACTGATCAATTGCGGGATGCCACAGAAGAGGCATTCCCAGGACGATCAGGGCCTTGGGTAACACACCAGAATGCAAGCGTGTGTCTTAAGTAATTGTCAGTCTGATGATGCAGTCGAAATATGAAGGCGATTGTGGGCTGTGGACGTTGCACTTGCCAGGCCTGGCACATTCACTTTAATTTGGTGTTGCGTGTGGTGTTTTGCGCGCTGCTGTCGCTGCTGGACGTGTTGTTGCTGCTTGTCTCGGTGGCGTTGTCCCAGTCTTCCTCATCTTCTGCTTCTTCTTCTTCTTCTGTTTCGACGTCTTGTTCTTCAGAGCTTGAAGTAGCTTCGGATTCGGTGGATGGTGCGGTGTCCCTGAAAGTTGTTGGTTTGCAGTAGGAGTGAGGTGTGTGTGGGTGATCTTGACACGTAATATCATGACTGGGAACTAATAACGTTTGCAGTGGTGTGATTAGAAACTAGCGAAACCTGCTTGTGTGTGATCGGTTACCTGAGCAGGGCCTCCACTGTACATTGTTGGTTGGTGGCGATGTGCTGTAGTTGCTTGGCTGTTTGCTGGAACGCTTTGTTTTTTGTGTCTGTTTGGAGGTTTTACGTCGTCGTTTTTGTGTCTACTTGGAGGCTCTACGTTGTTTTTTCTGTGGCTTTTTCATTTTGATTTTTGTGCGTTGATTGACTTTTTTTTGACATTTTTTTGGCTCGGAATCCCTTAATAATACAGTTTATTTTTTAACATTGCAATTGCCATGTCTTCGTCTAACAAGCGTACCGCTGAAGATGCTGAGATCACCGGTCACAGGTGGGTCTCTTCTGGTGTTTTTGATGTCGTTGTCTATGCTGCCATTGTCATTGATCGGCTACTGCTTGATTCCTTCTGTGTGTGTGTGTATTGGTTGCGCAGAGACAAGCTTCAAAAATCAGAAACGCTGGCGCGTGGGACGCCTGCTGCTGCTACGCCTGCCGGTCCTGGCCGGTGAGTTTGATTTGTTTGTAAGACAGTTTAAGAGGTGAAGAAATTCTGAAAAAACTCTGCTAGGGTTTTCTCCTGGTTGCGTTCTGACGTGTTTTGTGATTTGTGTTTTTGAGGGGTGTTTGACAGGTGTTTGACAGTGATTGCTATTTTTTTTTGCTGCAGGGATGTTGATGTTGCCGGATGTTGATGTTGCCGTGTTGGCGTTTGCAGGCGCGGATGCTCCTGACCCTGCTGGTTTTCGTTGGGCCACGGAGCCGATGCACTTCCAGCAGGCCAATGAGGTGTACGTGCTGGGTGTGGAGCATGCGCCTCGCCAGTTGTGTTTATTGTTGTGCGAGGGCAACCGGCAATTTTGCAGGTGGGTGTCATTTGGCTGGTGCAAGCGGATTGAGTGTGGGGTTGTAGATGTTTTCATATTGCGAAAAATTGTAGATGTATCATTTGTAGATGTATCAATACTCAGCAAAATTGTTGTTGCACTTTTTTTGTAGGCTTTGCAGGCACGCAGAGGTATTCATCTTGGAGGCTGGGTTCCTGCAGTGTTTTTGACCTCGGGGTTACTTCGTCCAAAATAAGATTCGCCACAGCGTGCCAGCACCAGTACTGGGTCGCTACGTGCTCAGTGATCGCTTTCAGTCTGGATGAGCCTGCTATGCCGGTGGGTGGTGTTGACATGTTGGAAGGATTGTGATGCATGAACTTGTTGTAACAAGGTGTAGTTGTCCAAGAACTGTCGCTGTTGTTTTGAAGCTGTAGCTGTTTTTGATGACCGGCATTTTTTATTTACGCATCGCATCACACGTGCATTACAGGAAAGAATGTTTGTTGTTTTCCATTGTACTTTGCAATTTGTTTGTGATGATGGTTTTTGAGGTGCAGTTGTATCGTTTCATCTGTATGTTTGTACAAACATGTCATGGTGCAGGTATACCGTCAGTGTTAGAAGTTCCGACAGGTACCTACACGTTCGGGCCGTGTGATCCTGTCACGCCTAGGGGCACAGCAGCTTGTGGTGTCATCGTTCACATCCCTGCAAATAGCAGGTGTGTGTGGGTGGGGCAGTGTGTTGGTACCAGCACTGGCTGATTTTTTGTTTGGGGGGGTGTCCTTGCGTTTATATGTTGGTGTTTGTGAATTATGAGGCTCCTTGTTAACGTGCAGATGTTTGGGATGTGTAAGGGTTGCATAGCACATGGACGGAGTGAATACGAATCGAGTTTATTTTGTTTTGGTGCGTTGGTTCTTGTTTGCAGGGTGTACAGTGCATCTGGCAAACGTCCATGGGCCATCGATGTCCAGGTTATGGAGCTGACGCCGCATGCTGCACCAAAAATGCAGTCCGCAAAAGTTCGTGTTTCGTGTATGGCAGGCGGCTTTGCAAGGAGCTGCGCAGGTGGAAATGGGTTTTGTTTTAGTTTGGCTTTGGCGCACCAGTCATCACACTGGCTTAGCTGCTTTTATCCTGGCTAACTCTTAGCTTCCATAGGATTTTGAGTGTCTCGCGGGTGTAGCTAGATCGGCCCATTGCCTTTTCACTCTTTACTAGCCCTGTCCTCCTAAACCTCGTTTTTTCTACGTGGGCACACTTTCCCTCCTCCTTTCTTTCCCATGCTTGACCTTCTCGTACACGTGTTGCCCTTCCTTTATCACCTTGGTTGTCCCCCCTATTTTCTGTTATCGCTTCCAGCCTGCCTCTCTTGCTTCCCTTTTATTTATCAACTTTCAATTTCTTTTCAACCTCGTAGTAGGGAGTTTGCTATCTCCCCTGGACCTATGTAATACGCCATCAACAGTATAGGGGGAAAGGTGTACTGATTGTAGATTGTGCCCCGACTCCAAGGAGTATAGAAAAGAAAAAGAAAAACTACGCAGGCAGTGAAAACCACTCCCCACATGAAGCTAAGTAAAAGTAACCAAATTTGTAAAACTCCTTTACCGGCAGACAAAAAAGGCTCAGTCAGAGAGGTTCAACAGAGTACCAGGAGAAGGAGGAAAGAAGTCACAAAGAGACTGGAGTACCAGCCTCAAACAAGCAAGAGCACCAGGCACAGACATTGCTTGCAGAGCTAAGCTAAGGGTCTACAGGGATGACCACCCATCTCGGCCACTGCCAATCCACAAAAACTACCGAGGAGTATACCATGAAGTGTGAATTTGTTACTTCGAGAGATGCCTCGGAGGATCCTTGTTCGTAGACGTTGGATGGATAAGAGGTAGATGATGGTTATATGCTTCATACTCTGCTGTCTGACAGTCAAACAACCTGGCTGAAGGTCCCCCCCCATTGTAACCATTGAGATAAATGTGTACCAAGGTAATTGTGCACCAAGGTAAATGTGTAAGCTAAATATGTACTAAGGTAGATGCGTACCAAGGTAAATGTGTAAGGTAATTGTGTACCAGGGTAAATGTATACCAAGGTAATTGTGTACCAAGGTAAATGTGTACCAAGGTAATTGTGTACCAAGGTAAATGTGTACCAAGGTATTTGTGCACCAAGGTAAATGTGTAAGCTAAATATGTACTAAGGTAAATGCGTACCAAGGTGAATGTGTACCAAGGTAAATGTGTACCAAGGTAATTGTGTACCAAGGTAAACGTGTACCAAGGTAAGTGTGTAAGGTAAATGTGTACCAAGGTAATTGTGTACCAAGGTACATGTGTACCAAGGTAGTTCACAATTGATCATTGACAAAGAGTACTTTCACATGCCACTCACAAACCATATATGACCACGGCAACAGTTCAGCAGCAAACATGCAGAGCTACAGGGCATTAGGGGCTCGTTTTTTCAATCAACAACCTGTGTCACAATACATGGCTTCATTACCGAATCCTATGCTCTTGGACCCGGGAACTGACAGCGAGGTGTACGTTTGGTGTGGCAAAGAAGCCTCCGACTTTGAGCGTCCAATGGCCCACACCTTGGCAGAAGCATATGCTCATGTCCAAGGCCAAACTCTCTTGCATTCATTCTTCCTATTTTTGGCCCTTGGATGGAGAAGTTCTACAGTAATACTCAGTGCCTACTAGGTCACCCCTCAGTGAGTGGCTCCCTTTCCTTATCTATCGTGGGAAGTGGTTGCATACCTACTTCGTTTCCCTGTTCCTGTTCCTTATTCCTTTTATTTTATTTAAACAACCAGCATAACTAAGATTTCCACTTGACTGGTTTATGAACAGGTGCGAAAGTAACAAGGTCGTGATCCCGTGCTCAAAAATAACTACGATCAAACAACTATGTGCAAATAACTACGATCCAACAACTATGTGCTCATTAGTATAAGACACACTAATTATGTGCTCTTCCGAGTAACAAAGATGACCAATTAAAAGCACAAAGAAGTAAGAAATTGAAAGCCACAACAATATTGCAACTGCTTGTTCTTCTGGGGGAAAAGATGTCAAAACTGCAACAAGTTAGATAGCAGTGCATCACAGCATTGCCGGCGCCGCTACTACAGTAAATGCAGGGGAGCTATCATGACAGCAATGGCAGTGCTAGAAAATTGCCGTGCATGAAAAGGCTCAAGCAACTGCACACACTCTCGCCATGCAGTGGTGTTTGGAATGCAGGAGCGCAAAATTCACACAGCAGACGCAGCAGTATCAACATAACATCAACGCGGGACAGTATAGCAACTACCGGCATGGGTCAGGAATCGTCATGACTAAAGTTGGCCAGAATTCTATATCTGCACCGTATATGACCGTATATTTGGTGATTTCCCTGCAGAAATTACCATATATATATGGTTCTGGCCAACTTAAATCAAGACTCATCTGAAGGCACTTCCCAGACCCCAGAAGCTCAAAGGCAGGTCGGTAGGAGCGGGCAGCCGACCGGCTGAAGCAGGGCTCACAGCAGCAGAGGGTGCGCCCTTTGCACTGTCAGTGGGACTGCCTTTGAGGCGTGCGGAAGCACCTGCAAAGGGTGTGGTGGTGGGACTAGCGGGCGAGGCCTTGGCTGCTACGCTCATACCGTTGTGGTATTTTGTTGGGGTGCTGCTTGTCAGTGTGCGGCTTACACTGTCTGCATCATGAGAGTATGCAGCCCCCCCATTTGTAAGGGTAGGTGTGGGGGCGGGCCCTGCTGCGCTGTCTCCAACAGCAGCAGCACGAGCAGCAGCAGCAGCCAGTGCATCAGCAGCAGCATGAGGGTGACCTTCAGTTCCATCAGGGGGAATAACCGCACAGCTCCCTCCATGATGTACCACATCAGGCGGCAGAGGCAGGTGCAGTGCCATTCCCGCATTTAAAGAGCGCCCCCTGTCTGTTTCGACACACACCCAAGCAGGATATTGCTGCTCGGTCGCACCAGACAGGCCGCCTGTGTGATTTGCACTAGAATCTGGCTCCGACACACTGCTTGTGGGTTCGGTGTGGGCCGGCTGGGGAGGGAGCTCTGACATACTGCTTGTGCGTTGCGCAGGGTACGGGTTAAATGCAGAGGCTGTTTGTGGTACACCATGAGGATTGGAGTAGGAGCTGGAGGAGGTACGCCTTGCTGCACGCACCACTGCGGATGCAGCAGCTGTCTCAGATGCACCTGGAAATCAGGAGGGGATTTGGTAGAGAAGTTAGCGGGTGAGCACACCACGAGGAGTGGAGTAAGAGCTGGAGGAGGTGCGCCTTGCTGCACGCACAACTGCGGATGCAGCAGCTGTCTCAGATGCACCTGGAAATCAGGAGAGGGGTTGGTGGGATGGGTGAGCAGGTGAGAACAGCAAGCATAAGCACACATTTACACATTTACACACACGTGCACACACACACGTTTGCACACACACCTACACCCTACACGTGCATCCATGCATACCCACACCTACACCCACACACACAAGCCCCTAGACTGATTGCAAAAGAGCAGCGAGCAGGCAATGAAATATTGACTAGTTGCAAGTGCGTTTGAGCGTGGGCTTGGGCCCAGGCAATGAACTGAGTTCCACTCACTCAATTGCACACACAAGCACATACACAATTGGGCTCATACACACACACAAGCACATACACAATTGGGCTCATACACACACAAGCACATACACAATTGGGCTCATACACACACACACAAGCACATACACAATTGGGCTCATACACACACAAGCACATACACAATTGGGCTCAGGCAATGAACTTAGTTCCACTCACTCAATCGCACATACAAGCACATACCCACATGATGACTTGGCAATGGTGTATACGCATTTGTGAGCACTGAATTCCACTCACTCAATTGCACACACAAGCACATACCCACAACGACTAAGCAATGGTGTATACGCATTTGTGAGCACTGAATTCCACTCACTCAACCGCACACACAAGCACATACCCACAACGACTAAGCAATGGTGTATACGCATTTGTGAGCACTGAATTCCACTCACTCAATTGCACACACAAGCACATACCCACAACGACTAAGCAATGGTGTATACGCATTTGTGAGCACTGAATTCCGCTCACTCAATCGCACACACAAACACATACCCACACGATGACTTAGCAATGGTGTGTACGCATTTGTGAGCACTGAATTCCACTCACTCAATCGCACACACAAGCACATACACACAACGACTAAGCAACGGTGTATACGCATTTATGAGCACTGAATTCCGCTCACTCAATCGCACACACAAGCACATACCCACACGATGACTTAGCAATGGTGTATACGCATTTGTGAGCACTGAATTCCACTCACTCAATCGCACACACAAGCACATACCCACACGATGACTTAGCAATGGTGTGTACGCATTTGTGAGCACTGAATTCCACTCACTCAATCGCACACACAAGCACATACCCACACGATGACTTAGCAATGGTGTATACGCATTTGTGAGCACTGTATTCCACTCACTCAATCGCACACACAAGCACATACCCACACGATGACTTAGCAATGGTGTATACGCATTTGTGAGCACTGTATTCCACTCACTCAATCGCACACACAAGCACATACACAAACAATGACTTAGCAATGGTGTATACGCATTTGTGAGCACTGAATTCCGCTCACTCAACCGCACACACAAGCACATACACACAACGACTAAGCAACGGTGTATACGCATTTGTGAGCACTGAATTCCGCTCACTCAATCGCACACACAAGCACATACCCACACGATGACGTAGCAATGGTGTATACGCATTTGTGAGCACTGCGTTTTGCTCATCTGTAGGGTTGGCCAGAATTGTATATATACGCCATATATTTGGTATTCACCGTGGGGATTATCCGCAATATACAGCGTATGTATACGGTTTCGGCCAACCCTACTCATCTGCGTACTCTTACGAAGTACGGCAGCGTGCTTAGCCACTTCTACTCTATATTAATAACAGCTAAACATCTAGGGTGATGATGTTGCAAGAACTGAACTTGCCCTTTTGACTCCAGTCTCTGTTATAAATACTCAGTAGTGTGACATCACACTTCAGTACTTTCTGTACCACTTTTAAGGTAGGAGTTACCACGTAACACGTACAGCAGGCCCCCCTGTGATAATTCCCAGTCACTGCATCAACACAGAGGTCATCCACGCCCGCATGCCTTCATCTTCAGCTCCCTCAGCAAAACACACACAATCAAGCACCACCTCGCTCCCTGCTTGCAGCGTGCCTACTAACGTAGATTCCAGGCACTGCATCAACACAGATTTCATATAAATTTCATCAACACAGATTTCATATAGATTGCATCAACACAGCGTTTACCCACACATGCATACCCCCACCCGCACCAACCTGCTACTAAGCCTTCGACTAAACCTGTGACTAAACCTGCAACTAAACACACACACACACACGCACACACACACGCACACACGCACACACGCACACACGCACACACACATGTGATGAAGCACCACCTCACACCCTGCTAGCAGCGTGCCTACTTATATGTAGGTTCCAGGCGCTACGCAGATTTCATCCACACATGCAATTCTTTCCACACATGCATACACATCCCTCACCCGCACCTAAACACACACGTGATCAGACACAACCCCCATAAATACCTGCACGCAACGTGCTCCCCGTTTCAGATCCCAGGCACTGCGCCAACACAGATTTCATCCACACATGCACACCCTCACACCCTCATACACACACACTTTATCAGGCACCACCCCATAAATACCTGCGTGCAATGTGCCTCCCGTCTTAGACTCCAGGCACTGCGCCAACGCAGATTTCATCCACACATGCACACCCTCACACACACACACACACTTTATCAGGCACCCCCCCATAAATACCTGCGCGCAACGTGCCTCCCGTCTTAGACTCCAGGCACTGCGCCAACACAGATTTCATCCACACATGCACACCCTCACACCCTCACACCCTCACACACACACTTTATCAGACACCACCCCTATAAATACCTGCTCGCAACGTGCTTCCCATTTCAGATCCCAGGCACTGCGCCAACGCAGATTTCATCCACACATGCACACCCTCACACCCTCACACCCTCACCCTTTATCAGGCACCACCCCATAAATACCTGCACGCAACGTGCCTCCCGTCTTAGACTCCAAGCACTGCGCCAACGCAGATTTCATCCACACATGCACACCCTCACACCCTCACACACACACACTTTGTCAGGCACCACCCCATAAATACCTGCGCGCAACGTGCCTCCCGTCTTAGACTCCAGGCACTGCGCCAACGCAGAGCTCCCACCGCACGTAGGAGAGGGCACAGGCACTGGACTGACAGCTGGAGGGGGAGGCATGCTGACACGCCTCGCGCCCATACCCTTTCCGCTCCCTGACTCCGCAAACCGCCGACCATACCCACTCCCACTCTGTCCAGCACGATGCGGTGCAAGGACTGCCGCGTTCGTGTCGCTGCCGCCGCTTTGTACTCGGTCTGTCAGGGCAGCCGCCGCATTTAAATGCAAACCGGCGGCTGTCGCGCTTTCTCGTGCTTGGCTGCATGGGGCCGTTGTTTCGTCGCTGTGGTTGTCGCGCCCAGTCCCACCATCGTTACTATTTTCCAGCCCACCGCCGTCCCTGCTCCTGCTGCTGCTGCTGCTTCTGCTGCTGCTGGGCATGGTCTTGCCACTATTAGTCACGTAGCCATAATCCTGGGGTGCTGTGTCAGCAGAAAGGAGAAAAGCGGGGGCAGGGGCATCAGCATCCCCGGTCTCTTGGGCTGCTCGCTGTGTGAATGTGTGTGTTTGTGTGTGTGTGTGTGTGTGTGTGTGTGTGTGTGTGTGTGTGTGTGTGTGTGTGTGTGTGTGTGTGTGTGTGTGTGTGTGTGTGTGTGATAGTGTGTGTGTGTGAGAGA
>Ga0307947_1000922_pt1:0-5000 | contig 22356 bp, 20 predicted proteins | sample OrgLakmetagen232_FD_201840 | JGI IMG/M metagenome (GOLD analysis project Ga0307947, IMG submission 201840) | Saline water microbial communities from Organic Lake, Antarctica - #232 | ecosystem: Environmental > Aquatic > Non-marine Saline and Alkaline > Saline | place: Antarctica: Organic...
TACGGCAAAATCAGAGCAACGACCAGCAGGAGCCTAGCACGACCGAAGATCCTAAAGAGGCGGCTGCTAACGGCTAGACTGAACCCCACAAGCCCGCAGAGACCCCAAGACTAGAGAGCCACACCATCCAAGAAACGCTAAATGTCCAAAGGGGTGGCCCACACATGTGAGCCCAAGGCCGAACATAAACAGCAAGTTGGCAACATATCAACCTCTTATTTTTGCAGTGCCATTTGATCTCAAAGTGCATGTTCGTTTGCCGAGACATTTGCATTTAGATCTGTCTCAACATGTCTTGCGAAATGTTGCTGGTCGTTATAGACTGAGGGCGCACACCCTCAGCCAAGCAAGGCGGAGACAGCATCTTGGGATCACGAACTCTCTTTATTGTGCGTGACTGTTGTGCTTGTGAGCAGATTTAAGATATCGCGCCTGCCTTTTTGACATGTAGAGACGCAGACGTTTGTGCTTTATGGAGAAAATTTGCCACTACTACTTATTCAGTCAATTTTCGGATGGTTTTTCAGTAGAGGGTATTTGCGACAACAATTCAGTGCCCAGATGGTTTATGATTTCCTCTTGCAACACAACAATAGTGGCGCTGCGCTTGGGGACCATAGGAACCAGGTCCACCAGGTAAAAACTGATGGCTAGACCACCTAAAAACTTGTGTGCGTGCACAATATAGTGTAATACTAGCGTGCCTTGCTTTAGCATCAACTACTGCTCCACTTGCAATCTGTCAATTATTGAGTGAGTTTTTATCGACAGGTTGCAACCTTCACAATTGTGCAAGCTTTCAATTGAGGCCTCTTCAACCTTCAGATGCAGTGTAAGGGGGAATGCATGGAATGTGGTTCAAGCCTATTGGCTCTAAAAATAATTATCAATCCCGGACAGTGCTTGCACCGAGCACACGTCATCACAACAGCAAGTGGTCGGAATGCAATTGTGCTCCAGCGAAGCATGGTTCACAACCAGAGCACTGTTCAACACTCGGAAAGCACCATCCTTCTCAGCATGAGCTTCTTACTCTATTTGGCTGTTAAAGTTTTTGAAGAAAGGTCCCAATTTCTAAGCTATAAGGCTCTCAATTTCTCTAGCAATCCATAAGCCTAGGACAAAGTGCTAGGGTCCAACTAACTTTTTTCTTCTGTGTCTGAGCTTATGGATTTATTGTTGACTGGAAAGGACCAGTCACAGGCTGGTTAGCCGAACAGTCTGGCTGAAGGTCCCCCCATGTAAATCTAGATCTTCTTTTTACACTGTTTCCATACACAGCCTAGCAGTCACACTTTTTGACTGATGGCTTAACCTGTAAACTTGTTACACCCACGACATAGCATTAGTAGCTAATTTTGAAATAGTAAAACGCAACCTCAACAAATCGACTTCCTTTTGAAAAATCAGTGCAGCCACATTTTCTCGACAACTTGACTCTCTTCGGCAATGTCTCAATTGAAACACACAGAGCAAACTACTAAGCGCAATACTATTGTTAAGCCACCATAATAATGAGCAACATGAACACTGTCGACCCACTGCTTGAAATCCATCGTACTTGCGTTTTGCTGTAATTTCTAAATGAATGTCAGATAAATAGTTGGCCAAGGGTCAGGAAGCAACGATCGTGCCGTCCGTCTGTGCAGGCACACCAAAATGTGTAGGCACACACAATCCTGTGTAGGCACACACAATCCTGTGTAGGCGCATAATTCTGTGTAGGCACACAACAACCTCTTCGTTGTAATTCTGTGTAGGCACACAATGGCACATAGAGACCAGCCAGCAGACTAGCCAATCAGCCAAACAATCTGGCCACAGGGAGCTGCAATTTGTCAACATCACAAGGTACCACTGTTTAACATTAACTCAGTCCCCACACAACAACATAGAAAGCTGTACCCTTATCGGACCAAGGTAGTTCCTGGAAGACCAAGGTTGGCGAAACTTGGCAAGCATACACCCATACCCATACCCACACACGCACCCACCACACACACACCCCAATCACACGCTCAACACATACCAATTGCCGGCAGGTTAAAATGAATGGTGCGGGTTGACGGTGCACACCAAGTAGTGCGCTGTTTAGTACCGTTGCTCGTGCGTGTGGTGGTGGTGGTCGAACGATTGGATGCGGTGATGATTATATAATTGGTGGCGGCACATGCGGAGGATTGTGTGACCGTGCGCGCGCGTGCGCAAGTACGAAATAAAGCAAGGTGGAGAATGTCTTTTGCTAGCCTGGGCCTGGGCCTTTAGTTGAAGCCAGACCTCCAGTCCGCTGTTGAGCACCCCCCTGTCTTGGGGTCCTCACTCAGCCTGTGGCCCTCTCATGCATTTATCCGGGCACCGACAAAGGACCCGTACGGCCACGAGCACCAGCAAAAATAATCAGCAAGGCCAAGGGTCACATGATCACGGGCAAACACACACACACACACACACACACACACACACACACACACACACAGCACAGCCACTCACAGACATATGATAACTTGTGGGTGACTCTGCTGCACGTGACAGAATCTACCAAGGGCGAAATATGACATACGTAAGGTTGGCCAGAACCTTATATGTACGGTGTGTATACAGTAGTTTCGGCAGGAATTTCACCAAATACACGGTCATATACAGTGTACATACACGGTTCTGGCCAACCCTATGCCACATACGGTCTCCCTTAGTGGAGGGTGACCCTTACTGTGCGGTCTAGCCCTTGATGGGAGCCGGGGAGTGGTTAGCTGGCTTCTCACCGATGGCCTCCATGAGCAGAGGGGGTGCGTACCTGTGTGTGTGTGTGTGTATGTGTGCGCGTGCACGTGCACGGACAAGTGTGTGTGTGTGTGTGTGCGCGTGCACGTGCACGCACAAGTGTGTGTGTGTGTCTGTGTGTGTGTTAGTCTCAATGAGCTACAAGAGCTCTTCTTTGATACAAAATCATTTGCAACTTGTGGCGTTTAGGTCAGATTAGTGGATTGCAGGCTTGACACATTTGTACATCTCCCCAGTGGGTCCGTTTGTCTTTTTTGGTGGCACATATGCACACACACAACACACTAACTCACACACGCATCTGAGCTCAACCAGGTGGAAAATCTGACAAGGAATGAGAAGTGCACGCACGGCGGTGCTGAGCGTGGTAAAAAAAGGGTTGACCAGAACTGTTTACATTATCTGGGGATTAGGCTGTTCTGCGTGATATCATGGGATCAGATCAGGCTGTTCTGCGTGTTATCAGGGGATCAGATCAGGCTGTTCTGCGTGATATCATGGGATCAGATCAGGCTGTTCTGCGTGTTATCAGGGGATCAAATCAGGCTGATCTGCGTGTTATCAGGGGATCAGATCAGGCTGTTCTGCGTGTTATCGGGGGATCAAATCAGGCTGTTCTGCGTGTTATCAGGGGATCAGATCAGGCTGTTCTGCGTGTTATCAGGAGATCAGATTAGGCTGTTCTGCGTGTTATCAGGGGATCAGATCAGGCTGTTCTGCGTGACTACTTGTGTGATGTGCGCCATTTTTCTGTTAGTGCCAGATTCAGATTTCTTTTCATGCTCCTGTGTGTAAATCGCGTCAGCCTGTTGGGCAGCCTCCTTTGCCTTTGATTCCGAAATAGCTTGAATGCGGGGATCTATCATGGGGATCTATCACGGGGATCTATCATGGGGATCTATCACGGGGATCTATAATGGGGATCTATTAAGGGGATCCTAAAACCTAAACCCTAAACCCTATGCAAGGATCATAACATGAGCCCACATACTTGGCAGTGCCGTGTGCGGTGCTGTCCTCGCAGAAGGACAGAATGATGGTGCTGATGGCCATTTCGTAGACGGCAAAGAAGATCTCAGCGATGAAGAAGCCCACGATGATGCACACCGCCACGGGCAGGATGGGACTGTGTGCATGTATGCGTGTGTGTATGCATGTGTGTGTTTGTGTGTGTGTATGCATGTGTGTGTGTTTGTGTGTATGCATGTGTGTTTGTCTGTATGTCTGTGTAATCGTGTGTGTGTCTGTGTGTATGTATGTATGTGAGTGTGCTTTTGTTCCTGGATACGTAAATGGTTGAGTGTGCTTGTATGTGTGTGTGTGTGTGTGTGTGTGTGTGTGTGCTTGTGTACACATGTGCTAGCTTGCGTGTGTGTAAAGTGAAAAGTGTGTGTGACCGTGTGCATGCGTGTGTGTGTGTGTGTGTGTGTGTGCGCATGTGTGTGAGCGTGTGTGTGTGTGTGTGTGTGCATGTGTGTGAGCGTGTGTGTGTGCGTGTGTGTAAGCATGTGTGTGTGCGTGTGTGTGTGTGTGTGTGCACGTGTGTGAGAGACAGTTTGTACGTGTGTGTGCACATGCGTGCATCATGCTCATTGTGACAGGGTATTCTCAGGTTACTCCTCAGGGTCTGAGTAGGACTTAGACTCAGCGTGTGTGTGTGTGTGTTGTGTGCATGTGTTTGTACGTATGTGTGTGAGAGATGGTACGTGCGTGCATCACGCTCACCTTGACAGGGTATTCTCAGGATACTCCTCAGGGTCTGAGTAGAACTTAGACTCAGCCATGGCAAAGGCGATGAGGCCACAACCAGCGGCCACTGTGATCTTAGCGAGGAACAGCAGCACGTCGCCGATGATGGTGACGGTGGCAAGACGCAGGGCGTTCTGTGGGGTAGAATCACAGAGGCGGGTGGTTTGTGAGAAGGTTATAGAAGAACAGCAAAGTTGATGATGATAATGATGATGATGGTGACGGTGGCCAGACGCAGGGCGTTCTGTGGGGGGTAGAAACACAGAGGCGGGTGGTTTGTGAGAAGGAGATAGAAGAACAGCAAAGTTGATGGTGATAATGATGATGATGGTGCCGGTGGCCAGACGCAGGGCGTTCTGTGGGGTAGAAACACAGATGCGGGTAGTTTGTGAGAAGGAGATAGAAGAACAGCGAAGTTGATGATGATAATGAAGATGATGGTGATGGTGGCCAGACGCAGGGCGTTCTGT
>Ga0307947_1000922_pt1:10000-22356 | contig 22356 bp, 20 predicted proteins | sample OrgLakmetagen232_FD_201840 | JGI IMG/M metagenome (GOLD analysis project Ga0307947, IMG submission 201840) | Saline water microbial communities from Organic Lake, Antarctica - #232 | ecosystem: Environmental > Aquatic > Non-marine Saline and Alkaline > Saline | place: Antarctica...
AAAAGTAAGCAAAAGGGGTGCCATAAAGGGTGAAAAACCAAGTTCCACCAAATCCGGTTTTCAACATGTCAAACGATATTTGACCATAAAAGAAGTACTCCTGTCGTGTTTTGAGGTGAAAAGAGGCCCTGGGTAGAGTGTGGTGGCTCAATACGTAAACATTTAGTGCCAAAATTTGAATTGGATTTCTGCCCAGACCACTGGGGTAGTCCATCTGGCCTCAAACTTCATGAAACATCTAGTTATGTTATTTAAACACGATTTGCATCGAAAAAGGAACATTTTCATGACTTTTGCTCCGTCGACCACCTCTGAAAGAAGACTACTGTTGCTGGGAATCGAACCCTGATCCTGCAAATACGGTCCATATACGGCGTATACACGGTTTAGACCGTACATATGGCGTATATGTACGGTCGGCCAAAACCCATGTACGGTCATACGGATACGGATACGGTTGAAATTTTCCATGTACGGATATGGCGTATCCAGATATGCCGTGTTTTCATATGTACGGTTCTGGCCAACCCTACTCATGTGCAGTGGGAAATTTTTATTTGCTCACCTGACACTATGGTTTCGGTGCGTGCGGTAAGGTGAAACGAAAAATTTTGCTTTCTTGAAACACAAATAAACGCAAAAACAACAGCTATGTGCAAGCAGTGGCAAAATGCTTGAACGTCCAATGTGCTCACAGTCATGCCTTTTGTTTTTGTTTTGCTCTTGCAGCTGGTGGCATGGTGGAGCTGGCATAGGAGTTCTTAATAGTTTGTGCGAAGATCCGCTAGAAGGGACAGGTTTTTCTCCTGTTGGAATGTTACCATCTACTAACTGGTTCCTACTCGTTTGTGTTACCTGTGTCAGACACTGCACGCATGTTAATGGATGGATGTTGCACGCTACCTAATTTCCCTTCAATTGGAACAAATAAACCTTTTTGAGCTTTCCATCCAACTTATTGTCCCGCGTTACGTTTTAAAGCTAAGTAGAAAAGTTAGAATCGTGATGTTGCCTCTAGCTATTGCAAACAATTTAGCAACTATACCTGCACACTTTCGATGGTTACAATAGAGTTTACCTTCGGCCAGGTTGTTTGGCTGATCGGCTGCTGACTGCCAGACCAGTGGTCCTGGCCAGCCACATGCAATGTTAGAGTTGCAAGTGTGCAGACTGCACAAAGAGGCCACTAGGATGGGGTGCAAGTCCCTCTTTCCCTCATAGGTAAGGAAAGGTACCGTAGTACGGTTACATCACTATATATGTCTCAAAGGGCATCTCAGCGGAAGTTTGGAAAAAGCTTGAAACTACACCTGGCTAAACAAAAGAAACAGTAGCCAGAGGAAACATGAAACAGATGTATGTAGAAGAGAAAAGTGTATAGAGAAAGAGAACATTTGTTTTGAAGAAGCGCGAAGAGAAAGCATCAAGGAGAACTAGAAAAAAGCTGTTGATGTCTCAGGATGTGAGGACAAGGTAAGGTAAGGTAAGGTTACATCACTATATATGCCTCAAAGGGCATCTCAGCGGAAGTTTGGAAAAAGCCTGAAACTACACCTGGCTAAACAAAAGAAACAGAGATATATGAAGAAGAGAAAAGTGTATAGAGAAAGAGAACGTTTGTTTTGAAGAAGCGCGAAGAGAAAGCATCAAGGAGAACGAGAACAAAGCTGTCGATATGTCTCAGGATGTGAGTGTAAAGAAGCCTCAATCAGAAACAGGAAACAAGAGGCTGAGAGAGCCTCACAAAACCAGGAGTGCCAAGAGAACAAGTGCAGCAGAGCAGAAGAGAGAACAAAGGATGCATGCAAACCCCCCAAAACAGCTCCTCTCTCTCCTCTCTAGCTGCCCACCCCACCAGCTCACCCAGCTACAGCAGACCAGTCCGATGCTGTCCTCCACAACTTGCCAATTGAAATTGTGAGCCAGGGCATGCCTCCTGGCCGCGAAGGGAGCTAGTTCCTAACTCGCCAGGGGCAGGTCGCAAGCTACAGCCGGACCCTGGTTATTACTACTGCCACGGCTACCACGCTGATGAGGGCTCCGCCGTTTGAGTCTTTTTCTTATAGGAATAGGAAGCAAGGTGCCATATGCCATATAATATCCAACTGGAACTGGTTTTGTCCTTTTGGCCTAGTGCTTCTGTAACACTACACCACAATTGCATTCATAAGCTTCAATATAAAGGAGCAAAGTCTGCTGAAAAAGGAAATCAGAATTCTACTGAGCAAGGAAATAAGGATGGTTGTTTGACGTGTGACGCAGCATATAAGGTCGGGCCTAATAAGAATGGAAAAGACTCCGCTGGTAGTGGTGACACAGCCAGCATGATTAAGGCCTAATAAAAAGGTGCAGACAAAAAGGAGTGCGCCACTTCCTCAGCTCACAAACCTGTGGATCTTGGCAAATGAACAGAGCGTGCTCCTTGCCCTGGATGTAACGATATATATAGGAATGCAACTCCTAATCTTATATCTCGAGTATTGATGATGATAGCGTATTACATAGGTCCAGGGGAGATAGCAAACTCCCTACTACGAGGTTGAAACGAAACAGAAAGTTGATAAATAAAAGGGAAGCAAGAGAGGCAGGCTGGAAGCGATAACAGAAAATAGGGGGGACAACCAATTGGAAGGTTAGGGGGGACAACCAATTGCAAGGTGATGAGAAGAAGGGCAAAACGTGTATGGGAAGGTCAAGCACGGGGAATAAAGAAGGAAGGAAATCCTGCTTACTTTGGTGCCCACGTAGAAAAAACGAGGTTTAGGAGGACATGGCTAGTAATAAGTGAAAAGGCAACGGGCCGATCTAGCTACACCACCGCGAGGCACTCAACATAAAAAACTAGGGAAGCTAAGAGTTAGCCAGGATAAAAGCAGCTAAGCCATTGCGATGATGGTGCGCCAAAGCCAAACTCCAACACAACCCAAAGAGAAGAGAGAGTTCCCCTACAGAAAACGCAGCTGCACCAACACGTCACTCTCAACATTACGAGCCAATACTTGGGAGACACGAAAGGAGTACAATGAGCTCAAGGTTTAAATAACAAGAGGCGGGTTGTTCTACTAAGAGCCGAGTGCAAGGGGAAGCTGGCCAACCTATACCTAGATTAAGGCGGTTGACACGCTAGGGAGGGAGCTGCAGTGAAACAGCCAAGGAGGCGTTTGGCCTAGCATACACAAAGGGGTGAGCCTGGCTTAGGTCAGAGAAACTGGAGACACTACCTTGACAGGCTGCAAAGTCTTTTAAGGCTGCGAGGAAAAGATGAACTGCCCTAGTTTCTACTACTGCGGGCTCTACGCCTGTCCTGGCTAGCGTGCTAAACATCAAACCCCTAGCTCTTAACATTGCAGTCAGGGCAGCTAGGCACACAACATACCACACTCCCTTCCTCACTGTTTGGCATGGCTGCTCTAGCAGCCACACATGCCGTGGTAGCAGCTGCACGGAAACTGGGAGGTTGTGATGTATGGCTCGTCTGATGGCTGAAGCTCCTGTGCAAGCCCAAAAGACGTGCTCCTGTAGCTGTAGTGCCTGTGTAGCACGTGGCGATGCGGCTGAGTGTTGCCAGCCACAAGGGCAAGCTGTCCCCCGCTTCATGGGCCATCCGTGGCCCCCTGCTCCCACCACACCATGCTGGAGTAGGCGCCACCAAACTTCCTTCCAGAGTATGCCTTTTACGACGTGCTGCTACACTGGACATGATTATCTTCAATAGAGCACTGGTAACAAATGCGAGAACTGCGTTACTTCAAGCAACGCTAATTTTTCCCGCCCTTTCAAAGTATGTGCTCGCAAGCGGAATTTGCTGACATTTTGCATGCCGTAACTTGATTGGACGGATGAAGCAAGACGGACGTACTGCAGTAAGTTTATTACGAGGAAAAAGGATGGCAAGAAACCAAGAATGACAGAGCCCACTCTGTGGGTCCTCCAACTCTTGTTTCTCCAAACACCTCTCATCATATGCTTCAAATCTGCAGTAGGTTCTTGCATGGAAATAGCACGCCCAGTTTGAACAGCTTTGTCAGATCAAATTACCGTCATTGCAAGGTATAAGACGCAGCACATCCACTTATCCACACTGGCCATAAAGCTTATTGAACAAGACACATAGAAACTCTTAACTGTCAACCAACTTAACTGCTCTGTCACACGATTTGTCGCTGCCAACAATTGGGCGTGACAGCTACCTGCCGCAAAGTGACGCTATTAGTATTGTGAGCATACTTTTGAAAAGGTTAAAGCCGGACCGAAACCAGTTCACATAATACAGCCCTGTTTATGATTGTCCGCTTCACACCAAACGTGGCCTTGGACATGCAAATGAATGGTGACAGCGAGCTAGAGAACTCTGCCAATCAAATTACCGTCACTGCAAACTCAGCACATCAAGTAATTATAGATTAGCCTTCGACATGAAAGGACTCCAAGGAGGAAACACCATCCAGCAGAGGAGTGGCAATGCGCCGCAGCGGCGTCCTCGTCGGAATGTTAGAACCGGACCTTATTGAACCGGGTTTCATCCGGTTAGAACCGAACGCCGCATCCAGCAGAGGAGTGACGTCGGAATGTTAGAAAGCCTTACTAGTATCTATTGTTTGGCTTACTGCTCGCTTATTTGATGAACAAGCGGCCAGTAAGCCAGCTTGATTACTACCTAGGAAGCGGACAGGAAGCCAGGAGTAATGCTTTCAATAAAATTAAGGAAATGAAGTGACGCCATGGTGTAAACACTGATTAGGAAGAATAAACATAAACTCTCAACCATCAACCAACTCGCAAGTGCTTGTCAGGATTTGTCACTACCACCATTTGGACGTGACATTTCAAATAAGAGAGCAACTCACTGCAGGGCGAAAAATAAAAAACAAGGATTAGAAAAAGTCTTTTGCCAGCCAGATCTTTACAGTCCAATTGTTTCTGCACCTTGAATCCGAAAAGGTTTAAATTGCTACTGTACCAAATCACAGCTATTTTGTGTACGCAGGCACATGACACACGCTGAAGAATTGAACACCATGGCTATCGCAAGCAAGCAAGGTTGTCTAGAACGTTTTATGAGGTGCAGACACCACCCAATCACCCAATACTGGTTCTTATCCATACACAAAAGATTTCACGACCACATGGATACAAGTGGTGAACAAATTTTGTAAAATACTTTGTTTGTAACGCCTTGTTGGGAAACCGAATCACAAGCGCACAATCTCATAGTGCCATGGCATTCAATCACCGGGTCAATTTCCGTGTCTTAAAATCCCAGCAGGGAGCAGAGTATGCACAATGTTAACACACCTGGCTTGATCAGGAAAGGATAAAATTCAAATCCTCTGTCTGACGGGTCCTCTCAGCAGCGGAAGCAGCAGCTATTCTCCTCTGGGGCCCCAACCTGCATAATTATTAGGGAGCCATGTTTTTTTAAGAAGGGATGAAGTTGGAGACACATCCAGGCAAAAGGAATCATTTCTAGGCCAACAATTTAATGGAAGAAGCGAGACTAAAATCAATTGGCATGGCCATTGAATTTAAATCATTCTGGCTCCGAGTCCTGATGCGCAATTGTTTGAGCATCACCTATAATGGATTGTGAGTCGGATGGTTTTAAGGCAGGGGCATGTGGAAATAAGAGACGCTCGGCCACAGTGCGCGACAGGAAGCAATTTTGATTTTTGTGACGTGTGCAGGGTTCTGTCCTGCATAAACACAGTTTTTCCCACCTTACAAAGCAGGTTGCTACAGTGACGCCTACGTCACTCTTTACACTACACCTGATTAACTGAGTCAGCACCTGATTCCTTTCAATTATTCAACAGACAGATAAGTACCCTTAGACCAGTATGATCGCACGAACCTGGATCTGAAGATGGTCTGAACAGCCAGGATTTTGACAAGCCTTGACCCTTGCATGCCTTACAGAGGGTTCGGCCTCGAGCGCCGCATGCCAAGCACGGGGAAGACGGAGAGACGCCTTTGAAACAGCCGCCGACCTGCAGGATGGGTCAATTGATCATGGATACGCACGTCCCCTGACCCACCCTGCTGCATCAGGCACAAAATGTGTACAGTACGCACCTTTCCTCTGCCTTTGCAACCTTCACATGGATAATAGCCTGCCCCATAACATGTGGCGCACTTCCTCGCCACGGCGTTATGGGCAACAAATGCAGCGAGCCCTGTAGATAATGCAGTTGCGTTAAGACGTGTCCATCCACTTCCGTTTTCAATTGATAGAGTGCCCGTGCATGCACTTAGGATTGTGTATCTGTATATTGTATATTTACATATGCACATATACATGTACAAGCTAAATGAAGGGATATTACGCGTGGCCCCTTGCATTGATCCACGCCCATTTTGCATGCTGATGCGTGTGCGTGTGCGTGCATGCGTGCGTGCGTGCGTGCGTGCGTGCGTGTGTGTGTGTGTGTGTGTGTGTGTGTGTGTGTGCGCGTGTGCGCGCGCGTGTGCATGTGTGTGTGCGTGTGCGTGTGTGTGTGCGTGTGCGTGTGCGTGTGCGTGTGCGTGTGCGTGTGCGTGTGCGTGTGTGTGTGTGTGCGTACTCAAACTTGCCTGTCACGCCAAAACCAAATGCCAACCCAGACAACACGGGCGGCAGAGCACACGTGTGCACGCGACGCACGCAATTATTTTTAGAAACTGACAAGCCCCTGCCCTGGTGAGCCACCCCTGAATTCAAGGTCATGTTTTGGGTGTTACTATCGATTTTTTGTGGGCAATCTATAGATATCAATTATTCAAATTTGAAAGCTGTAAATGCAGGGTGATGTACATTTTGAGTCAGATACCTCTGCTTTGCAGCATCTGAAGGATGGTGAGGAGGAGCTGGGAGCAGACTGGGGGAGCGTTGCCGTCAGCAACACAGGCTTGAAGACCGCTCTCCAGCTGCGTGCGATTTGGTGAGGTCTTGCTTTAAGACATACGCAGTACAAGCATGGCAATGCACACGCCTCCCCAGATATGCGCACGCGCATACACACACACACTCACTCTCTCTCACACACACACACACACACACACACACACACACACACACACACACACACACACACATGCACACACACACACACACACATACACTCGTGCAAGCTCGTACACACAGCTCATTCATTACAGCTACAGTTTCAGCTCGTCCTTCAACACCTGACAGGGATGTGCCGCCTGAGTGTATTTTTGCAATTTTCACCCATCCGGACAACTCCTCCCTCTTCCGGGATGTGAAGTGCGTTGGCCAGCGGAACGTCTTAAAAGCAGAGCCCAATTTCAAGCTTGTAGGTCACGCACCTTGCGCCATCACAGCACAAAAGTACCTGACTTGCCTATGTTTGTGTATGTGTCCATTTCTAGCCAACCATAATGAATTCAGCACTGCATACTCAGCACTGCAAACTGAAACCCCCACCCCTACCCTGGAACCAGTAATGAAGATTTGTTTCTGCTGCGAGTTGGCGCGGTTGCTTTGAATTGAAATATTATTAGGGCTTGAGGGGAGCTGGAATTGTGCATTCTCTGACGCTCTAAACATCATGTATAAACTTTGGCACGTGACTGCCCGTGTACACAGGTGGAGGTGGAGCAGAAAGGAGAGTTGCGAGTAGGTCTTTGCTAGCAGCCTGAGATTTGTGTTCATATAAAGCAGCCTGAAATTGTGTTTATTATACCTTTAAAAAAAGCTACTTCGCTGACATACGGAATAATGCGCTTGCTGGCACCTTTTTTCTAATGGCCACCGGTCACACAACAGCACTCAGCGTGTCAGAAGCTTGAGCGCTCCTTCCCTCCTCTTACAGGTCCTGTGGATATGCAGGCAGTACTCAACATGGCTCAAGGTGTGTGTGTGCGCTTACATTTTTGCTGTGCTATCATTTCAACACGTGCAACACACACACACACACACAAACTTACAAACACACAAAAACGCGCATGCAAACAAGAACATGCAAACAAGAACATGCACACACACACGCACACACACGCTCAAATATGACTTGAGGGCATTTGCACGCACAGGTGACTGAGGATGCTCGGGATCCAGCCTGCCTCAAGACCAACTTCGACCTGCTGCGCTCGGTGTGTGTTTGCGACTGGCACTCCTCAAAGTAAAAAAGAATGGAACAGGGAAAACATGCATTTGGGGATGGAATGTGCAGGTGGATGTGTGAATGCTGAGGCTCGTACGCAGTGTGTGCTCATCCATTTTAGCTTCATCAAATCAGTCTTTGCAAGGCTTACCTATAAACCTCTTTGGCAAAAATGCGCCCACTCGTTGCTCTTACATGCATTCAATCCTCACCAAAATCCTTGCTGATATACTAGATGGGATGAATTGTAGCATACTGGGATTTTGAGCATTCACCCTTCTTTGCTAATGAGCCACGTGAATGTGCCCATGCACACGACGTGCTGCAGGAGGTGCTCAAACTTGAAGAAGGACAGCTCGCAATGGTGTTGTGCGCTCCCAGCTGCTAACAAATTTTGCTCACCTGCCTGTGCACGGGACGTGCTACAGGACCTATTGAGCAAGGACATATTGCAGTGGTTATGTGCGTGCACCGATGATAAAGACTTATGCACACCTGCCTGTGCTCTGTGCACAGGACGTGCTGCAGGAGTTCTCAGGCAAATGGGAGCTCCGGCCTGTCTCAGAGGCAGGCAAGGTGGTGGGCACTCAAGCTGTGCTGCACCAAGCGATTTTACCTAAAGGTGTGTTTATTTAAATACTAGGTGAGAAAAGGAAAAAAGACATCAGGAGAGAGCAGGCTTGGCCTGGACTCAAAGAAGAGCTCTGCCGGGATTCCCAATCTCTGCTCGGCTATTGCTCATGAAAAGTAAGTGTTGCCTGGATGGGGAGTGAATGTTTGTTTGTGTTTGCACCTTGCTTCAAAGCTCTCGTTGCATCTGTCTCCCTGAATTTAATGCCTTATGTGCCTGTACGCCAGCTTGTAGCATTTTTAAAGGTGGTAATCCGATCACTTTCCTTCACAATTTGTTGCTCTTATACCTGTGAAACAATGTCAACAAATTGCGGTGCAAGTCATACACTTCGCTGTGGCTCGCAACAGGGATCCCTTCCTTCCTCAAGCACGTTGCTCTGATGGATGGCCTTTTGCGAGGTGAGCGCGGCATCTGGGTTGTGTGAGTAATGAAGCTGCACCAAACAAAACAACTTGTTTCAATTCAACAAGCACAAGCTTGACAAGTATTAGTTGATGTTGGTAGATGAGATGTAATGGCTTTTATATGGTGCAGAACAGATGACCATCAAACGTGACTGCCATTAGTGGAGCAAAGGTGCCGCTTGTTTCACAGATTTGTAATATTCCTCCCTCGATAATGAGGCCCATTTTGAACACCCATACAAAAATATGTTAGGACACACTGCGCATCGTACTGGCAGCAGCAGGCGTGCCACATGTGTGAACACCAACTGCAATCTAGAATTTTAGTGTTGCAAATGCGTTTTGGAAGGTAATAACTCGATTCTCATGTTGTGAAACTGCAGGTGTCACCATGCGTGTCATACGGCGATTGATGGAGGACTTAGACAGCGTGGTAAAGAAGGTGAGGCAAGAAAGCAGGTCTGGTCGTAGGCGGTTTAAAAGAAATGGCAAAACAATTTCGACAAGAACTGTGCGTGATTTTCGGGTCGGTGCCACACCAAGCAAAAATGTTTAAAACCTGAATGATCGCGTGGTAGACAAGAGTGCTTTCGTGGCATGTTCTGGCTTCTGGTTAAGAGTTAACAATTCTTTGACCTGGAGCTGCGTTCTGTGTTCCATAAACCGCCGTCCTAGAATTTGTGTGCTTTTTAACGTAACCAGCATGATTGTCATGTTGAATGGGATGACCAGCTGGGTGTGAGTGGCCTACTCCTGGCCTACCCTGGGGCTTGTGACTGAGGTGGAGAACATAGGCAGTCAGTGGAAGCGCTTATGTCTGTTTAGGAGTGAGCCACTTTTTTTGGTTATCAGGTACAAACACCGTCCAAGGGTTTTTCTGATTTGCATACAGCTGAGATCTCTGGGTCCCTAGAGAGGAAGCGGTTACACATGATGCCTGTTCAAAGTTTCGGATTCAGTCCCTAAATTCAAAAAGGATCAGTCTGTGCTACTTATCGTGCACTTTACCTCCCTGCATGAAAGGAACAAAACAAGCCATTAGCACGGGATACAGCCTACTCAAGCAGCAGATCATCTCATAAAAATCGCATGTTTGTCAAACCCCTTGAACTGTGTTTAGAGGCACATAGTGTAAGGCAAGTGCCTCAAACTATTCGTATTAGGACAATTGCCTTTTTGAGCACGCAGTCAATACATTTTATTTTTGACACCAAGCCTTTGCCGAGATGATCCATATCACGCTGTTCAACCGCACGACCTCTCAGATTAAAGCAGGTAAAGCTAAAGGCCAGTCACAAGAAGAGGTGCTGAGATCTCTGTGTGGGACGGCAACTGAAGTGGGGCATGCCAATGGAGCCGTGGCCTCGTTTGCATTGGGAGTTGAAGATGGTTCCCAGGTGTGTGTGTGTGTGTGTGTCAGGTACAGGGGTTGTTGTTTTGCACTTGTCTCCTTGATGTTCAACCTGACTGTTGAGCTCAAAGACTGGCCTTAAATGTTAAAACAGGGAGGATAATGTGATCGCACACTTGTCAATGATATGATATCACATGTGTATACGTGATGTGCATATGCACCCCAAATGTCCGGATGGTCTCAGACCATTTTTGTTACTCGTGACTGATCTGCATGCCCCCAGCTGTGGACACGTGTGTTTGACTTGGGTGCCTTGGGCCACTCTCAACACTGGATACAAAACCATCCAACTACTCCCTTTATAAACTCTATCCTCATACCACAATCATGCATGACATGCTTTAAGGCAGCAGTTGGTGGAAAATGGGGTGCACAGTCTTTATGTGCTCACGTGTAATTGTAATGTTACTGGCATGATTTACACGAGCTCAGTTTCTATACTGCCGTTTGATGTTGTGATTACCGTTGCCATTTGATGTTGTAATTACCTGGCACAAGCAATGGGATTAATTGGGTAAGCAATGCAGTTTGCAGACGACAGTGATATTAGTAAATGAAAAACGCAAAATCCTTTAGCAGGATGAAGAGGAGCAGGAGGAAGAGGAGGAACAGCAGCAGAACGAGGCAGTGGCAGCTGACAATGGCCAGGATGCAGGCACAAAGGAAGGAGTGGAGAGAGAGGAAGTGCAGCAGCTGTCCGTGCAGCAGCAGGAAGAGCAGCAAAATGATAGGAAATAGGCAGAAGCAGCTGAGGATGTCAAGCTGGAGACTGCACAAAAAAGCAACACCTCCCCTGAGCTGTCAGAGCATGTGAAGCGTCCGTCTGTAAGTGATTCGTAACAGGCACCTCAACTGGTTTTGTGTGACAGTTAGGGCTTAAATGATGAGGCCAGTGCGTGTTCGAAATCAAATTCCTGGTAAGAGAAACAACAGGTGGTGTACCAATAGGCAGCAATTCATCCCATTTTGTTGCGCAAAAAGCTTTTGTTTGTACGGATAAGGAATATGGAATTAAACAAAGCAATCATCCCATTTTGTTGCGCAAAACGCTTTTGTTTGTACGGATAAGGAATATGGATTTAAACAAAGCAAGCATTGTGTCCCAACCTTTCAATTACAGCCAATTTATTTTACGTGCCTTTTTCTTATTTTTGAACGAGTCGACAAATTTTGGGGTATTACTTATTTGTTCGAAAACCAGATAATGTGCTGTGTTCTATTTGTTGACCAGCATATATCGTTTTGAGTTCGCCTTAAAAGTAATGTCTCGGTATTTTTGTGAGCCAATGTGATCATTATTTGTCGCTTCCTCTAACCTTTTGTGTATCGCAAAAAGGGTTTACTACACGCTCAGGGTCTACAACACTTACACTTTTGTAAACCCTTTTCAGTATTGGAATTCAGCGTTGTGCATCAGTAATTGCTTAAGTGTGGCCTGGAATCCGTTTCAGGTAGCAGTGAGCACTAATTTTGGAAGTCTTTTCAGGATGCACTTTGGTGTTATAGATGAATTTGAGCAAGCTGGAGGTAATGGTTGCAATGGTTACAATGGGGGGTGACCTTCAGCCAGGTTGTTTGGCTGATCGGCAGCTGACTGGTCTCGGCCAGCCACAAATAAATCCATAAGCTCAGAATATATAGCGATGTAACCTTGCCTTACCTTACCTTAAGCTCAGAAAGAAAAAGAAAAAGTCTATTGTTCTGCTGAGAAAGGAAATCATGAACAAGTTGGTTGTTGACCTGTTGCAGCAAAAAGGGTTGGGCTGCTGAAAAGTCCTCAAAAAAAGGTGTAAACAGAAAGGAAA
>Ga0307947_1000923_pt1 | contig 22352 bp, 26 predicted proteins | sample OrgLakmetagen232_FD_201840 | JGI IMG/M metagenome (GOLD analysis project Ga0307947, IMG submission 201840) | Saline water microbial communities from Organic Lake, Antarctica - #232 | ecosystem: Environmental > Aquatic > Non-marine Saline and Alkaline > Saline | place: Antarctica: Organic Lake...
AGGGAGGAAGGGAGGGAGAGAGAGAGAGAGAGAGAGAGAGAGAGAGAGCACAATGAATGCATGGGGGGGCGAGTGTGATGAGGTGTGGGTGATGGGTGTGGGGGCGTGTGTGATTGTGGGCGTGAATGTATGATTGCACTTTAACACAGAAGCACGCACTACACTTACACCCCCAACCCCACCCACACCCACAACCCCACCCACACCCACGCCCACACCCACACCCACAACCCGCACCCGCACCCACACTTGCACTGGCATCGCCACCCCCAATCACACCCACACCCACACCCAAACACCCACCTGGTGGCCCGTACAGCAGCACACCCCTAGGGGGGGACAGCCCCAAGCGTTGGAAGGCTTCAGGGTGGCGCAAAGGCCACTCCACGGCTTGTTTCAGTCGCCGTTTCACCTCTGGCAGCCCACCTATGTCCTCCCAGCTGTGTGCAGCACGCAGCCAGGCAACCAGAAGAAGCTTTGGTGTTGGTTTTGATTAGGCTTATGGAAAAAGCACTCAAGCAAATACCCAGGGCTGGTCAGAACGAATGTAGTTGGCCAAAGCACGCGTAAATATGGACTCAGAACACGAATAATCAGTACTTGGAGGTTCCCCTGCTTAAATCTCTGCAGGATCATGACCACTGTACTACACAGCCTAACCCGCAATCCTTCTGTTCTCATCTAACTTCCCTTCCCTTTTGTTCTAGAATATTTTTACAATTCCCGGTACCAAAGTGGCTCCTCCTCATGGTCAACTTGGGAAATGTTTTCACTGCTTGCGCTGGTCTTAATTCTACACATTAACATCTCAAACAATTTTAGCCAACCCTACAAGCATGTGGCTTACACACTCGCCCGCTTGCACATTGGCCTGCTCAAAGCTGCTGCTTCACATACGGCGCTGTGCCTGTGTCCTCAGGGCAATACGAACACATCGTGCTCAAGCCAAGCACCTCCCAATTTGACGACGCATCTCACCCACACCCACACCCCGCACGCACACGCATACCTAGTAAGTGGCACCTCCATAGACACTCACACCCACACCCACAACTTACAAGCCACACGCACACGCATACCTAGCTAGTGGCACCTCTGCACACACACACACACACATAGACATATCCCCCCCCCCTAGTAAGTGGCACCTTTACCTCCACGCCCCTGACTGCAGAGGACCCCACACAGCCTTCAGCTCATTCCAAGTCAATGGCAGGCAGGCACATAAGCACAAGCAAACACACACCTACACACACCTAAACACATTAGCACATACACACATACACACACCTTGTGTGCGGTACCTCCACCTCCATGCCCCTCACGATAGACGGCCCCACACGCCGCATTGCCTCTTCAAAATCCTCAGCACAAACACAACACGCCACGCCCCCCCCAGCTGCCCCTACCATTCCTGGCGCCTGCTGGCCTGGGCTCTGGTGCTGTGAGTGCTCCCAAAAGTGTGGCTGCTGCTGAGTCTGCTGCTGCTGCTGCTGCTGCTGCTGCTGCTGCTGCTGCTGCCGCTGATTTGCATCATTAGACGATCCCCTATCACCACCACCTACACCACCACCACCATCTCCACCACCACCCCCACCACCACCACCATTTTCACCCCCACCCCCACTACATCTCCCCTCCTCAGAATTGCTGCCTGAGAGCATGTGCGCAGCTGCACGAGTGAGCGCATGCAGCGCTGCCTCTCTTGCCACTGCTGCCAAATCCGCCCCACTGTATCCATGACAGCTGCTGGCAATGCTGTGCAGGTCCACGCTCGTGTCCAGCTGTTCAGTGTGTGTGTTTGTGTGTGTACGTGTGTACGTGTGTATGTGTGTGTGTGTGCGTACGTGTGCGTACGTGTGCGTATGAAAGTGCGCTTGGTTGTGAGCGCGTACGTAATTTTTAGCATGCATATCCATGTGATTGTGTGCGCTGCTATATTTATGGCCATACTCCCTGCCCAATCATAAACCTGCACACACACACCTGCAATCCCTGTGTGTGCAGCCCTAAGATGGCAGCTCTATCTTTGGCATTGGGCACAGGCACCACCACCTCCCTGTCCAGCCGCCCAGGCCTGCGGAGGGCTGGGTCAAGGGCATTGGGCCGGTTGGTGGCCGCCACGACCACCACATGCCCTGTTGGGAAAAGGGTACGTGCAATGTATGTTGATTACAGAGCGCTGGGTTGAGAAGCGGTAAGTGGCCACAACAACCACATGCCCTGATTGCAAAGGAAACGTGTACTTGTCGTGATTGCTAAGCGCTGGGTCAAGGGCATTGGGCCGGTTGGTGGCCGCCGCAACAACCACGAGCCCTGATGTAAAAAGGACACACACTACAGTCTGAGTGGAATTCGCAAGGCGCTGGTCAGTTGCAACGTGCTGTGTCAAGGAATATGCCGCAGACACCATCAGCACCTCTTAGTTTGCTGTGCACTGGAAGTGTTGACATGTAGGTGCTTGGGTCGAAGGCATTGGGCCATATGGTGATCAGCACAGGCCTACATCATAGCGAAACACCTCCACTACAGGCCCGGCTTGACTTCAAGGCCCACCATTGGTCACTATGAGGACCACGATTGTCACTTTGGCACTAAACCATACCAACGACCAATGCTCTTAACCTTTCGACCTGCGCTTTGTCCATTGAACCTGGAAGCAAAGCCAATTCTATTACGTTTGCATCAGGGATGGGTCATACGGCGTAGGCGTATTATACGTCGTATCGTATTTATCACGTATATATCCGTATTTTTCAAATTGCTCCGTATAATACGATTTTGGGCACTTAACGAATTTTGCAGCCACAAGCCCCCCAGAGCACTCCCAGGCCCTCAAGAGCCCCACAGAGGCACTTCCAAGCCCTCTAGAGCCCCCTAGAGGAACTCCCAGCCTCTCAGAACGTAGCATGATCACTTGCTCATTGCTACCACAACCCAGAAGGTGGTGCATGTAGCGTGGATGAATTGTGCAACAGCTGCATCCACACAAGCCCTGGTCACTGCCCTCTTGCTGCAGGTGTCCAATGACTGTGTAGATGCTGCTGCTGATGTGCTTGCTGTAGTCCTGTGCAGGTGCCTCTCGTTTCCTGCATGCTCCTCACGTCGGCAATTTCTCCCATTGCTAGCGAGCGCTGCGACTACGCCCTGAGGATTCCTGCCGGGTCAGCTTTGCATGCTGCTACACCTACGCTGGGATTCTGCCTCATGAAGTACTCGCGGATGCGGGGGCGGGGCACCGCTGCTGAAATCTCGGAATCCTGGCATCTGGCATCGGCATCTGGAATCTCGTAAATCTGCCCCTTCGGTCCCATAACAACAACACGATGCCACTTAGGGTCTTTACCAGGAGGCATTATAATGTTCTGGAGGCTGGGGGGACAATTCGTGGTGGTTGGAGGGTGGTTGGTGCAAGCCCAGGGTACCCCCCCAAAATAGCAAAAATACGTTTGCGTATTATACGCGTATGTCGTATTAATGGCGTATTAATCCGTATGGGACGTCTCAAAAGTCCGTATGACCCATCCCTGGTTTGCATCAAGAGGTGGCGATGGATTATTTACAAGATCTTAACCTTTTGACCTGCGCTTCGTCCATCATACCTGGAAGCAAAGCCAAGTTCCTCTGGTGGTCAGGATGAGCCTAAGGCGTACATGAACACCTCCTCCACTGACCTTTACTAGGCACTCTGCTTGCTGCCTGTGTTCCAAGAAACAGAGAGGCCCTACAAACTCCACCGGCCAAAATAAATCCCAGAAAGAAATCCCACAAAAAAATCTGCCTAGCATATAATGCCATGGAGGAATTCTACTCTGACAATGGCAGCGCAACCCCAAGGTGATCACAAAGAAAATCTAGAGCAAGTGCCACATGCCCATGCAATTACACACACACACACACACACACATCAGCCACCACCTACCTGGCACGCTCTGCTTGCTGCCTGTGCGTACAGAGGTACTGAAAGAGCCCCTGCTCCCTCCGCCAGTTGCGGCACCATCCAGGAGGGTCAGCAGCTGCGCCACAACGCGTGACTCATGCTGCCTCTGCCCATCTCTCCTGGGACACAATGCATCCACCTGTGTGCATGTGGTGTGTGTGTGTGTGCACCTGTGTATGTGGTGTGTGTGCACGTGTGTGTGCATGTGTGTGTGCGACTTGCTTATGCTATTACTAGTGACACATGCTGACCTGCTCACCTCTATTTAGTCTTTGAGCAGCCGTATGAAAACAAGGAAGGCGCGTGAAAAAACGATGGCATCACAAGTGCACAAATTCTGAAGTTGGTATCAGCATTAAAGAACAAAGTCAAGCACAAGAAAATGAGGTACCGTAACTTCTTCACAAGCACACGTACATGCACATGCACACACACTCGCACACACACTTGCAAACACACACAGACACACACACACGCGCACGCACATGCACACGCACACCCGTAACACACATGCGTACGCGTATGCACACGCTCACACAAACACACGACTGCAACCCACCTCATCCAAGAACACCACTGCCATGCGCCCCTCATCTGCATCTCGCTGTGCTGCCTCAAACACTGCGCGCAACCGTCCTTCGCTTTCCCCCAGGTACGCACCAAACACGTCAGACGCACTGGCTACGTGCAGCGACGCACCGAGCTCCTCTGCAGCGTGTGTGCACGCTTTGTTTGTGTTTATGTGTGCTTGTGCGCGTAGCATGATGGCTTGATTTGGCATTGAGCACGTCTGACAAATACCGTGTCCACGTGCAGCGAGACGCCTGGCGCCTCTGCAGCGTGTATGCATGCATTGTTTGTGCGTGTGCATTTACATTTTCGTCTATGTGTGTATGTGCGTGGCATAATGGCTTGATCAGGCACCAAGGTCTCACTGCCAGGCCCCATATACAATCACGCAACGGAGCGCAACTTGCACAAGCACACCCACCAAAAAGGAACCGCCACACAAAAGAACACCCACCCATCCCTCACCGACAGGGTTCCATACTGTACATCTGTACATGCAGTCCGTGTACGGTATTCCTAGCAGAATATTCACCATACATTCACAGTGGGCGTTCCCGCTTCAGCCAACCCAGCTCACCTACGACTGTGCGCACGAGCAAGGTCTTCCCACAGCCAGGGGGGCCATGCAGCAGCAACCCTTTAGGCCACTGGACTCCCAAGGCTGCGCCCTCAGTCCTGTACTGTGACGGCCAGCCCACTAGCTCACGTAGGGCCTGTAGTGTAGATATGCACATGTTTGAGAGAGAGTGTGTGTGTATATATATGAACGGGCTTGGGTGCAATTTTGGAATTGACGTGAGAACCCAACCTGTCATACTGCCAGATTTGAGGGTGACATGAAATCAAGGTTTTTTAAATCCTTAAAGAATCACTGGTGTGTGTGTGTGCATATATATATGAATATGTGTGTATGTATGTATGTATGTGTGAGCAGACATGCATGAGTGCTTGAGAGCACAACTGTAGCTCTTGCGATGTTAGTCCTTCTTTAAGTGCATTCAAAAAGGAACTGGAGCCGAGTGCTGCAAGGCCATGTTGCTTAGTACATCTGCTCTTCAAGTGCGCATTTAAATGCAGTGCTACGCACAACACCTGGTTCTTTGACCAATGATGTCACAGATGACCAATAATGTCACAGATGGGCCTGAATGCCCTAGCAATGTACATGCACACAAAAGTACTCACGAAATACGAGATACACACAAGCTTGTAGTTCACACATAAGTCATCACGCATGCACGCACCTGAAGAACTTCATGTGCGCCTGCAACATGAGCAGAAACAGCTGCATCGATTTGTTGCTGCGGCGGCGGCGGCGGCGGGGGCTGTTGCAGTGTGCGCTGTGGGGTGTGCTGTGGAGTGTGCTGTGCTGGTGTCAGCACAGCGTGTGCTTGGAGAGGCGGGGGCTCTGAGGGGGAGAGCGCCAAGCCTTGCAAGCTGTCTGCTAGAGACTCTGCCATTTCTAGTTGGCTGTTGCAGTTGCGTGGAAAGCACGGGATACCAAAAATAGGGCCTGTTTGTTTGGTATAGCAATGCTGTAAGCTGCAATCCAGCGCTGAGATCAGTGCTGTGGTCAACGTAGGCCCTGGCTTGGAAAGGCTAAGCCGTGTGTTACTTAGACGAGTGAAAAGGTGTGCACGTATGTAGGAAGGCTTGTATGTTTTAAACGTGCCAGAGTTTTTGCTGGATAAAATCCCAAGTCCTTTGGGGCAAAAGAACGGCTGTCTCTGTGCTAGCGATGCCAGCAGAGCGAACAGGAAAGCACGCACAGCTTCAGAATAACGAGCTGCTCCCAAGGGTCAAATTGTGGATAAAATGCCAGTGAGCAAAGCTCCACAGATGTCCAACTTGCGTCCTACGTTTGGCGTACGACAGAGCCTGCCTTTTCCTCACGCGTCCTCCTCCATCATCTGCAACACGTCAAACTTTGATGCCAAGTGCCCCGCACAACCGTCCTCCTCCTCCTCCTCCTCCTCCTTTTCCTCCTCTGTTTTTGTCTGCGCTTTCTTTTCCTTCTTCTTCACCCTTGCCCCCTCGACCTTGCTACTGCTGGTACTGCTGCTGCTGCGTTGGCCCAACACTGCCTTGCTGTTGCTCAAAGAACCGCAGCCACCGTCCTTGCTGCTGGCCTTCTTCTGTCTAGCCCTCTCAAGAACTACCCCTTCACCTCCTCGTTGAGGGGCAGCCTCGTCACGCAGATCACAATGTGTCGTCTCTCCACCTGCTTCTTCTCGCTGCTGCTGTTCCGACTGCAGCTGACTCTGCTGCTGTTGCTCCTGTTGCTGCCTTTCCAGCTGCTGCTGCGCCTGCTGCTGCTGCTGCTGCTGCTGCTGCTCAAACAGAAGCTGTTCCTGGTACGGCTGCTGTCCCACACACTCAATGAGGGTGGTGGCAGTGATACGAAACAGAGGCAAGGCCCGCGCTCTCTGCTGCTGCTGTGGCGGCGCTGGCTTAGCCTGCTGCTTTGCTTGCTTTTTGTTGTGCGATGCAGGTGATGCGATAAAGCTCGCTTGGGGGACGGGCTCGATGGCCACCACTTGCACTGCCTGTGAGTCTCCTTCTGCCTGGGATGAGAGGAGGTGCATTGAGGGAGATGTGTTGTGGAATGGTGATGGTGCAATGCCTGTCAGCCGCTGTCTGTGGAACAGAGAGCCACAAAAGCGCGGAAAAGGGGGGGTCTTAGTATGAAGATGTCTGTGCCGCATTGAGCCAGGGTTTAGTGTGCATTGTTTTTTGGTGAGATATTATAATTAGGGGTGTCCAGAACCATACATATACACCGTATATTACCGTATATATGGATGTTTCCCTGCTAAAGTACCGTACATACACCATATCTATGGTTCTGTCCAACTCTAGACAAAATCATGCTTGTTAACAGGTGATGTTCCCCTTCAAACAGTGAAATTTGATGCTGTGACTGTCCGTGGTGGTCCCTACTTGGACTTCAAGTTCAGGATTTCGTGCCGCATGCCTCCTCTACCATCGCGTGCGCACTGATAACTTTTTGTGCATGTACAACATCAAGTCACAGGCAGACAGGCATTCAAACGCACACATGTCTACAAACAGACCAAAAAGCACTGCACGAAGTGCGCACCTCGCAACAAAGTACACTATGTATACCGAGCTAAGTAAACAAGTGCCAAGTAGCTGCAAAACTGTACGCACCCCTAGCTGTATGAAGCAGCCCTGCACGACCAGGGTTTGGTGCAGCTTCACGCGCAAACGGAGGAGGGAAGGCAGAAATGTGTCCGAGGCTACGAGCTGCAAAGAAGAAAGCAGGCTAGACCCGTTACGCTGAGGCATGAAAGTGCTCACAGGAGGTCTTCAGCAACAATAGTGCATTGTTATGGCGACTGTTTGCGTCTTTTGCTTTTACAAAATAGGGGGGGGGGGGAGACAGTGGACTTGTAGACTGCCAAAAGCCTTTTTGTTAAAAACGGTCGGGAGTTGTAACCTTGCTCTGCTCGTTGGCCTTGGGCACAAATAAATCTCTGCATCAATCTGGCGTTCTTGGGACAACCAGTCACATGAAGAGTTTACCAGATCTGTATGTACACGACGTACACGGTAATTTCCCTGCCCCAAAAAAACGTAAACACAACCGTACATACGTGCATGTATGTGTCAAGTTGGCCAACCCTAGTCGTAAGGTGTATCTGCACATATGTGCGTACCACATTTGCGTGCCTGCACATGTGTGTATAAGTGTGCGTTGCAGCCAATCCCCTTTCTCCATCAAAAAAACTTCTGTCGTCCGTTCGTTTGGGCATCATTGATCATTGAGCACTGGAATATTGAGCTAGTTGCGTTTTCAGGCTTCTAAGCTTCTGTTCTTTTGAGGTACTCACGGCAATAATCTCTGGTGCACTCAATTTACGCACGCCAAGCTCATGGACACCAAGCAAAGAAACCTTCCTTGCACATACTATCTATCCTCTGCAAATTGTGAAAGGTGGCAGGACAACAAAAGGCACACCTTGACAGCCCGTGCGTTTTGGATGGGAGAGGTGACCTGCTGAAGTTTAAGACCACCACCAGCCTCAGTTGCCTGCTGCCACGCTCTGTGCAGTGCAGGAAAGGGATTGGGGGGGACAAGTCTAGAAGCTGTATGCTGTTTTGCTGTCGGATCTAGCAGCGAAGTTTTGGGCGGCAGCACGACACGTGCATCCAGCCGCCTAGGGAAAGCGTGGGAGCAGTTGGGAGAGGCCTCCTCGTCTGGAGGGGTGAAGGCAGAAATGCAGTAGATGCTCCAGGATCCGTCGGCTGGGAAGAGAGAAAGAAGAAGAGAATGTGTGGAACATTTGCCGCGAAAACGTGCATGTGAAGGCTCACATCCACTTGTTCACAGATTGCACGCACACCGCACACACTCAACCAATGATACATGCATTGCCAGCACGCACACCGCATGCACGTGTGCGCACGCGAGCATGAATGTGAATGCTGTGTGAATGCACAAATCAAAACTCACCTGAGTCCAAGATGGCCTTGACAGGCTTGTGAAATGGAATACTCCCCTGGGCTGACCAGTCTGAGGCGGGGAGGCGGAGACGTGCTGTGCCGTGGTCCTGGTGGGCGCAAATTACAATGGAAATGCTGCGTACATCAATGGTCATAGAAAACAATTTCTTTCTATTGCAGAAAATCAGTTGAGATTGGTTGGCCATTACCAGTTTATTGCTTTCAAGCCTAGTCTATATGTATCTGGATGGTTTGAATAATGTTGAGGTTGGAAGCAGGCTAGATGGACAAGACAGACCTGTGGAACACGTATGAAGCCGGAGACAAAATTGGAGAGGGCACGTGCGTGTGTTGCGGGTCCTTGTTATTTTGCAGTGTGTGTGTGTGTGTGTGTGTGTGTGTGTGTGTGTGTGTGTGTGTGTGCGTGCGTGCGTGTGCGTGTGTGCATGTGTGTGCGCGTGTGTGTGTATCGCCCTTAAGGAAGCTTGCACATGCACGTGCACGTTTATGCGTGCACTGGCATGTGCGTGCATTTGTGCACGTGTGTGTTGTGAGTTCTACCCTTTTGGTTTTCTGCCTAGTACTCACTGTGCGGCATGCAAAGCGCAAGGCACCTTAGCACAGTGTGTGAGCACGCCTGAGCACGCTTGCTTGTAACGACCATTGCACCGTCTCGTTGTGTGCTGTCAACCAATTGCTGTGCAGTTATGGCCTCGTGTTCCACGCCCGCAGCAGGGAAACTGGCAGGAGGTGCGCGCTCAAGCAGTTCAAGGCAGGCAGGGTAAGGGATTGCCGTCCTTCTCAGAATCTGTGCTGATATGTCCTTTTGTGGAGAGCTGAAAAGATGCAGCCGTGGGCATGATTGAAAGGTAACATCTGTGAAATCAGTTATGTTTCCTCCCTTTCCTAACCAGTGCTGCCCCCTGTTGATATTCCGAGAGCGCAGATGCCCTCTGCAACGATTATGCTTAGAGTTGGCTAACCTTATAGAGACAAGCTTCATATATACGGCGTACACACGGTAGTTTCAGCAGGGAAATTACCATACATACGGTCACATACGGTGTACAGGTACGATCCTGGCCAACCCTAATTATACTCCACCACCTGGTTGGCAAATGACAAATGACAGCATTCCTGCTTCAACTTTATTTGGTCCACACCAGCAAGCTCTAAATGGCTCTAAATGGCTCTAAATGGCTCATGTTGCCTTAGGTGGCTGTGCATTGTGGTGTCCTTAAGAGAGGTATGCAGGCATGATGGCGCGTGCAGCCATGATGAGTAGGGTTGGCCAGAACCGTATATACGTATATGTAATACAATGGTAAAAGTAAGGCATTTTTCGCTGGGAAATCACCAAATATACGGTCATGCAGTGTATATACTGTATATATATGGTTCTGGCCAACCCTATTGATGAGGTGTCCTCAAGAAGCATGCTTTTGTTTAACTGGATCAGCAAAAGTGAGCCACGTGTGCACGTGTGCGTTCCTAACATCTTCATCCCTGCAAATACCATGGGACGTCGGTCACTGCTATCCATGAGATCATGCTGTTGAGCGATCGGAGCCCGTCAAATGCAGCGCAGATTTTTATCCACGTGTGTAGAAGTAACACTCTCACTTCTGTGTTCGCCACTGCAGAAAGACGATGGGGTGTCGGTCACTGCCATCCGTGAGATCATGCTGCTGAGGGAACTGGAGCATGGCAACATCGTGCACCTCAGCAGCGTGCATGTGAACCGTGCGGAGCCGTCTCTGTGGCTGGCTTTCGACTACGCTGAGCATGACCTGTATGAAATGATCCGCTTCCACAGGGAGAACCGGGAGAACAGGCGCTTTAACCCATTTGGTGTGTGTGTGTGTCTGCCTTTGTATGTATGCGTGTTTGCACACGTATTATTTAGGTGTTTGTGTGTTGATGATCACTCAAGAGTCATTTTGGCTCGCTATGTAGGTTACGCTAATGCACCGCAACATTTTTTTAAGATGCTGCACTTCAGGCATTCACAGTGACAGACGGTATTTCCTAGAATACAAGCACAAACATGACACACACGCAAAAAACACACAGATACATACAACACACGTATATACACACACATGCCTGTTTAACTGCAGGCTTGATGCCGCACCACGTGGTAAAAAGCATCCTATGGCAGATGCTGCGAGGCTTAGACTACTTACACTCCAATGGAATATTTCACAGGGACCTGAAGGTGGGGCTCTTTGAATACACTTCCAACTGCACTGTGTTTCAACAGGCTCACTTAGCAGGGTTAAGTTAAACCTGAATATGGCTTGAGCTGCTTTGATCACGCCAACTACTGGAATTGTTAAAGGGGTTCTAAGGCGAATGTACTGTAAACAAATGAACAACGAGCGGCAGAAAAAGCATTTAACTCTGTATTATTTGATCCTTTGGGTTGCAATTCAATTTGAAGGAAAGATCGTTTTTAATAAGCGTCACAAACCCAGGTATGTTAGACCTTCTTCGCCCTGCATTGAGAGCGGTCCAGTATGGCTCGTGATATCTCCGCTGTTTGACGTGCGCTTTGTTGGTGATAAGAAGTTTCCTTATTCCATCATCACAGCCCTCCAATGTGCTGGTCATGGGAGATGATGGCCTCCCAGCCCACCATGACAACGAGCGTGGCCAAGTCAAAATAGGTGTGTGTGTGTTCGCGTAATGGGTGGGTAGGTGAGTGAATGAGTGTTTGAGTGACTGTGTGTGTCTGCATGTTTGTGCCGTGGTTTCAATTCAGCAGCGTGTGGAAATGTCTTGAATTTGAATTGGGAGGTACCTACCTACTACCTACCTTTGCTTTGACGGCTTGAAACACTGACGTGCAGATTCAGCATATGTGTCAATGTCCTTCTTTTTCCTTCCCTTATGGTTGTAGAAATCAGCCCTTCCTCTCTTCTGGATTTGAGCTAAGCTTTTGGCTTGACATTCCGGGCTCTCTTTAGAGACACACACGCACACGCACACACACAGACATGCACACACACACACACAATGCACATGTGTAACAGGAGATTTTGGCCTGGCTCGCGTTTTCCAGGCTCCTCCCAGACCCCTGAGCGAAAATGGCATTGTGGTCACAATTTGGTGAGGGTTGTGTTGCTTGGCTGTGAGTGGCGGCAATGCGTGACAAATATGGTTTGGTTGTGCTACCTCTGGTTTTTGGGCATGCTACTCGCTGCTGATCTTGACCGTCTATTTTTGGGTGTTGTTTTTGCTGGGGTTGATCTTGTATTTTGTGCTCGGTCTTGTATGGTAAAGCGCGCTGCGTCGAGGCTCTTGGCATTCGACTTTCTGTAGTTTGTCTTGTGCCTTAATTCTTTACTCTTCTCTGCCGTTGTTGATCTTGTTTTTCGTTTTTATCTTTGTGTGCGTTAGCACTGCGTCAAGTCTCTGGGGCGCCCTACTTGCTGGTGCTATCTGCGCACGCTGTGACCATAATTGGATAGCTCATTCAGACACGCACCACAAAAAAATAGGTATACATTGCGCCAGTGCTTTTGGCGATGAACATTTTTTGCTCTGTTTGATAATCGATTAGCTTGCTCAAATATTCATTAGATACATTTGTAGGATAGGGTAGCTCCTGACAGCGCTACACACGTGCTTTTAATCTATAATTCAGAAGATATTTGAGCAAACATTGCCTGCAGAAACTGAATTCCTGCAGGCTCTCTGACTGGGCCATTTTAGTCTGCCGGTAAAGGAGTTTTACGGTATCGGTACCAAAGTGGCTTACTTTCCTTAACTTCATGTGGGGAGTGGTTTTCACTGCCTGCGTGTTCTTTTTCTTTAGTTCCTGAGCTATATCAAGGAGTACGGCGCTACACATGTGCTGTTACTCTGTGATTCAACAAACAGGGTTTTGGAACAACCTTGCCTGCAGGTTCAAGCTTCTGGGCTATTTCGAGGAGCACGGCACTACACATGTGCTGTTACTCTGTGATTCAACAAACAGGGTTTTGGAACAACCTTGCCTGCAGGTTCAAGCTTCTGGGCTATTTCGAGGTGCACGGCACTACACACGCGCTGTTGATCTGGGATTCAATAAACAGGGTTTTGGAACAAAAATTGCCTGCAGGTTCAGGCTTCTGGGCTATTTCGAGGAGCACGGCACTACACACGCGCTGTTGATCTGTGATTCAGTAAACAGGGTTTTGGAACAAACATTGCCTGCAGGTACAGAGCTCCTGAGCTTCTGCTAGGAGCACGGCACTACACACGCGCTGTGGATATGTGGGCTGCAGGATGCATCTTTGCTGAGCTGCTGACTCTGAGGCCTCTGTTTCAGGTGTGTGAGTGGGCTGCACCATCACTGCACAACACTGCACCATCACTGCACATCACTGCACCATCACTGCACAACACTGCATTGCACGAGAAAGCACTTCCCTGTCAAGCACCGAGTACGTTCCGCATGTTGTATAACGGTTGTGGTAGTGTGTGTGTGTGCATGCGTGTGTATGTGTGAGTGTAGTGTGTGTATGGCGCGCGCTATCACACACACACACATGCGTGCACACAGGTTTAGACTGCACACGCACGCACACACACACACTACACTCACACACACTCACACACACACACGCGCACGCACACACACTACACTCACACACACAACACCCACACACACAACACCCACACAAACATACACACATACACACACAAGCACACATATACACACGCGCAGGGTGCAGAGACCAAGCCAAACGTGTTCCAGCAGGACCAGATGGAGAAGTAAGTCGCGTGCTGTATTATGCGGTTCAAACGTCTATAGGGTTGGCCAGAACCCTAAATATACGGTGTATACAAGGTATTTTTTGGCAGGGGGAATCACCAACCAAATTTACGGTCATATACGTTGTGTATATATACGATTCTGGCCAACCCTAAACATCTACTTTCCTGCTGCATACCACCCTCTGCATCTGAGTACTGTTTCCTAAGAAGGTGCGATTGATTGGACATCTGTGTTAAGGAGCTCCTCACAAATCATCTGCTTCAACGACAACTATTGGGATGCAAGCTGTTGTGCAGTATGCTGGGTACCTCAGGGTCTAAAGCCACACACACCAAACCCTGGTGTGCAGTTTGCTGGGTACCTCAGGGTCTAACAGCACACACACCAAGTTACACAGGTGCTGGTGGTGTGAGGCTGGGTATCCTTCACAAAGCCTGCCTGGCATTGGGCCTGCCAACGCTCAATGCTGAAAATTATACCCGTGATGCAACAAGCAACTGCCACGCTTTGCTTGAGTGCCTCACTTTCCACCAGGCATTGCTGGGCACTGAGTCCCACGTGCCAGAGCATACGTTTCATGCAGATTATTGCCGTAAGGCTTGTCAGTGCTGGGTCCACCTACCCATCAGCTCTGGTAACTTAGAACCGCGCAATCTAAGCATTGCATAACAATGGGTTGCCTCTACACACAGGCTTTCTGGGCACTGAATTTCAGAGGCACCATGCGTGTCTTTTAGGATTGGCCAGGACCATACGTTACTCCTAGGATTGGACAGAACCATACGATGTGCGTACGTTAATTCTGGCAGGAAAATTACCAAAATACACGGTCATACATGGTGTATATTTACAGTTCTGGCCAACCCTAGTTACTCCTAACAATTTAATAATGAAATGCTACACTCAGTGTCAGCACGCATACACACACGATTACACACACACACGTACACACACAAGCACACATACACATACACATAAACATACACATACACATACACATACACACGTAAAAACATGCACATGGTGTCTGCTGCGTGGCTTGCACAACATCTTACGCACCACCTGTGGTCGAAACACCAACTCCAAAATAGTTCATCGCCATTTGCTGCATAAGAATACCTACCAAACGCCAGTTGTTCTCTACACAACATGCAGGATCTGCCGGGTGTTGGGACCTCCCACAATTCAGCATTGGCCTGAGCTCCCGTACCACTTTTGGTGGAAGGATTGTGCTGCAACCGTGTGCAGCAACAGCAAGACTGAGTGAGTGCTGCTTTGTGTTGTGAGTGTCCTGCAACAATGTGCAGCCAGAGCAGGACAGTGAGTGAGTGAAGGTGTCCGTGTGTGATCCAGTGTTTGTGCACATGTGCACATACAGTAGTGTGTGTAGCGTGTCAGAGTGTGTGTGTGTGACAGTACGTGTGTTGCTTACTTGAGCGTGCAGCTGTATGCTGAGCAATCTGGCTGCAGCTGTGTGCGGTAGGTGTGTGTTTGCGTGTTTATGTTGCAAAACTCACTTCCCGTTTGAATGTGGGGCTGCTGTTCTGTGCTGTGCTGTACTGCCATGTTGTACTGTGCTTTCATGTTGTACTGTGCTCTCCCTCACCCTCGGCAGCAAATTTATTAGGCTGTTGGTTCAGGCACATGAGTGAGCACACAAGTAAGTCCAGAAAGGCACGTGCTGCTGCATTCACGGTGCTGCTGGTCCTTTTTCTTTCTGACTTTGACACGTTTTGTTCAAAAAAGATCTGCTGGTGTCAGGGCAACCGTAGGTAGTGCCGCACCCTTTTTATTGAAAGAAGTCCCACATGATACGGGAGCTGCATCCTTTTTGTCCAAAAAGTTGTGCACATGACAGGAATGCCCTTTCTCAATCTGCTTCGCATATTGTGCAGACACGACCTATGATCAGCAGAGCAAGATCTATGCATTTGTAGGGCATGCTCCCTCAGTCTGCAGAGCAAGAATGTGCAGACATGACCTGCGATCTGCAGAGCAAGAACTATGCATTCGTAGGGCATGCTCTCTCAGGCTGCATCGCATCATGTGCAGACACGACCTGTGATCTGGAGAGCAAGAATTGTGCAATTGTAGGCATGCTCTTTCAGTCTGCATCGCAATACGAACGGACACGACCTGTGACCTGCAGAGCGAAAGATGCAGGAAAAAGAGGTGTGCTGTCAGGATCTGGACCCTTACCATATTCAAGGGCGTGCACGTACTTCATCAGCTTATTATACAGCTAGTCATAGGCAGCACATCTGTGCAAATTCATGCAGGAAAAATAGGTGGTGCTGTCAGTGCCTTAGGTGAGGGGTGTGTGTGCTTGCTTCATCACCTCATCATAGGTAGCACTCCTGTGTGTGCAAATCCATGCAGAGACAATTAAACATCGGCAGGTTATGACATGCTGTATATTGATGTCATGCGCCCAGGGCAATACAACAGCGTACACCTTTCCTATAATGTGTAACGCACGATGATTACTGCACCTTCTACAATTCTACAATGATGTGTAACGCACGATGATTACTGCACGTTCTACAACTCTACGATGTGTAACCCACGATGATTACTGCATGTTCTACAAATCTACCATGTGTAACCCGCAACAATTACTGCACGTTCTACAATCACAATGTGTAGCACGCTCTACAAAGTGTAACACATTTTTAACGATCATACAATGTGTAGCACACAATGATCACCGCACGTACTTGGGTGGCATTTGCACACGTGCAGGGTTGATCAACTGTCAGGGGAGCAGAAAATGCAGAAAGCAGTGATGGACGGAATGCGCGCTTCTTTGCCGTCTTGGGCGAAAGGTGTGTGGTTGCACTCCTCATTCCTAGCCCTGGCCTTTTTCTTTGCCGTCTTGGGCAAAAGGTGTGTGGTTGCACCCTTCATTCCTAGCCCTGTCCTTTTGCCAGTGATGTATGTTGGTGGACACAGGTTGCGTGCCTGCCTGTTTTGGTCGTCTTGGGCAAAAGCTGGATGCTTACTGAGCTAGCTTCTACAAGACTGCTGCGATAGAGTGGTGTGTTGGGGGAAGGAGCATTGAACACTTTGGAGGGCACTAATGAAGGACGAACGAAGTTGTCCCAGGCATGGTGCACTGACAATATAATTAATATTATATAAATGTGGGGGAGACTCACGGCACTTCGGGCCAATGTGTCTCCTTTTCCTTATTTGATGCAGGGAATGTTTTGCTGCCTGCGTAGTTTTCTTTTCTGTTCTTTTTTTCAATAAACGTGAGATCACAAAATTGATAACTGTGCATATATCAATAGGATAATAGGATACAGGAGAAAGAGCAGATACGTTGGAGGGCTAGGCAAGGGTGCCAAAGGGAAACGAGTAGGGTTAGCCAAACAATCATTCTCCATCGTACTTGCAAACTTGCTTTGCTAAGTTGTTGAAGACAGTCATTTCAGCAAAAATCTAAGATCACATGCATGCACGCACGCAAGCACACACACACTCACACACACACACGCTTACGCGCATACCTGCACAAACTTGCGCAAAGTACAGAATACAACATGAGCGCTGTTGTGGTTTTTTGTGGACCAGAGTACAGCACCTTGATGCTTATTCGAGATTGAGCCCAAGGGATGGCCTACCAGCTTATCCTTAGGATGGGTCAACATCAACGTGCCTGTGCATATCTTCAGGCGTGGCATGCCAGCAGTGTGTGTGTGTGTTTGAGTGTGTGTGTGTGTGCGCGTGTGTATACCAAACGCAAAACCTAGGTATGTTTGTGCATGCGTTCAGGAAGCATCTCAGAGGCGTGCGAGCCCCCCCAAGAAGCGTTCCAACTTCTGGCCAGCATGTTGGAGTACGACCCCCACTCACGCATTACAGCTTCAGATGCCCTGAACCACCCTTACTTCTCCCAGCATCCGCTGCCGTCAATGGATGTGTTCTGCATGCAGGTCAGAAATTAAAGTACCAGATAGTTTAGATGGTTTAAAGACTAGTGGATGCAGGTTAGAGGTCATTGGATTAAACGGGTTAGAGAACAATGGATGCACCGTGCATGCAGGTCAGAGATCAATGTGCCTACTAGATGGGTAATATGGTTCAATTGGGTTAAAGATCAGATAAGAGATCATTGGGCTAGAGATCAATGGATGCATTCTGCATGCAGGTTAGAGATCAATGTACCTACTAGATGGGTTAAATGGTTTAGATGGTTTAATTGGGTTAAAGATCAGATTAGAGATCATTGGGCTAGATGGGTTAGAGATCAATGGATGCATTCCGCATGCAGGTCAGAGATCAATGTGCCTTTTTTACGGTTTAGATGGTTTAATTGGGTTTAAGATCAGTAGATGCAGGTTAGAGATTATTGGACTAGATGACTTAGGTTAAATTAGATGGGCTACAGATCCATGGAAGCATCCTGCATGCAGGTTAAGGATCAAGGACAAGGGTCCAAGGTTGGCGTAACGTGGGTTTATATATGTCCTTAGGCCCTAAGTTAGGATATAGGGCGCGCTTGCTAAGAAGTTGCATGTATGGGATGCACTCTCCTTTGTGCGACGTTCACTGCTGCTCATCTGTGCCTCTCCATAGTTCCTGTGTGGTACTGTTTGTGTGTGCCACACGTGTATTTGTGTGTGTGTTTGTGTGTGTGTGTGTGTGTGTGTGTGTGAGTGAGTGAGTGTGCCAAACATGTTCCTGTGTGGTGTGGTTCCTGTGTGTGCCACACATGTACTTGTGACAGTGAGTGCTCATGTGGAACTCACATACACACACTCATAGTTCCTGTGTGGTACTGTGTGTGTGCTATGTATTTATGATAGTGAGTGCTCGTGTGGAGCTCACACACACACACACACACACATACACACACACATGCACGCGCAAATGCGCACGTGTTATGCTGACATACTGGCAAGCAAGTAGGCATCCATCCATTTCCTTCATTCCAACAAAAGCACAGGCAAACAAGCCCTTTTTCGCTCTGCTTTCTCAACAATTACATGCACACACACTACCGCCACACATCCATGCAACTCCAATGTCCTCCTATGAAATTGCTCACATGTGTGCACCTCCCCCTTTCACTGACACCCTCCTGCTTCGAACTTGGTGTGCAATCCTCCTCTTAATTCACATGTGTGAGCCTCCCCCTTTCACTGACACCCTCCTGCTTTTAACTTGGTGTGCAATCCTCCTCTTAAATCACATGTGTGAGCCTCACCCTTTAACTGACACCCTCCTGCTTTTAACTTGGTGTGCAATCCTCCTCTTAAATCACATGTGTGAGCCTCCCCCTTTCACTGACACCCTCCTGCTTGTAACTTGGTGCGTAATCCTCCTCTTAAATCACGTGTGTGAGCCTCACCCTTTAACTGACACCCTCCTGCTTTTAACTTGGTGTGAAATCCTCCTCTTAAATCACATGTGTGAGCCTCCCCCTCTAACTGACACCCTCCTGCTTTTAACTTGGTGTGCATTCCTCCTCTCAAATCACATGTGTGAGCCTCCCCCTTTCACTGACACCCTCCTGCTTTTAACTTGGTGCGCAATCCTCCTCTTAAATCACGTGTGTGAGCCTCCCCCTTTCACTGACACCCTCCTGCTTTTAACTTGGTGTGCAATCCTCCTCTTAAATCACATGTGTGAGCCTCCCCCTCTAACTGACACCCTCCTGCTTTTAACTTGGTGTGCATTCCTCCTCTCAAATCACATGTGTGAGCCTCACCCTTTCACTGACACCCTCCTGCTTTTAACTTAATGTGCAATCCTCCTCTTAAATCACATGTGTGAGCCTCCCCCTTTAACTGACACCCTCCTGTTTTTAACTTGGTGTGCAATCCTCCTCTTAAATCACATGTGTGAGCCTCACCCTTTCACTGACACCCTCCTACTTCGAACCTGGTGTGTGCCGCTACCTGCTTTTCAATCTGGTGTGAACCCCCTCTTGCTTTATACCTATCGTTTACCCCTTCTCGCAAGGCGCCCACGGCATTGTCCCTCTTTTTTGTCTCAGACATGAGGCTGGTGACATCCTCCTCTCTGACACTCTGCACGCACAGCATTTTCCCCCTTCCCTCGTTTCCAACACACACTTCACACATATAAATCACACGCATGCACACACAAACACATGCATGCATGCACATACACAAACACATACACACACATGCATACGCATGTACGCACACACATACACACACGCACACGCATGTCCACGCACACACATACACACACGCACACGCATGTCCACGCACACGCATACATACACACACAAGTATACCATATGGTAGCACACACACACGCATGGATGCACTCGTCCTTGACATTTCATGCAGGGCCAGTCTGAGCCAAGCGTGAAGTACTCCAAACGCGTCGCCAGCCCATACACACATGCCCCTCCCCCTCCTCAAGTAAATCCCCTCCTCTTGCAACAGCAGCAGCCACAGCAGCAGCTACAGCAGCAGCAGCAGCAGCAAATGGAAGTGCCTCAGCCACCGTTGCCACCTACCTCACAGCAGCAGCAGCAGCAGCAACAAAGGTGCGTTTCATGTTTGCAACGTGTTAGCACTTTTGTCCTTCCCCCTCCCCCTCTCACACACAAACACACACACACACACACGCACACACACACGCGCACACACACACGCACACATACATACATACACACAGGGTACACACACACACACACACACGCACACACACGCACACATACAAACATACACACAGGGTACACACACACACCTGCTATGCTTGCTCTTACCCAGATATGGTGCAAACAGCAGCTTGGCAGCAAATGGAAGGGCAGGTGGTGGGGCTGGAGGAAGTGGTAGCCTAGGAAGTGGAGCGAGCGCTGGCCGAAGCAAGGCAGGGCAAGGAAAAGGAAAGGCAGGGGCGGCAGGTGCGGTTAAGGCTGTGTGTGCTGAGATGTTTGTACATGACCTTAAATGCACGTGCTCCCGTTTGTGCACGTATGTAGGTCATTGTGCGGACTGGCGTGCATATCTTAATCATACAGACTGTGTTATCACTGCCAACGGAGTGCCTCCTGTTTAGTTTCCTACGTAAGTGTGAGGCGCTATCTTTGTTTTCACTCCCAGTACATTCACTCCCTTTTTTTATAAGCATGAGGCAGCACAATTCAGACCGTTTCATCAATGCCAGCTCAGATACTCTTTTCTTTCTTTGTAATAGGCAGCAAAATATAACAGATCCAAGGCATTTAATGTACACGCCAGCTCATGCATATCCAGCAGTAAATGGCTATGTCTGGGGTTGGCGGGAACCATAGGTGGGCATGAGGTATTTTTAGCAAGAAAATCACCATACAGACGGTCATATGTGGTGCAGATATACAGTTCTGGCCCTAACCCTAACCATGGCCGATATCGCCTAATTGGCTGTGCACATTTGGCATGCAGCATACGGCCATCTGGTATCATCAAATCTGCACCTGCAGGTGTGAGGCAGCAACCCAACGGAGCCAAGGATTCATTAATTGCAGCATCAATAACAGATAATGGGAGCCAAGACGCCAAGGGTGTAAACAAGAAGAGGAGGACAGGTGGGCCTGCGGGCAGGTAGCTACCATTGCAGGGGGCAAGGGAGGAGCGTATGTACATACAGTTCCTAGCAGTTTTTGTAAATCAAAACGACTTCCAATTTGAAAGGATCAAGAAACCAAGTTATCTCTTTGCTTTTTTGTAGTGGCTGAAAGGGGGACACGTCTGTTTAGGTAGAGGTTCGCATGTTGTAGTGATTACAAACATTGGAATTAGAGCAGCTTTACCAGACGTACTTTTAAGTACTATTATCAACTGTCATCAGGGAGCCGGTTTCAGGTCAAGCCTTCGACCCTCCTGATCCCCATTGATCTTCTTCTTATTTTTTTGGTGGAGTTCTACGGTACCCGTTATAAAGAGGCTCCTTTTCCTTGATTAATGTGGGGAGTGGTTTTCACTGCCTGCGTAGTCTTCTCTTTTTTCTTTTTCTCCATTGCGGCCTGCAACCTTTGCCTGAGAAGTGGAGTTTTCAACAGCTTTGCCTTGGCTTGGACACCGTGTACAGTGACTGTAAGAAAATAGAAACAGATAGTGGAAAACAACTTTTTAGGACATCAGAAGTACAAATGGGAGCCTGAAGGGTTGCAGGCTTGGCCTGAATCCGGCTCCAGAAAGTTGGTGATGAATGGTTCTGGATTAGGTGCAATGGACAAGCAGGTTTAACAACTGATTTAAATTTCAGTCTTTACATGGGGGAACTTTAGCCGGACAAAGATAGGTTTACCTCCAGCCGTCTGGATGCTGTACTGGTTGGGGGGACCATCTCCGCGAAAACAAAAAAGCTTGAAGCACGCCTCACAAAGCCCACACACGAGCTCCACCCCCACCTTTTTCACCTCAACACCCTCGGAGATTTATCCCAACTCAAGAGGCAGCTACGGCCCCCCCACTCCACCCCACAAAACCCACGCGTGCCTCCTCACAATCCCCTCGTCCGTCCTCCCCCCTCCACCCCACCAAACCCCCTCCTCAGCTGGCCCCCTCATGCCTCAGCACAAAACCCACAAGTTCCCCCTCCCTCACACGCCCCACAAAATCCACATGCCACCCTCTCCCCCAC
>Ga0307947_1000924_pt1 | contig 22351 bp, 17 predicted proteins | sample OrgLakmetagen232_FD_201840 | JGI IMG/M metagenome (GOLD analysis project Ga0307947, IMG submission 201840) | Saline water microbial communities from Organic Lake, Antarctica - #232 | ecosystem: Environmental > Aquatic > Non-marine Saline and Alkaline > Saline | place: Antarctica: Organic Lake...
TGGTGTCCATCGTTGCAACTTGCGACAGAGTGGCCGTGATCTCCTCTGTCCCCTGTCTCAAAAGCAGCGTTCAAAGCTGCCGCTGCATGTGACGTGACGATGACTGCATGCTCGTCCTCACGATTACATCCTCTGCGGTACTGGAGTGTAAAGGATTACGTCCTCTCGATTACGTCCTCTGCGGTACTGGAGTGTAAAGGATGTGCTGACCTCTGCATCCAAGTTTCCGCCCCTTGCAAACCGGTTGCACCTACAACGATACACGTGCATGGTACGAATCTACATAATCTTGCGTAGATGCTGGCCTTTTCCTGCCTTCATTTGGGGTCGTGCCCCGGGCATCGGCCCCAAGCCCTCGCCTTCCATCACAATCTTGGTCTACACAAGGCAACAGGTGAAGAATTGAAAAGGTGGTAGGCAGTCAGCACATATTCCCATGTAACACATATTCCCGTGCGCACTATTCACCTAAACAAGCAAGCAATGCAATGACAAATGAAAAAGCCTTCACAAAGTTGTCAGCTTTGTTCACAGCTCCATAAGCGAAAGGGGATCTTCTGAGAAATAGTCGCTATACCTAAAACTCTGAGGTTGGTTTTTAAGACTATAGGAACTGTAGGATAGACTAGTCTCATCTTCGTTCTAGCGACTATAATTAGGAGATCTTCTCACCATTGCTGAGGATTTCTTGCCAAGCTCAGAAGTGTAACGCTTGGCAATGTATTGGTAGCCCCCGCTAGTTGGATTGACCTCAACATCTTGCCTGTGAGTTTTCTTCTTATGGTAAAGGTACTGCAATAAACGACAGGTAATAGAGTGAATGAATGATCAAGTGTGTGTAATTGTGTGTGTGTGTGTGTGTGTGTGTGTATGTGTGTGTGTGTGTTTGTGTGTGTGTGTGTGTGTGTGAACCTGCAAGCATTGCAAGCCAGCAGCCCGTAGTCCCTGACCCCGTGGCACAACAATGTTTTCGTGAGCCCAAGTTGACAATGCGCTGCACTTCCATTACCACTACTTCCATCACCACTACTCGAGCATCACAAGTGCCTCCTACCTCTGCTATTTCATGTAATTCTAAGAGCGAGTTGACACCTCCAGACGCACCACCGCGGCCGCTGGAAACGCAGTTCCTGCACGACCACGTGCTTCAGCTCCTGGACAACCTCAGTCTTCAGCTTCTGTCAAGTAATTGAATGGCAATGCATGGCGTCATGGAGTCAAAAAGAAGGTCGAATTGGAGGTCAAACATTTCAGGTCAAACATTGGAGGTCAACAAGACGTACCATTAACCCTTCGTCTATGTGAGCGGTGATGGTGGTCTTCATACAGCCCATTCGATTGCTGCTCGAGCTCATCGAACCCTCTCCCCCTTTCGTTTTTGAACCTTTCTTTCAACCCAACAGTTGCCCGCCCTTGTTATTCGATGCCATATTTAATTCGTAATATGAATACTGCGACGAAAAGTGCAGGTTCAAAAATTTCAACCTGCACTTTTCTGTTGTGCATTTATAATTGAAAAATTCTTCGGATAAATTAAATGAGTTTGGTTCAAGGACAAAAGATGTGTTTGTGGTGAAACTTTGCATTACCTAGAAATCCAACAACTTGCTTCAGTACCTGGAATTGTGATAACCTTGCAGACTTTGCATTACCTAGAAATCTAACAAATTTTCCAGATTAAACTGATTGCTACCTGATTACTGACCAATTACCAGCTTGGTAATCCAAGCCTGACTTCTACTTTGATTTCTAGCTTGGTAATGAAAATTTTCAAACTGCTTGATCACCGATCAATTACTTGTAAGATTTGCTTCAGTACCTGGAACTGTGATAACTTTGCATTACCTAGTAATCCAACAAATTTTGCCAGGTCAAAATGTGATTTCTACCTGATTACTGACCAATTACCAGCTTGGTAATCCGAGCCTAATTTCTGGTTTGGTTTCTAGCTTGGTAATGAAAAGTCCAGTCTGCGTGATCACCAATCAATTACCTATAAGATTTGCTTCAGTAATTGGAGTTGTGGTTACCATACAATACCTATATATCCAACAAACTGTGCCAGCTTAAAATGTGATTGCGGCCTGATTACTGACCAATTACCAAGATGGTAATCCAAGCCTAATTTCTACTTTGGTTTCTAGCTTGGTAATGAAAAATTTCAAACTGCGTGATCACCAATCAATTACTTGTAACGTCAGAAAAAACTGCCCTCTGTTGAAGTGCGGTTGAAGCGGTTGAAATCAACCGAGGGTTTTTCAACCTGTTGTGCAATCGCTCAGCGGTTGATTTCAACCGCGGTTGATTTCAACCGCTCCAGGGGTTGATTTCAACCGCTGCATGAAGTAATATTGTGCTATTGAGTACTGCTTGCTATAGAGCCTTCCACTCTTCTTTATGCGTTGACTGTCTTATGTATTATTATTTTTAATCATTCAAAGTACTAGAACCTCAAATGACTCTCGGAGACTGGAAAATACCATATAAAAAGAAATGTACTAACTACAAAAAGGAACAAAACAAATTTCAAAGTTCAAGTTGACTCAAAAGTTGAGTTCTCAAGTTCACGTAACCTACTGCTAGTAGTAGTAGCCACTGAGTACTACTGATTAGCAGTAAGAATGTTAAAACCAGTACAGATCAACAGGATAACATCATGATGACTCAGAAATGTCTATCATGATGAGGACTGAAAATGCTAGTACTACGGCTAGTAGCCGCAGCCCCACCAGTCGTTGGGCATGCACTATTAGTATCATACTAATGATTAGTAATGAAATATGAGTGCCGGCCTAGTAGCAGCCCGCTCTAAACTAGCTGTGTATCAAGGTGTACCTAGACATTGAGTTCAATGTTACTATTACTGCTTAGCCATCAATGCATGCACCCACATTCACACAATCGCTCATTGCACACCCATCATGATAGCATATCAATGTCTTCGGCCCATGAGTTGGGCACATAGGGACGACCAGTGGCGTCCTACAAGCATGTTCAGGTGAAAAAGTGGCAAATATGCAAAGCATCATAAACAAGTCCTCAAGAGCATGGCAATGTACTACACACCTAATATTAACGGCCAGTTCAGTGAGCAGCATTTCTATAACAGCCAGAAAACTTTTGATGCCAAGAATTTGCTAGCGATTTTAACACAAAAATTTAGCATATGCTTGTGCCATTGTGCCATACAATTTCAGCAGAACATACCATGCCATTGTGCCATTGTGCTATACAGTTTAAGCAGAACATACCATGCCATTGTGCCATTGTGCTACACAGTTTAAGCAGAGCTTAACATTCCTTTGAACTTGTACCTGCGGCAATTCTGAACCAGAGGCTTGTTGCAACCATGCTTGCACTTTTTCTGGGCCAAGCGCCTGCAACAACCTCTCAAACTGAATCTGAGCCTCGGCCTCCTGAGCACCTTGATCAAGCTTTACCTGAAAGACAGTCAAGATTGTCCCTAAATGTTCAAACTGAACTACAGATTAACTGCAACATTGAAAGGTTGTAAGAAGCAAGATTTACTCACACCTATTTCGGAGCGCTAATTGCAACAAGCCCCCTAGTGAGGACCTTGTTGCTTGTATCTTGTGGCATGGAGTTACTGAGTCCTTTACTTGACAGCAATGAAGTACACATATTATTCCGCGGCAAGTACTGCTCTTGAAGAAATTAATTCTCAGATCTTTGTCGCTCACCATCTTGGCGCTTGCATGGTGGTAAGCCACTTCAGAGACTTTTTGTAACAACGTTGACCCATCCTGCTTGGCCACCTGCGGCAGAACAAGGACAAGCAGGATGAAGCTTAGCCAGTCATAAAGGCAAGAGGCATTTGATACACAGGCAGCTCTAGTAGGCAGATACGTGTCACACTGCCATGCAACTCACAAACGCAGGAGCCCGCCCAGCAATTATGGCCGTGAAGATCTCTGTGCGCAGAGCAGTTGCATCCCGCTGGCTGAAGCTGAAGTCCTGTGGGCGCCTGCATTTGCCAGAGGTGGGAGGCACAATGACCTTAAAATTTCACCTGCTTTGTACGATGTGTTTCTGCACTACAGCATTCATAAATAAAAAAACTCCAATCAGTTGCTTCATGAGAACAGTGCAGGCAACAAGTAATGTCTGAACGGTTAAGCTCTTATACAAGCACAAAGCTCTAGTGCTTGCACAAGAACAGAACAGATGTCTTCAGTTCTGCCGAGATGAAAGAAGCCTGGCAAGTGTAGGCAGTAAAGCAATGCACCAAGTTGCATTATCGTCGTTGCTGCATCCATCTCCATTAAGCAATCATGGTCCTATTTCATTACCATTTAATCAACAAGTATGGAGTAGGCATTATAAGCCCAAGTAGCATTACAACTTTGGCAATCTAGTCAATATGGTTCTTGATATAGCATAAAGCAAATCTTACTTTCCCGCACTCAAACGCTCCATGTACTTGAGGGCAAAGACACCACAATCATGGCCGTTCCTTTGCTGAGGCAAACCAGGAGGCATGACCATGCTGGTCTTCCATTTTGCTGGCTTGCACACTTCAGGCATGTGCTTGGATAGCCAATCTGCCAGGCAGGCTGCTTGTTCTGCGAGCTCACATGCCTTCTCTGGGTCCTTGTCCTGTAAAGCAGCATATGAGCAAAGTATTTCCTAACATTGTCAGTGACGCAGCAAGGATGCAACACACATGCAGCAGCAAAATATAAAACATATTTGATTAAGGAGTAGGGTATCATGGAGTAGCGTGCATAGCTATCATCACTACTGCAAACCTGCCCAAAGTTAATTAGCATGGCCATGTTCAAAAGGCAAAGCTCATATTACCTTCGCTATCGAGTCATAGAGCTGGATCACGCCCTCCGTCACATCTGCTGCAAACACCCAATGGCTTCCTTTGACATTGGCAGGAACAAGTACAGTTGTGTCGAGCTGGATCACAGAGCATAACTCATCTGCCTTGGCCCCCTTGTAGCAGTCATGCTGTGAAAGAAGAGAACAAATAAAGTCAGACTAAGCAAATAAATGGCATGATCAAGGAAAGGGAGAGCATTGCCATAAATGTAAGAGACAGATTAACTTACCCCTGGTCCGTTCACGTTTGGATAAAAGTCTTGTGTGAGGAGGCTTGAATAGCGGTTGAAATACTTTCAACCGCATTTCAACCGCTTCAACCGCAAATTTGAACCGTGAGGTTTTTTCTGACGAAGATTTGCTTCAGTAACTGGGGTTGTGGTTACTATACAATACCTATAAATCAAACAAACTGTGCCAGCTTAAAATGTGATTACGACCTGATTACTGACCAATTACCAAGATGGTAATCCAAGCCTGATTTCTCTTCAGATTTCTGGTTTGGTAATTGAGATACCAAATACCAAGCAATTACCCAAGAAGCATTACCACGTGATTACTGCTCAGATTACCAATTTGGTAATGCCTATAGTAATCGCAGAAATCCACAGTGGTAATGAAATACAACATTCCGACGTTTCTGGTCCAAAGAATGCGTCACAACCAGTGTTGTGCACATACGGCGTCATTCAAAATGGCACCGTAAATAACGACCGTAAATCACGGCGTTACCGTCACTAAACTCTGACGATTGACGGCGTAATTTACTATTTTCACCGTCAATTTGACATAAATTACGCCGTCAGCGTCATTTACCATTGACGCCGTCAAGCGTCAGGTGCACAACACTGGTCACAACAGGGTTAGAAGGGCCTAATGAGCTCAGGATATGTGACAAAAGTGACTGGCACACTGTTCAAGATGAGGAACACATTTGCTGGACTGTCCGCATGAACATCTTGTTAGCCTTCACACAAAGCATTTCCACCTCAATGAAGATAGCCCAACTCGTTTGAGGACTTTTTCGAGCCAACCAGATATTTATGGTGTAGCCTCTATTGTGGCTGAGTGCCTTCTTTGGCTTCAAATGGCAGACGTCGTGAGTTATCCTTTTTTCAAGGTAAGGATTCATCTTCCTTCATTGTGCTTGCATTCAGTTCTGGTGAAGATCTTCACATTCCAGTAGTACTACTTTTACATTGTAACTAGGCGTAGAAAAGAAAGAAAAGAAGAGAAAAGAAAAGGAAAGAAAAGAAAAAGAAAGCAGATAGTGTAAACACCACCAACATGGATTTGAAAAACATGTTTCTTTCTTGTGTCCTGCACCACCCAATGGATGCAAAGCTACACACCATCCCACCTGGAGAATACAAAGATAAAACTTTTCAATGGGGATCAGGTGGCTGTGAGGCAGAGGCTTGCACACCACCAGAAGTATTGTTCAGATATTAATCAGGGCTGCGTTCAATGTCACGTCTGGTTTGAATGATTTTTGGTGCACTCCAGTCACTACGGTACATGTAATCTCCAACGACAAGCTCATTTGTATGCCAATAATTAGCTTGGGAACAAGAAGGCCAAGCACAAGCAAGGCCTTTCAAAAAATAAAAAATATATATAATAACGCAACCACAATTACACGTCCAATCTACAGCAGATGATGGCTGCTTATTTCCTTCAAGGAAGTTCACGCCTCCTTAATAAGCCATTGTTCGTCGTGAGTGTACCTAATGCGCCGCTGTCGCATGCCCTTGGTATGCCTGCAATGCCGCATTTATTCATGAAGGTAAGATTTGACAATATTGAACAACATGAACAACCTCTGTTCAATTAATAGCCGCATTTTAACCCTGGATAGTAAAGCTCATACATTTAGGCATATGTCAAGTTCTGTTTTGCTTGCATCGTGGGACAGCGGTGAATTATTACAAAGAAAAGGTTAAAAGATGGAACACAGATTAGCGAGAGTGAACTCAAGAACTGAACTTGAAACTGTTACCCACTGAACTCAGCAGTTTTTTGGTGGGTTGTGCTTTAGCCTGTGCCTATCATGGGCTAGTGTGGAACACTAGCTCAGGACCATCAGTAAGTGTTCAGGCAAGTGGGGCGCCTTCAAATGAGCACCTTAACTGAATTTTAATGGATGCTGTAGGTCAGACTTCAGATCAGAATCTTTGAAATATTTTCCACTCGTATCAGCATAGTTTAGGCCAGATCGCACTATTGAACTTAAAGTTCTGGATTTCTCGAAGTAAATTTAACACGTTTCAACAAACATAGTGCTTGACAAGATAGAACGAATGTTTTATTATTCGTGCGAGCCTGCCAATGTATGTGGCAGGCAAGCATACCGAACTCAGGCAACAGAATTACTGGCCTGATTTCCAGTGGAGCTATACTAATATGTTGTCCCTTTTTGTACCCAGAATTTCGCAAGCGCTGGTTTCCTCCTGTCATGGGCTGCTAAAGCACCTCTTCAGGGCTATTAAAAGTCAGCTTTGATCATCCATGGTTTCTGACAAGAGCACTTGCAGCCTTATACAAATTTAGCCCACGACCTAAATGTAACACACGGAAAAATGGTGTATGTAAGGAGACGTATGGAAGCGAAAGGACCCAGGGAAGTTCGAGAGCAAGGGGCTGATACTTTTGCATTAGCTTTTATAGAATCAAAAACTGTCTTGAAAAGGAGTCAAGTCCATTTTGGCATACTGAATTGTGATATCTAGTCTTTCCAGTGTTTCTTACCAGCATTTGGGGCAGTAGGCAGAGTTATAGCATCTTCACACCTGAGACAGAAGTGTGAATCATTCCTGGGCTGCGGTGTTTCATTGTTCCATGTTCCGGGAAGGTAGCGTGTCCCAATGGAACATTCTAGTTTTGAAGTGGAATATTCTTGTTTTGAAAGGTGGATTTTTTTCTTGATGCTTCAATATTAAAATTTAATTTTGAATTGTAGGTGTGTTTTCCAGTGTCAAGAATAAGTCGAGTGCAATGGTTTTTCAGGTGAGTAAGGAACGTTGTTGGGATTGTACAAGGCTTGCATTCCTCGTTTACAAGCCCCCTGTAGCTCTCCACTTTTACTGATGCTTGCCAGATTCTGATGCTTTTGGTTTTTCTTGCCAGATTCCTGCTGTTGCTTGATCTGGTCTCAAAGTTTGTGTCTACTTTGTGCCTGTGCCTTGCAGGTTAAAGTGTTGACTCTGCACTGTCACCTGGAGCTTTACACGAATCTGGGCAGGATACGGCAGGTAATTTGTGATCACAATGATGCAATCATCCAGCAAATCATTAAAACATCCAAGCAAGTCAAGGAATTTGCAGTAGATGTGTGCTGTTTTGTGCAACTTCTAAGGAATTGGTGTTATGTTTCACACATGTTTACAATTATGTGCAGGGGGGGGATCTCTTCCAAACAACCTTGCTGGACGTGAAGAAAACCGAAACATTTTGCAAGCACCCCCAGGTATAGAATTATCCAAATATGGTTATCCACCCGTCTCACTACGCGAGTTTTGCATGGTTGTCACTGTTGCATTAAACCTCAGATAAAATCGCAATTCCACATATTTTTGCAGGCCCTGTCTCCAACATACGACGAAGTCTCCACCAAGCATTAGGAAGCGCACAAGTGGGTTACAACGCATCTGGAGCAGGTGAGGCAGGCCCCATTGCTGAGTATGCTGAGTCTGCACAAGAAAAACTTAATTATTGCAACGATGCATAAGTGACCTGTATTCACTGCATAAGTATATGTCATGCTGAAATGATGTTTGCATTTGTGCACAGCATAACGAGTGGTAAAGGGCAGTGCCCCTGCAAAGCAAGTCCGAACGATAACATAACTGGCAGGCTGTGCGTACGCCTAAGCAATCCCATGATACTTACAAAACCTGTGCAACAGCTAAAATTACCTTGCACACAGAGAATGCGAACATAAACTGGGCAGGCTGTGTGGTCATGAATGTGTGTGCGCAAGTGCACAGTCCTGAAGGGTGTCAGCAATTGTGTGCCTGTACCACCACCCCAGAGCTGTGCACAACATGCTCTAGCAGTGCGTGTTGTGAATGGGCAACAGGGCAGGCGTGCAGGAAAGCTCCTCTCACTCACGTTGCATGATGAAGCTGGGTGGAAGCGGGGTCACAAGCTGCGCGATGAAGAGCCCCGGGCAGCCCCGATCTGGTGCATTGCATACTCTGAGCCTTGCTGATGGGCACGGGGAGGAGGGGAGTCCGGGCTGAGCTCCAGGAGATAAGTGTCGCAGCTCCATTTCAAGTGTCCTGTCTGGTCACAACAGAGAGTACCCTATGGTACCCTAGGGTTCTGACAGTCCACTCAAAGCGATGCTGCTATTTCTTGGTGTGGTGTATGTGATCACCAGATGAAGGTCAACATGAGCAACCAGAACTGTAATGGTGTACTAATTTCAAGGCCTATTCTTTGCGCTACAAGTATGGTTCATGTTTGCAGAGCCATCATTGCAACATCCTGCATCCCACCGATGTTCAGTTTACCATGTTGATAGACACCACATGTTGTTTCCTAAATCGAAAAACAACAAAATTTTCAACTTTTTGAAATTGTTTCCTTTTATTTTTTGCCTAGAAAGAGGCTAGCAGGCAAACCTTTTTGACTGTCGCACCTTGACTGAAGGCCGTTGCCCAACTAGGTCTCCTACAACTAGTAATTCTACCTCTATTTTATCCACATTTGCATATGGCGGACGTCATCCTCCTCTAGAAAGTCACTTTGAGGACAATTAAGAACTCAATTGCTTGTGCTTCTTGAGCATGCATCCAGCTATGGGAAGGTTCCCTGGATTTTGGCGTGCTTTGTTTTTTGGCCAGTGCAAGTGTCAACAACCATTTGGAAAGTAATTTTAATATGAAGCAAACAAGTAAAATGGGCCACACAAATAGTGTCAAAATTCTGGCTTAATAAAAAATTGCATCCTTACAGGCAGGAGGTCACTTGTTCTGATATGTTATTGCCTAAAGGTAAAAAGTGTAATACTCTTCTAATAAGCACTTATTTAGAACCTCAAATCCAGCAAGGTCACTCCATGAGCATTTCAAAGTCACATATCCATCACACTCCAAATATTACAACCACTACAAGCTTGTTGCAGGTGGAACTCCCAAAAGCCTAACCGTTTATGACTAAGAACCCAATGCGTGGATTTTGCCGTCCAAAGGCATGCCTGCAACAGAGTCGTTTAAGGTAAAAGGTTGAATAAGAGTTTAGGGTTTAGTTCCGTAGTTCCATTCGTTTACTGCAATCGCTGCCACAATAAGAGTTGCTTACTACCTTAGATAGCTTAAAGTCTTTTGCTTGCATAACCCTTGTGACATGTCTTCCGGTGTTGCAGAATTTTGGCAATGCAGGGAAACATGTGATACCCATAGGTAGTAACATTGAGATTACCACAATGTCCCTTGTACTCTCTTAGTGAAGAGTTCCCCATGCTACCAGCATGACAGACTTTACCATTGTACTATTTCTGGCAGGATAATTGTGGCAGAACTGAAGCTCCATCCACGTACCCTTAGTAAGTGAAGCTATTAGTGGCAAACTGTCAAATGAAATGTGTTTTATTTTGCCTGTCATGAGGAACAAAGGCTGGTTTAGGAGGCCAGCTGAGGAGCATGAAAGGATGTTTAGGCCAACAGGCAGTAGATGGTGCCAAATTCTTATGTCATCACTTGAAAACCGTTTACAAACGAGCGCCTTCGGGATTCCTTGCAGGGTGCTGAGATCTGAGATCAGACTTTAGGTTGCTGTTTTTTAGGTATGCTCTGATTGAAACGGTTTAAACCACTGTCCCACTCAAACAAAAAGAAATATTTCAGCGAACTAGACAGTTAGTGCATAGCTGTTTGGACGTCCCACCATAATACACTGCATGGCAAAACTCAGCTTCACACTCAAAGTTTGCCGATACTTGTAGCAGACGGGGTTTAAAAATCATGACATGATGATCAAGACTAAGGAGCAAAAAATACACCGCCGTCACACGATGCAAACAAATTGCCACCACTCCCCACACTGCCTTTGGTACTGATAACCATAACTTCTAAACCACAGTCACTTTTGTACTGATAACCACAGACAAAACAATTAAAATCACGAGTGCTATTCCCATCCAAGACGATCTAGCTTTCCTGCAGCCAGTATCTAGCTAAGGTCGCAGCTAGGGCATGTGACAATACTTGCTTCTCTACTTCTCCACTGCATTTGTACTTACCGGCAATAAGGGCAGACTATGTAAGCTTGTCCGGAGCAATCGGCGCATACCTGGAACAGTTTTTAGAACAGCAGAAACTTACAAACCGCAATTAAACCATGGAGCAAAAGCTGAGTAATTAAAATAGGGCGCTCTCTTCACCTTGTGGCCGCATGTAAATGGCACGTCATCTGAATACTTCCTGCACAATGTGCACTTCTCTTTCTGTCTGTGTGTGTGTGTGTTGTGTGTGTGTGTGTGTGTGTGTGTGAATGGTGAATAATTCCCTCCCTTCTTCTTTTGCTTATTTATGCCAGTGGCATTTAAAAGGGGGGGAGAATGCAACGTTTGGATTGCAGTTAGGAATTGTCTAAGTTGATTATTCATCCTTGCCTTTTCACTGAACCTGCCAATTTCTAGGCTTATTATACTGATAATTTGTAATATCATCACGCTAATGATTGAGACTGAGGGCCTCTGAATCAGCTGCGTAGTTAGTTCTCCTGCTCAGCGAACTCACCCACTCTGTGGTGCTCTCAGGTGAAAGACCACCATAACATCAAATGTGGTGTTGAAGTTTGGTTCGAGATGACCTCCTCTTGGCCTAGTGCTTCTTGACTAAATCAACTAAGTTTTCTATGAATAAGCCTTGTAAAGACTTTTGTACCAAATCGTTTCTGCCATTCCTACAGACTGAGAGCAAGTAGACTGAGAGCAAGTGCATCGCATGAAATACAGTTCAGACGTGTAAGGCTTTGGAGTTTTTACTTGTTGATGTCGATGCACATCTAAGGTCACAATAATTTCTTAAATGGAACACTTCTGCACAAAAATCAATTAATTTGGGGCCAATGGTGTAAGATAGGGCCATTTCCTCGCTTGTGCCATTTCCTTATTATTTACTGCCCGAAAGGTGGCGTGGGTGTAGAAATGCGGGTTCTGGTCCAAATTACCATTTGTTATCTTCCCAGATAGATAAAAGGTCAAACCATACCCACTACAGAAATAAAGGGGGGTTGGAATTTCCCCCCCAAAGGACTTGGTGCGTGGGCCTGTTATTTGCTGGGCAAAAGCATGCATTTCTGAAAGCCCTGGAAACAAGCATTCTTATCACCATTTGAGTGTCAGGGGCTCCTCAGTATACTCCCAAGGCATTGCCTGTCAAGTGTAGGGCATGGGATGCTGGGGTTAACTGTGGTGGGCAGTGACAGCTGAGATGTTCAAATGCCATCTACTTTTGCTTGCACTAAACCGGACCATCATCCCAGACCCCTGGACCTTCACCTATCTGTTTAGAAAACATTAATTAAATAAATGTTATAGAAAGAATTAATAAAAAACCTGGTAAGTTACAGTAGCTTTTGACTTTCTGGCAGGGATTTCCACCCTGCTCCATCCTGCCCACCTGGGCACCTCCCGCCACGAACTGAATGTGCAGGGGTGCTTAGATATATCTAATGAAGGTCCCTAGACACTTAAATGCAATTTTTTGCTACGGGGCAAGAACTCTCACAGGATATGGCTGATCTGACCCTCAGGCCCCTGCTCTGCTCTGCTGTAGTGTTGTACTTGGTTGCACAGCTGAGGAGGGGAGGTGTTCAAAGTGGCAGGTGGCAGTTGAAGGAGAGCAACTCAGCAATCGAAACCACCAGAAGATCTACCATCCCCAGACAGCACCGACTCAAAGATCTTTGCACACTTCAACGTAACATCCAACTCATTGAGATCAAGTAATGTGAGGACACTAATCCCCAGAACCAATTGCACGCCGCAAACGGGACAGCTTAAAGGACTTTGCACCATTCTTGTGCTTCCATTGCGCGCCACATCATCCTTTTGGATGTGGGTGGCGCCATAACACACGCACAATGAAACCTTTCAGGATCTTAAGTCTTGATTCTCAAGGAGTTAAGAAGATTGCTTACAAGCCAGCCGTGTGCATCGTGTCAACTTTGCTGCCAAATTTGTCCATACCAGACGCACTCTCTTCAATTTGGTTTCATTTCTTTTCTGTGGTGGAAGACATTACGGTACTTAGTGCCAAAGTGGATCCTCCTCCTCAATTGATTAATGTGGGGAGCAGTCGTTCAAGCGATTTCTTCTTCAATTGCACACAAGACTTGAGGGCAAGCTCCCTCACTCCCTAATAACCAAGGCCCAAACTTTCAGCTGTTCTTGCTAAATGGCTAAATGATGGTCAATCACGGTCTTCCCTGTAGCTTTCCCTGTGTGTCTCAAATCCTTTTTGATGGCACCAAGGCATGTTTGTATCGGACCTGTAAGCAGGCGATGTAAATGCCAGTTTCTATTGGCGTTGATGTGTATGCCTACGTTCAAGCATGCATACATATGCAAGCGTTTCAAAGTTTAATGGAGCTGTGCTGGTCAAAGCTCATGCCTCTAACCTCTAACCAGAACCTAGTAAAGGTTGGGTTGAAGCAAACCGATCCATACCTCAAGCTCTCGTAGCCTTGCTAGCTCAAGCTTGGCCTCTACCAGGTCGCATAACATGCTGTCGCGATCTTGCCTGTGTTCAAGCAAATGACACACAACACATAACTAGCCACGACTGTTGTGGGGTCTCACATTGGAGGGATGGAGGTGAAAAGGAAGAGCATTGCACTTATTGTGTCGAAGCAGCAGTGTGGGCATTGAAGATAACGGCAATTGATAACGTAGGACAAAGTCAAGGTGCATTGCAATAACTGTAGTTAAGCTGTACGCTCAGGACGTAGCAGTTTCAAGTACTCCTGCGTTGCTTAAAGGACCATATAGCACTAATTTGATCAGGCTTGTCATGAACTTTGCGTGTGTAAGTGACTGACCGGGCTTTTACACAAATCTCTAGTCTGTGTATGCTTATTTTGTCTGCTTGTTTGGACCTCTTTCATGCTCCTTCGTGAGGACTCTGTTACCCTCAAAATCTCTAAGATTTGTTTGTCTGTAATGATGAAGGAGTCACAAATATTATTATCATTTAATTTCGGGAAGTGGCTTTTACTCCGTAGTTGCTTTTCTACGGAGCCTTGGTTTCAGGTACAATGTGCATGCATGCCAGTATAACTACAAAGGCACGTAACTCACCCTGCCGCAAGCAAACGCATATCTAGGTTGCTATTCTCCCTCTCGAGCTGACTCTGCAGTTGTTTCTGGAAATTTCCAGTATCCTTCTCCTTTCCGAGCAGCTCTGTCACAATTCGACTGTAAGGTGCGGAAATGGGTAGATTAATGAGGTCGGGATTGAGGAGTACTATAAAGATTAAGGCAAGTGTACTTACTTGATCCTTCGTATGATACAATCTCATTTATGTGCACAAGCATGAAAGTAGAAAATGCAGAGGGTCGTGATTTAATTCAAGGCTAAAATTAAACAAAAAGGCTGGCATTCCTTGCTCCTACAAGTGCATGTGCTTCAAGCAAGGAAGGCAAAAAGGAGAAACAGGGGTCTCAGGAGTCTCAGGTGCAATTCCAGGAATTAAAACCTAGCACACACTCACTCCCATTTTAATCGGTAAAGGTACATATGTTACGCCACTAACTTACTTGACGTGCATCACGTCTTTTAGCTGTTGCCGGACATCCTCCAGCTCTGTTTCAACACCTTTGTGGAGCAGCTCCAAACGCGAGTAGTCCTACACAATGATACAGAAGGCGCAAGATATTCAAACCTAAAGAAAATGTTGTTAGGGACCTGAGTATTCTATTATATTGTCTCTTGCTTTTTGAAAACAAGTAACCGTGCTAAATGAGGAATCTGTGGTCTTTTGCCGACTCGCCTGTGTTGCTGTGGCCTGATTCTTCAGAATTGACGAGACAGAGATGCCTTTGCCAGCAGCTGCATCTTTGATGAGCACATAGTCCTGCAGGAGAACGATGTCCCATTTTTAGGGATGGCCAGAAACAAACATATACGGAGCATTAACGGTATTTCTGAGAGGGATCTTATCAAATATACCGTCGTATATTGTACTTGGTGTATAAATACGGCTCTGGCCAAACCTATACAAATGCAATTATAAAGTCATCCACATCCAAAACGTTGCAGATGGCTCCATAAAATGATGCGTGTTCAAAAGGTGTACGTTTTACTAGCTCAAATCCACGCTGCTCACATCTTGACATTCAGATAGCTTCTTGATCAATGGTCACATTTGTACACAAGAAGGAGTATGAACATAGCACCTGCATATTTAAGACCATGTGGTTTTCCTTGATGTAGTCCATCTCCTCTTGTAGCGATTTCAGCTTTTGATTGGTAGAGCTTGCCTCTGCGTTTGCTGCACGCAGATCTGAACAAACGAGGCAATTTTGAGTCTTGGTGAACTCTCTGAGGTGGGCGGTCTTGAATCAAGACCCGTGTCAATTGTTCACTGCTCTTCACCTAGCCCCAATGTATCCTAGAAAAACATGTTTTGCAGGCGCTTCACTTTCAGCCACGTACCTGCTTCAAGCCGCGCTTTCTCACTGCATACAGATCAAACAAGCAGATAAAGATTGAGCGACTGACAAACTCATTAGCTCTGTGTGTGATTTGAATTAACGAATAAACAAAACTTGTCTCAGAATGTTTAACAGAATAACACGGATTATTTTGTGATTGTTCTTTTGTGTTTTCTTCCTTGGAACATGTTGCCAAAACATTGATCAACAACTGAACTTTTCTTCTCTTATTTTCATTTGCACATAGATTTTTTGGGGCCCAAATCAAAAGGCACGTCACTCACCTGTGTCCGCTGATGAGCTGGGCATACTCTTTTTTGGGCACAGGCACGCACTCGTCAGTCACTGCATTCAGGTAGGCTGATAAAAATTTGTGTCTTGTGGAGATTTTGTCGCAAAACTTCAAGGCAATATGTGCAATTAATATTGAAGTCCAGACCACTAGGAGTAGTAAGCCGTCAAATCTGGAACCTCTGGAGAGTATTAGGCCTTTTTGCAACCCTCCTAGTACCCATATTATGCCATAACTGATTGATAATTTCTTGGCGGAGGAGGACCTTATGGCACCTGTATCAAATTGGAAAAGGCAGCTTAAATTGAAGCGTACCAATGAACAGCTCTGCTGCCAGACGCGTCACCTCCCTCGATAAATGAGATTCTAAACCGGCTTCAGCCACAGCCGCTTTAATCGAGGCCTGATGAGAGCCGGCAGCCAAGGCCTGCTGTGGCATGCTGTTCCCTTCAGAATTGGACACATTGATGCCCTGGCACTCCACCGTCACTTCCGCTGCTCCTGCTGTAGTGTCGGTGCAGGCATCTTTGCTCGCAACACCCAGTGAATTGCTTGCTCCTGTAGTTTTTTATGTTGTACACGTGAGTTATTTGAGGAGTTATTTGAGAAGTTATTTGAGGAGTTATTTGAGGAGCTGCAACTTTCACTCGCAAAAGCCATGGAAAATACTTGCACATCCCTGAATTGTGCGCACCTTCTTGCAATTTAGCAGCTCGCTTGTGTACCGACCGTGGTACGCTGTCACGTAAGCAAACTTTGACTTGATCAAGCTCCCCCTGACAGTGCCATTAAAAAGATTGCACTTGAATGCGCCAGATTGCTGTTTTGAAAGCGGAATCTCTTTCCCACGCACCTGCAATGCCTCATTTTCCTCTTGTAGAGCATCAAGGGACGCAATTCCTGAAAAGGCAGTGATCAAAGCATGTCTCTGTGTGCCTTGTACAAGGCCTCACATCTATTGTAATAACCAAACCCCGTCACACACCGCATTTAGCTTAAGACACCACTAGCTTTAGGGCTGGGCTCCTTGTAAGCACTAGGCACTTCTCTGCATTCATAAATCACTCCGTGCAATTATTCTCTTGGGGCAGGGTTGAAAAAGGAGTGATTGGCGTGCTTGTGTGGGGGAGTGCTGCTTATTATTGTGCTCATGGTAAAAGGGACTTTTTACGCGCAATATAAATGCCAAAATCTAGTGCCACCTGATACATGCAAACTTTTGTGTTTTGAAGATGTACAAGCACGTACTCTATTGACTGCACGCTTCACCATATTTTTACAGACTAAATGGGATATGTGTCGGAGACCTTGCATGCCGGCCTGGCTGATGCTGTTGACAGAAGGGAAGGATTCTAACATCTTTGCTTGCTTCTTTGGACATTTGCTGTCAAGCTTTGTCGCACTTGTTGGACATAGTCATTGGACGGCTTTGTGCAAGTTCTTTACTAAAGCTTTAACTCTATTTTTCATGTCCGCAAGCTTAATGCGCGGTGTGTTGCCCCCGGGAGAACTGTCACAAATTTCCTGATATGGGCTAACCCATTCAGCGCTGAAGTTGAAGCTGACTTGACTGGCTTCAGTACCGCCTTTTTCCAGTGTGGTGGCTTCGTCCAAGACTGGTCAAACCAGACGGAATGAATTGGCCATGTTTTGACCCCCTCAGATTCTGTACATCTTCTGAAAATCTTTGAGTGAAAGTATCTTTGACTTACCTGAAACATTCATTGCCTGTATTTTGCTCTGGAAGACCCTTTTTTCTGCCTCAAAACTGGCAGCTTGCTGCTTTGATTCCTCATGTCGCAGTGTATAAGCTACAGGGTGTGTTAAGGTAAACATCACAGTGATTAGCCTTTGAGAAATCTGGATCTTATGTTGTGCTTGTGTGCAAAAACGCAACAACAGCGTTTCTCACAGAACGCTCACCTTGATCCAGCGCAACTCGCAGCTTTGTGATCGCGGCTCTGTGGTCCCAGACATCTTTTGTCAAGCACGCATAGGCTTCTTTCAAGCCGTCCAACTCAAGCTGCACTTCGTCCCCATCTGCTGCTTTGTCCTGCTCAGAATAAGAGAGGGTCACTAGCAGTTTCTACGACACGTTAACTCCTATCGTCTAGCTGGAATAGGGACTAGAGTCGGGAGATGCAAGGACTACCCAGAGCCATGGCAGCTTGATGATGGTCTAGCAGGGCACATACGATGGCCACAGTACTGTGTGCACGCTCAATTGAACTTACAGAGCAAGCCACAGTTTCCCTCTATTGGTCTTACACCATTTCTTCTTGCCGCATTGCTCAAACAAAAATCCCGAGCACATACATAATAATGCATTAACAAGGAAGGAAAAAATGGGCCTCATGGACAGGTTCCCTCTCCACCTTGCTTTCAGCAAAATACCATGTCCTAGTCTGTCTTAAGCTTGTGCCTGACCCTGCCTAACCCTAGCACAAATTGCTGCACAATCATGCATGCATGTGTTCAGCAAACGTTAGCCTCGTTCGTGCAAATTTGTTTAAATTCTCCTGACCCGACAAGCTGAAATACCCACCTCAGCATCCCAGTAGTAAGGCTCCATCCGTCAGCACGCAAGCCTAGTTCGAGGCAAACAGGGACTTCAAATTAGAGTCATGCACTTGAGTAGTTGTGTAAAATCGTGTATATTACATGAATAGCAGTTTGCTATTATATTTCAAAAAGCAGTTGGGATTTGAAATGCTTGCAGCCGTTCCAGGTTATATTATCTAAATATAAATACACACAAATCTCAACAAATAACAGGAATGAAGCGTCCAGCTGATGGAGGCCCTCCAGAGGAGATGCACCGCTACGGAGGAGGCCCCCCTGAGCGCGGAGGGGGAGGGGATCGAGGAGGGGATCGCTTCGAGGGCGGTGGACGAGGAGGAGGGGGCAGGTTTGGAGGTCCTTCTGGAGGGGGGGGGAGAGGAGGGCGTGGTGGTGGCGGACGCGGCTTCGGAGGAGGGCGGGGGTGAGTGTTGCCGTTCTTTGCTGTTGTCCGAAGTGTTCAAGAAGAGTCAGGGGTGTGGAGTAATCAGCGATGGGGGACGCGAATCATGGGAGTTAAAACTCCCGCGCATCGCACCCACATCCAGATAGGAAGGACCGGGCTCGAGTGCAAGCATTTGCTAGTGAGCAGTGGGCTCTTGGGTGGAGCTTTGTGGATGAGGGGACGCATCAGGGGAACACACAAGGCAGCTCACATGTGAAAGTTGAAAATCATCCAGCTTTCAAACATTTGCTTCTCATGGCGCAGTATGCTTGCACATCCACACTCATGCACACGCACTCAGGAGTAAGCACTCATGCATGAACGCGCGCACACACACACACAGACAAACACGCACACAGACAAACACACACACACACACATATACACAATCTCTCACGCTCAAATACACTTGCACACAATAAGACCTCATGCAGATGCTCATGCGCAACAAACACATACACAATGTCCACGCACAAAAACTCACACTATCACATACCAACAGTCGCGGACCCCGCGGACCCATGCCCTTGGACGGTCTTCCTTTGGACGGTGGTCCCATGGGGCCCCCTCCCCCCATGTACCCCCCCGGACCTGGAAGAGGGCCACCTCTCGGACCGCGGGGCCCCCCTCCTGGCCCACCCATTGACCTGCAGAAGGAAGCCAACATCACGCAGGTCAATTGAGCAGGTTTCAGCTTTGCCACAGGGGTAGCCACTCCTCTTGTGCACACGACCACACCTGCTCCTTGCTGGGCTGGCTATCATTCTTTGGGCTCACAAAAGTCATTCAAGGCGTTGCTACATGCACCGTTCCTTGCTTTGACCTATCCCAGCCTCACCATTTCTGCACACGAAAAATCCTGTGTTTGACTACTATGTCTTCAGTGCTTCGCTGCCTTGCACGCCAACACATCACCCGTCTCTCCTACAGCACAATCATTGGTTGAACACAAACGGGACTCCCTCCCGACTTTTGAAACTTGCTTCTACACTCTCACCCACCACAACACACACATGTGCCCCCCTGCCTCCTCCACTACAGGAGATCATCGTGCCCCGCAAGCGCACAGGTGTGATCCTGGGTCCTGGAGGAGAGACAGCTTCTCAAATCCGCAGGCAGTGCCGGTGCCAGCTTCATGTGCGTAAAGACACTCGGCCAGATGAGACGCAGACGGTGGAAATCTCAGGCAATCTGCTGCAGGTATGTGTGTCTTTGTGTATGCTGTGCAAACGTGTCCGCTGATTATTTGAAAGTGGGAACATATTGAACATGCCATGGCCATCTACACAAAGTACAAAGTACTAAACTCGCTTTGGTCCTATCAGCATTTTCACATTTGTCTGTGTGGGCCAACACCTGCCCTGCCGCTGCACGCTGCGACTGTAGTTACAAGCGGGTGTGGAGCGCGTGAAGGAGATCCTGCTGGCTGAGGACAAGGACATGTCGATCGGCATCCCCTCAGACGCATTCTCCTACATTGATGTCATGCCAGAAATGGTGGGCTACGTGCTAGGCTCCAGGTATGTGTCTGTGTGTTTGCGTGGTGTCAGGTGCTAGTGATAGGCCTCAGATGGTTGTCTTCTCAAAGATCATTCAAGAAAATGCTAGGCTTTACAGTCACGCTAAAATAGTACTAAGCTGTACTTCCTGTGCTCAGTGTCCATCCCCTTCACACAGAACAAGACACACTGCTGCACCGCCCGTTTAGATGGCATGAAGGGTTGCTACGGTGCAAGCTCGCCGCTGTCGTTGCAAATTTTGGGGCTGGCGCCCTTTTTGTGAGCGTACCTTTGCACATGTATTGCACATGTTTATAGGGGCTCCACAGTCAAGACACTGAAGGAAAAGACCGGCACCCAGATCCAAATTACAGGTTGGTATCATGCTTGTATGTACCAATGCCCCCGTTCCTCTGCCTTGAAATTCCGCACCACGTAGCTGAATTATTATTATTAGCTAAGTTATGAAGCTCAACTAACAGGTCAGCAATTGCACCCTCGGGCACATGCTTCAATGGAAGATGTGCATGCCCACTCTACGCACGTAATTGTGCAGTGTGCTTTGGCTTAAATGGTGCAACTTCCAGTCACAGCAATTACATGGCAAACGCGTATTGTGTAGCAACCAAGCCCCGTTAGGAGCTGGTCAATTCTAGCATACGTGCTCACGTTCATGCTCATGCTCATCCACGCATGTCCTTGCATACAGACATCAACCCTGAGACTGGACTGCAGGCCATCCTTATCAAGGGCAGGCCTGAGAATATCTCTGAGGTAGGAGAGGAGACGGTGCACTGCGATGCTTACAGCACACAATGCGCAGGCATGCATGCCCTCCCAAGCAAAACACAGCATATCCATATGTGTCCTTTGCTTGTCGAGTGTGCTTACCCCTCTGACTCGCCTCGCGCTTTTGTAATTGGAATCATATGGATGGCAGACATGCCCATTTCGTGTAAGTACAGTGCATGCATATACCCATACGCTGGCGCACTTGTATACACAAGCGCAGACACACATTTTTTATGCGCAACTCACATACACACACACATACACGCACACACATCAGCAACACACACACATCAGCAACACCACCATCACTGCATGCCAGTGCCATTGTCAGAGCACCATCCATATCATTACACAGGCACACCACACGGTGGTCAAGATGCTGGAGCGCTTTGACCCACGCCGCACCCGCCCTCCCCCCATCGGTGGTCCAGGGGGCCCCCCCCCACTCATGGGAGGTCCTGGAGGGTATGGCCCACCCCCCGGCTACGGCCCTGACCCATACGGTGAGCACTTGACGTATGGGGATAAAGGAATATGAATGTGCTGGTACCTGCGGTGGTGGCGTGTGAGGTACAGTGCTTTCACAAGATGGTGCGCTGCTGGTGCTGCGCTCTACACCTGACCTCTTTGCAACACCCTCAACCTCGTGTGGCCATACACACACGCAGCGGTCACAGCTGCATGCGTCGTATGCAGACTGCACGCGGTTTGTAAGGTAATAAGTGTTTTTATAATTGCTGTACTCATTTGAAGCGGCACAATATGAAGTCCAAACAAGGATTTGCGCAACAATAACGCACCTCATGCTCACGTGGCACACATGGCTGTTCACACACATACGCACGCAAATTCCCAAGGTTACATGCCTCAGCTGTCGAGCACCCCATTTGACTAGTGCTGGTACCCATCGTTTTGGACTCTGGGCACCTTGCAAAGGTGCTGCGCAAGGACGGCATGCTCAGTACACGCAGTGCTGAGCCAACCGCAGCTCTCGTCTTGTAAGTCTTACTCCACAGCATCCAACGTCTCCATTCCACCGCAGCATCTTTGCTGTGGGAAGGAAGTGCACACTTTGTCACCAAAGGCCAATGTTCTCGCGCACTCGCACACCATGGCTGCAGGCCCCCCGGACATGGATGGGCCGATGGGCCCTGCAGGCTACGGCCCTCCTCCCCCATATGGGTACCCTGATGAGGTTGACCGGTATGGCCCACCTCACTTGGACGGCCCCCCTCCTTACATGCGAGGCGGGC
>Ga0307947_1000928_pt1 | contig 22336 bp, 14 predicted proteins | sample OrgLakmetagen232_FD_201840 | JGI IMG/M metagenome (GOLD analysis project Ga0307947, IMG submission 201840) | Saline water microbial communities from Organic Lake, Antarctica - #232 | ecosystem: Environmental > Aquatic > Non-marine Saline and Alkaline > Saline | place: Antarctica: Organic Lake...
GAGTCGTGTTCTCTTGATATCTCACACACACACACACACACACACACACACACACACACACACACACACACACACACACACACACACACACTCACACACACACACACACACACACACACCACACACACACACACACACACACACACACACACACACACACCACACACATACACACACAGTCACACACACACAGTCACACACACTCACTCACTCACACACGTTTGTATCCCTGGGCACGGCATGCCAAATAACCACACTTCCCAGCTAATTTGATGCACACTGCAAGGCAATCTGCCTTTTTCTTCTTCTGGAAGAACCAATGTGCAGCACAGACACACACACATACACACACAAACACACCTAAACACACACATACATGAACACGCATCGCACGCACGCACGCGGCCGCAAGCAAGCATGCAAGTTCATACACAACACATACAAAAGCAAAATGCTCGTAAATAAGACGAGGAAACGTACACATGTTAACAATATGCAAACGCACCTGCAACGTGCAGGTTTGGTGAGCACTCTGATTGGGCTGGCGGGTATCAACTGTAGGTGTTGCTTAGTCTTGGTATGGTTACCTGCCTCTTTTCTTGCTTTCCCTGCCAAAACATCAATAAAGTTGTGTAATGTGTACCTGCCTCGACAAACGAGGCTCTTCAACTTAACATGCCCGTTCTGGTGCAGTTCCACACTGCTGATCTGCATTGGTGCTTTTATGCCATGAATTGTGTTGCAGACGTCTGCGCGGTCGTACAGTTTCTCGTATGTAGATGGTCGTCAAATCTTGAGCTGCTGCCTCAAAATGTGCACTGTTTCAGTGTTTCTAATACACCCTGGCGCATCTGTGTTAACTGGTGATCCCATGCTATTGCGCATCTGCGTTTCATGTCTCCATGTACGCGCAACACCTGCCTATTTTGCTACCCCTTGCAGACAAAACGCCTTGATTTCAGAGGGCCGAACCATTGTTGTTGGTACACAAGAGGGTCTATTTGCACGGGCACATGCGCTAGACAAGCCTGTAAGTGGATGCATCTGCATGAGTAGTGTGCACAGCGCACGCACGCACTACGTCAGTGTCACACTGAGGGAAAGAGCGGAGAGGAGGCGGTGCCTTTCGTATGGGTCCGCAACATTTAACAGGGACACCCACCTCTTGTTTGCTTTCTGCTTCTCTTGACTTTGTTTCTTTCTTTGCTCCTTCCCTTGTCCGCCTGTTGGGGCCAGGTCCTGCTGGCTTGTCTTAATACACCCTACTCTACAATTGTCGTTTTCCCTGACTCGACGAACAAAGGTGGCTGTCATGGAATCAACCCAGGAGAGTGGGGCCACGACAATGATCGAGATTCCCTTTGAAGAGGAAGCGCTACTGAACGGTTTGTGGTGTCTTAGCCTAAAATATAGGTCACAAAAGAAAATGCTCAAGACAAATGCTTCAATTCTATGACGTAACTTTTTATATGGCTGGCAAATTTGAACAGCTACTTGTTGACATCTGTTCGTTAATGTACACGCACATACACAACACACACACACACACACACACACAAACACACACACACACAAACACACACACACACACAAACACACACACATAAACATGCGTATGAAAATTACTAGAGGCCCAGGGACCTGGCTTCTTTTCGTACTTTGCTGGCACTGCGTGCCGCATCCTGCAGCTGTATGGTAGCAGAGTGAGGGGACTGAAGGTGAATAATTACCACTCCACGCTTCCAATTGCCAAGGGCCTGTCTTCCTCGGCTGCACTTAGCGTCATGGTAGGCAGCCAGCTCGTTTTTACAATGCCTCTGCCTGCCTGCTCCTGTCGGTGCCTAGGTCCTAAACAGTGTCAAACACTTTGCATTTCGACATTATGATGTCTGGTAAAGGAGCAGGTTTGATTGATTACAAGGCTATCGGCATGGTCGCAACTTCATTCCATTTGTCCCAGACGATCTGATGGTGCCCGGTACCAAAGCGGCTCCATTCTCCATCAATGGAGAGAGATTATGTTGTCTTTTTCGCCTCCTTTTCCCTTCCACCATTTTCTCACCATTTAATGACTGCCCCCAACATGAATCGATTTCGTCGCAGGTCGTACGTGCCTTCAGCGCTGTGTATGACTTGGGCCTTTCAATTCGAGAAGAAATGGAGATAGCTTATCAGGGAGAAATTCTGACCCCCAGCAAGTGTGGTGAGTGGTATTGCATGGGGAGGTGAGCTCATAAACCACCACACAAGTTTGAAAAACTGAGAGCACGGTAACAGACTTGTCAAGTGGGATGAAGGATTTAAAGGAGACTTTGGACCAGCAACCTTCACCAATATCTCAAGAGACACTTGAAGGGTTTAAGGGATTGGAGGTCATGCATGCCAAGATCTAGTCTCTGAAAGCAGGAGCCTGATCTGAGCTTTCAGGTCACTTGAGCACCGTGCTGGTAGCCTTGTAATCTAGGAGGGGTCTTTTTTATTCTATGCAGGGCGCATGGACCAAGCCTGTGCTTATGGAAGCATTCCGATCGTGATGACGTTCAAGGGTGCACAGCTGGACGTGCAGACTACCTACCTTTCTGGTGAGCTTGGTTTGAAGGACATTTTGACTGTCTATGACAGCTAACTGAACTGCTGTACTGAAGTACTGTGGGGAAAAGAATTTCAGTGTTTTAGGACAGAAATTTCGTTTTTGCGCATTCATGCATTTAAAACATAGATAGAAAAGAAAAGAAAGGCATCAGCTGACCATGAGGCTCTTGTGATGGGAGTGAATGCTCCCTCAAATTTTTTTCGGTCAGCAAGCGCGTCAACGCTCTAGTCAGAAAGCGTGTTGACGAGCTTGCTTAACGAGCTCATTTAGAAACAAATTGTGAATTCCTTGTGCACAGTGCCTTATTGGTGTGTGTATGCCACATCACGTTAATTAGAGCCTTTAAATTTTTATCGCTATTCCTAGACCTTGCAATTGATGGGCTTGTTGATTTGCTTTTATGTTGCAATGCAGTCCCACTCTATCTGGTAGTCGTGGATCTGAAAGCAGCCAAGGACACTATTAGGATTCTAACTGCATTGCAAGAAGCGTACCCTGTGGCGAAAAACGCATTGGAGCAGCGCTTACAAGAGTTATTAGGCATCGTGAACGGTGCTTTAATCGAGCGTGTGCGGCATGCGATGGCGGATGGAGATGCTCGTGCTATTGGGTGAGTGTGTGTGACGTAATTAATAGTGCCTAGAATGGCAACACGGATGCCGTCCTTGCAGCTGGGAACAGCTGATTGGGAATCTGACTTCTGAGCCATTTCTGAAAATGTCCACGTGCGGGTTCGCTTGCAGGTCCCTGATGTGCGAGTCACAACAAGAATTTGACAGCCGTGCAGGTCCTCTGTGTCCAGACCAGCTCACCGCACCGGTGCTCCACAAGGTGTGTTGAATTGGTGCTAAATGAAACTAAAAGCCTGTGCTGAAACAAATGGGCTAGCCGTTACAAAAAGGCTCCAGTCCAGTGTTCACATGAACCACGTGGGTGTGCTCTCCTTGCTTGGCTCCTGCAATACTAGGATGCGTGTGCAAGCGAGTGCTGAACTTGCACAGGCTGTGCTTTTGCTGATCATACAACAGGTTGTGTGAAAGTCAGTGCTTCAGGGAATTCGAGATAGGGCTGTACTATTCTTCATGCTCATTTCTATGCTATTGTAGCTCCCATTACTCATCATGCTGGAGGGTCTCATCTTCAGTTTGCTTCAGTTGCAATCACTGTGAAATCATTTAGTATCACGGATCACGGAACTTGCAGGTGCTTGCTCACCCGGCTCTACAGCCTTACATTTGGGGTGGTAAAGGCATAGGAAGCCAAGGGGACGGCACGGCACAACTGCTGTGCAAGGATGAGCTTGCTCAAGCACGGGTGCGGCGGAAGCAAGCATACCTCGCCTGACTTCTAGTTAAGGCAGTTTGATTTCCTGCATGTGGCTTACATATCTATGATAGTCAGTTCCCAACCGTTTCATTGCAGGTGTGCGAAGTCGTGCAAACCGAGCTGCGAATGACGGCCATGCCCCTTACCATTGCCGCAGACAAGAATATAGAGGCAACCAAGGCTTCAGATAGATAGCTCTGCAATACGCGGTTCTATAAGCCGTTATCTCATTCAGCAATTTCTCCAATCCCGGTTCTCGTTCATGTGCCCCACGAATGATTGGGTTTTAAGCCCATCAAGAAGTTCCTGTGTATATGTATACAAATACGTAAACAATCACGTTGACTCTTGGCGACAGGATATTCGTTGGTGAATTTAATTGGCGAGAGGAAATTAATCAATCGTGTGAAGTGCGCCGACAGCACTAAGGGCCAGCGATGGGTGCCCCATGGTTTTCCGCCATTTTGGTTTAAAGCATGTGAAGGAATTACTCCCTGAATTCAAAAATAAATATAAATTTTATTCTAATATAAATTTAATAGCTTGCGAGCTAGGCTTTCAACATAGCGAAGTTTGTGAGGAGGATGCTCGCGCCACCACAAGCTGCCTCAGCCACACCTTCAGTAATTCCAAAAAGCTTGCGTAGGCCTGACATCAACAGGGGTGACATGCAGCACATGGCAGAGGTGACAGAAATTTGCAGCAGATCACTGCATCATCATGAGTGCACTGCTGCCTTGCTGAAACGTTTATTGGCCAAATGGACTACAATCGGAGATGGTCACACGTGTTTCAACAGCCGGCATAAACTTATCGCTGTTTGGGGAAAACGCAGTTTTCACAGCAGGCAGTGACTTATCAATCCTTTCCCAGCACGTGCGTGCACCGTCCTTTATTCCTGCAGGCTTTGAGCCCACACGCAATCACAGGCGCGAATGCTGAGGAACTGAACAGGCACGATTGCTGCTCTACTGCTGTTTTGATGTGGCATTTTGTGTGATGAAGTTGCGCGGAAATAAAATGTTAGCTGACTCAAAGCCTGCGTGCATAGAACCGTCAGCTGGTGATACCTATTAACCAGGTAAATTATGGCCAAGCCTTGCAATCATCATTTAAAAATGCAGGCGCATCATTGATTGCATCCCACCTGGCGTGCAGTGCGTTTGCATAGGTGAGGCAGGGCGTCCGTGTCCTCCTGACAAAGTTTGATGAACACTTTTCTTGCAAGCTGACAATAAACGATCTGAACAGAAAAAGACTAGATTTCTGTTACCTGGATAAGCAGTGCCTTCCTGTTAAATTGTCTATTGTATTGTATTTTTGTGTCTATTTTTGTGGAGTTGCCTCAAGCTATATGGACACCAACATGCACTTCTGCAGGAGAAGCTTCACATGGAACACACGACTTTTACCATCAAAGAGCAGAGATAACCAAGCTTCTCATTGGTGAGCACTAGGGCCTGTGGATCACTAGCTGTTCCTGCAAGCAAGCCGTTACCAAGTAGCGCATGACAATGTAATTGTCCATCTTCTCTGCAAACATAACACAAATTAAAGGACTTGCTCATATCACACCCCTTTCGTCCTTTGCCTTCTACACAGCCGAGAGAGGATTTAATGCAGTGCTGTGCGAGGCAGACTGGCCTGGTAAGGGCACTTCACAACAAGGATAACAGCCTGCTAAAGGATTGTCGGCTTAAATTATATAGGGGGGGGCAAGGTTTCTTGTGGGGTCGATCACCTTGTTTGTGCCGCTGAAGGAAAAGGCTGTCTTCTTTGTCCAGCTTTTGTATCGTGCATACTTATTCCACCTGCATGCTTATTCCACCTGGTGTCCAGACAAGCGCTGGTGCATGAATACCTCCCCTGAACAAACAAATGCAGATATGTTCCGTGCAAATGAGTACGTGCGTGGGCTGTCTGTGGGACCAAAATCTGCTCGGCAGGCGCTGAGCGGTTTCACGGTAAGCGGCAGACCAATCATTTCTTACATGCATCTTCAAATGTATTTGCTTGCAAAGGCAATTAAACATGTGCCAAAAGGAAGCTCCGACTTAACTTTGAAGGTGGTATGATTATTCATATTAGTAGGCCTGGTAGCCCTGTTTCCTTACAGATGCAAACTGCACACATTGGCACATCACAGCGCTTTCCTCGATGGATGTGGCGCAACACAGCTTTTGAGGGTTTTGTGGAGTGGCTCAAGTCCTTCAATGCTGCACGGAAGGCAGAGATCATGGGTGGAAGTCTCCGTGCAGGTATTTCACAAGTAAGGCTTCTTCTCTCTCTTGGAGGATAAGTTTGCGGGATAAGTTTGCGAGAGACTCAAGAGTGATCTTGCATGTGCTGCCCCTATAAGTTCTTTAGCAAAGAGTTTGCAAACCACTCCTTTTTCGACACACAGCTGTGACAGGCGCTCCCTCATCTGCTGCTGAAACAACCACAATGCAAAAGCCCAAGGGAACCAGTGTGGCTATGGACACCTCTCCTGCAGGACCCATCGTACGTCAGCCAAGCCTCCTTGTGCATGTTCTTTGCAGCAAACTTGGGTTACTTGACTAGGCAAATATAAGGAAAGAAGATGGCTTGATGAAAAAGTTTTGCATTTTAAGTCTTCCCTGTTGTGCACAAACTTTGAGCTATGGAAGAGCTTTTGCTTTTGCTGTGACCGCCAGCCACCCTTTTAATTCTTGCACCGAGACTTAACCTCCCGGAACCTCAAAACTTTGATTTCAAAGCATCTGTGATACATTGAAATGGTCTTCCTTCTTAATCTGATCCTCAGGAGAGCAGTGAATCAGCTGCACTTAATAGGATGGTTGGCTTGTACGGCATGGATGTGTACAGCCTGCACACCAGGCAAGATCCCTTTTTTGACCTAGACTTTTTTTCCAAGATATAATTGAATACAATGTCCTCCACGCTGTGTTTTCTCTTACATATTAGGTTAGCAAAAAATGTTCTTGCAGTTAGAAAGGAGCAGTGTGTACATGAAAACGTGATGCTTTGATGATAATGGAAACTTTCCTATTATTCCTAAATCTGCAGTGCTGAGGCGGTCATCAAAACCCTGCAAGAGCACGACCCTGAGGCTGCACGTGAAGTTTCACTACGTTACATGTGCTTTGACAGGTGTGGTGAAACTGCAAGCACATAAGTTTTGCATGCTGAGTTGAGATAGAAACGTTTGACAGTCAACTGTATAGCTACAAACAATGATAGGTGTCGCAATCAATAGATTAAATTTGCAAATAATAGAGATCATTGATTGGCAAAAACTATTATAACTGCATAATAAAACAACTTACAACTTATTTTTATCTGTTTTGCTCTTGAAGCGTTCTGTCATGTGCCATCTTTCTGACAAATTCTTCTGACAACAAAGGCATTTGACACGTTGTGTCCTGTTCTTTCTGTTCAAAAGGTATGGAGCTGACAGTCAAGCTTATGGTATGGCTACGGGCATGTTCAACCAGCCTTCGTGTGAAGCTGCAGCAGCGTCAGCTTTGCGAAAGGTAGGTGTTGCAAGGCAGCAGAGTTTTGCAAATTCAAACAAGGCGGGTGAAAAGTAAAAATGCTGAGACGCATGCGAAAAGTAAAAATGCTGAGATGCCCGTACTAGTGTGTTCGCTTTGGATCTAAATGCATGAATGAGTCAATTCCAGGCACTCCATTTCATTATCAAACCTGTCTCATGCAGTCGTGGGACGCAGCTGAGGAGATGCGCAACAAGGATGGTGCTGATGCTAATGAGTATGCTCTGGCGGTATGTTTTTTGTTGTACTTCCTGACAAGGCCTTCTGACACGTTGTATCAAATTTATCTGCTGAGTCTGTGCCTCGCCTCCTTATTCCTGTGCATTTTTACGGGTATCTTGCTTACAAATGCTTGCAGATTGAAGCAAACAGCATGTGTGTGGCTGGTGCGGAGGAGTATTATCGCAAGATGTTTTTCAGGAGCGGCAGAGACACCACCTGGTAAGCATATGTTTTGAAGGCTTAATTTGCTGGGATTTTAGGCTTCGAGCCAGTTCCCCTTCAAAATTTTCAGATCCTGCTGCCCTTTTCTGTTTGCTCGGTAAATAATGCTGGCAAACTAGGGACATTGTCTGCCCTCCCTTCCAGGAACTTGCGGGACTCGCACTTTGCAGACACTGCCAAACTAGGTAAAGTCTAGGCTTGCCATCCATACACGATGTCTTTCTTCCTCTGCTCTAAATGTTCACAGAATTAGGGGAGGTAGAAAACTTCTTTTGGGATGTGCATTAAAAAGGCCAAAAAAAAACTGATATTAAGGTTTTGCATACTCCAATGAATGCTGAAACAGTATCGGCACACATGGAGAGGCAAGGAGTGGAGCCCAAAATTGTCCTTTGGGCCCACAACAGTCACCTAGGCGATGCAAGGGCCACAGACATGAGCTGGCGCCGCAGTAAGTGATTGTTTTTAATGAACTGCGTGACGCTGGAAATCAGTTATTTGTGTGATGGTAGTGTAACCTTTGCAAAAGCTGACATTTGTAGAAGCACAGTATCTGCAGCCAGCACAAGTTGCATGGTTCTCTCATCGTGGAGAATTCAATGAAATAGTGAACAAGTTTAATTCATCTGGTCTTCTGTTCTATTGCTAAGCAAAGCAGATGGACATGATATATATGCATACAGGACAGTTGCACATACTGAAACCCTTCTGATTCCATTGCTCTCCGTTTTTTGTGGTGAAGTTGATTCACCGTACTCGGCAGATTGTTTCCTTGCCCTATATGGAATGGTTTTTCTCTTCCTGCGTAGTTGTTTTATAGTTAATCAATCTACCAATGCAAATCTCCACGCAGACGAGCACAATGTCGGCCAGCTAGCTCGTGAGCACTTTGGCAAGGCGTCTACCTTCAACATTGGCTTCACCACGCACACAGGTCAAAAGTGTTTTCTGATTCGTTCTCTCTCTATATATATATCATCACACATAGAGAGAGAGAGAGAGAGAGAGAGAGAGAGATATAAATATTGGCAAGAAATATGTTGTCCTCTCAGCCAGCTGGATCCATTTAGTTGAGATAGAGGGTGATCTGAGGCAACATACCTGCTTTTGCATGGGGTGCACTTGTTTAGTCCTGAATCTTACCTTCTCCTCCCAAACCTTACTTCCAGGCACTGTAGCTGCCTCTGACAATTGGGATGAGCCCATGAAGGTCAAAACCGTCCGGCCTTCTATGACAGGCAGCATCGAGGGCATTATGCACACCATTGGGCACAAGAATTTTGCTCTCCAAGTGTCTGCTGAGCCTGCTCGCAGCATTCTCAAGGTGGGACTAAATTTAATCATTAGACCCAAAGCTTCATTTCAAATGTGCTCTCTGGTAACGGGAGTAAGACCTGTTTGCATGCTTGTGGTTCTACTATTAGGATGAGGTGGTTATACCATTTAGGATGAAACAAAAGGTGTCAGAAAGAGCTCGTGGAGTAAGCGGGAGGGAGCACAAGATACGTAAATGCAAGGATACAGTGCACTGCTGAAACTTATTTGGGGCTAGATTGGTTGAACGCTTGTTTGTGTCTTACGGTCTTACCTCATTATTACGCGCCAATTACTTTCAGTAATGACTTGTACCCTCTCAACCAACCAACCCTCTCCCTTCCCCAGCCTTGAATAAGTCGTAAGCGTTCTTTGACTGCAGCCTTGCACATTGTTTTGTGCAGGATCTACTCTTGACTCGCGCAATCGGTGTAATTTACCGCCCAGAAACAGAGCGCTGGAGGTGAGATGTGGCTGTATTATGGCTTTGCATTAGCCAGAAAGCCAAGTTGATCCATGCCAAAACTAGTTTCCTGTTTCATCGCGCTTGCCACACAAAGCTGCATTGGTCTCTAATTTTTGTTTTAATCCACTTCTGACATTGCAACCTTTTCTGTCATATGCAGCCACTACTTCGATGCATACGTACCTGGCCAGTTCGACCTCGTCATTCATGTTGACGAAAGCAAAGCGGTGAGTTATTAATTTCCAATTTGTTACTCCCAAATTCGTTTGTGCTTGTCCGGCTTTGTCAACATGCGTAATGCAATGCCCTCCTGTGATCAGCAGAGAAATGATGTGAGTACCTGGCAGCTGCAAAAGAAAAAGGAGTGTATGGTTTGTTTTGCTCAATTCAGGTCACACCCCTGGATGACCCACGAGAAGTTGAGCTGGACATGCGGGATATGGCAGAAACCTATCCAGAAGGCCTTTAATAAGGGTCTTCTGAATGCTGGTATCCAAAGTTACAAAGCAATCAAAGGCCTGAACTAGCCATGAACAGTTGTTGTTTTTAAGCATAGCACTCCACACTTTACACAAACAAATTGATGATCGCTTTTGTACATTTACAACCATGTTGAGTATTACAATCAGATATTATTTTCCAGTTTCAAACTTTTTGCCTGGCTGATTTTGCCTGATAAAACACAAATTAAAACAAGAGTGCTCACATGCTGCTCCTCTACACCATAAAGGGAACAACAGGGGAGAGAAAGGTGGGGGTATGGAAAGGAGAAAACGAGAAATTGAGGGAATCACTGGATTTAGGAATGAGCTCATGTTGGGAAATTTGCCAAAAATGAATGCTGCTAAGTAGATACCATCTCATCCAGAGCAAGAAGGACTAAAGATGGGATCAAGTGGCTGGGATGGGAGGCAGGGGCCTGTCACCTAAGAACAAAGTCGCTAAAATGTATAGTTAAAGCAATATAATAGTTTGCGAACCAAGTTTTCATCATAGCGATTTTGAACAAGTTTGTGAGGAGGATGCTCGTGCCACCACAAGCTGCCTCAGCCACACCCTTAGTAACTCCAAAAAGCTTGCGTAGGCCTGACATCAACAGGGGAGACATGCAGCACATGGCAGAGGTGAAAGAAAATTGCGGCAGATCACTGCGTCATCATGAGTGCACTGCTGCCTTGCTGAAACGTTTATTGGCCAAATGGACCACAATCGGAGATGGTGACATGTGTTTCAACAGCCGGCATAAACTTATCGCTGTTTGGGGAAAACGCAGTTTTCACAGCAGGCAGTTACTTATCAATCCTTTCCCAGCACGTGCGTGCACTGTCCTTTATTCCTGCAGGCTTTGAGCCCACACGCAATCACAGGTGCGAATGCTGAGGAACTGAACAGGCATGATTGCTGCTCTACTGCTGTTTTGATGTGGCATCTTGTGTGATGAAGTTGCGCGACAAAATAATTTCAGCTAACTCAAAGCCTGCGTGCATAAGACAGTCAGCTGGTGATTCTTATCTACCAGGTAAATTATGGCCAAGCCTTGCAATCATCATTTAAAAATGCAGGCGCATCATTGATTGCATCCCACCTGGCGTGCAGTGCGTTTGCATAGGTGAGGCAGGGCGTCCATTGCATGTAGTAGGCTACCCCCCCCCAAGAGGCTGGGGCCTTAGACAGAGATTCAGGTTGTTTAATGTCTCGTCCGGTATGTATGAATTTTTTGCGGATCTGATGGCATGTGCATTACTTCCATGCTGTAGTGTAGGCCAGTAACTCCAAGGCTGTGAGTGCGTTAGTCGTTGTACCATTGGTGCGCAACTGTCTACATCTGCTTGTGCAGCAGGCCAGATCCTTTTAACTTGTGCACCTTGTTGAGCTACTGTTAAAAACATTTGGCCAGCAATCTTAAGTTGTTATAACACACGCCTGCAGAACACGCTCGTGGACCTGGCCATACAGATTCAGTGGGTTGCCCGGGGGGAATGTGGGTGGGGGGAGGAACTGGTTGTGCATGCCAGGGGTGCGTCCAACACGGTCAAAATGGGGGGCAGATCCAGTTCCCCTCCCCTTCCGTCAACACCTGCCTGGTGAAAGCCTCCCTGACCCAGGCCAGCCCCTTCCGCCCCTCAGCACCGCTCTCCTCAAGCACCAGCTTGACAGTGCCAGGTTGCGCATGCCCCCGCCTTCTAAACCAGCAGCACCAGCCAAGCCAGCAGCACTAGCAATAGAATCAGCGAAAACAACCCCTAAGAAGAGAAAATAGGCACCAATGACAAATTGCAGCTCCCCCAAGACAGCTAGCCATGAGCAAGTTGCGGCAAAGTTGCGATCCCTTGAGACCCTCGTGATTGGGGGGCTGGCAGGTTCATTTAGAAACAAGTTTTACTCTCTACACAAAGCGCTGAAACAGAGTCAGCTTGCACCTGCCTGGTTGTATCATTCTGCCTGTATGTATGTGGTGCACAACTTGATGCTTCTTTTTCACCTGGCTTGACTTTCTGTGTGTCTTCTGTGGTGTGCTGGCACTACTTTCATCAAGGCTCTCTGGCACTATGCTCAAACCATACTTTTTTTGCTGGTTCTCATAGTTCGGCTCCCTTTTTGGCTTCCAACTTCCAACTTCTTACCAATTTTTTTCAAACTTGATCCTGCAATTCTTCTATTTCTCTTGTTTCTCTTAGACGGTTCCCCTTTTGTTTAGTCAGGTGTGGTTACAGGATTTTTTCAAGCTTCCGCTCAGATGCCCTCGAGGCATACATAGCAATGTAACCTAACCTGAAGTTGTTATATTATCATATTGGTGACAGGATGGCTGCATTCTGACAGCAAATAATAGGCGCCCTCCACCTTTTGACAGGGTTAGATTGGTGGGCCTTCTGGTGCTATCCGGTTGTATTGAGTGGCGCTTTTGATGTTGATGAATAGAGTAAGGCGTCAGTGTTACTCCCTTCAATTTTCTGTCAAGCGTTCTGCAGCATTCCACTCCTGTCTCGGGGGCTTTCTTTAGTGTGACCGTTGTGCTTGTGAGCAGATTCAAGATAAGCGCGTGCTCTTTTGATGTGTGTTTGATGTGAGACGCAGACGTCTGTGCTTAAGGAGAAAGTTTGCTTACCTATTCAATCAATTTTCAGATGATTTTTCATGGAGCGAGCAACCTTAATTTGACAACATGTCAACCCCTAGACGGTTTATGATTTCCTCTTGCAACACAGCAACACACATTTTTCTTTTGTGTCTGAGCTTATGGATTTATTGTTGACTGGCGAGGACCAGTCACAAGCCGATCAGCCGAACAGTATGTTTGAAGATCCCCCTTGTAATCTAATCTAATTTAATCTCGGAGACGAAACCAATCAGGTTCGAACTCAAAGAATTCTTCGGGAGTCAGTAATCTAAAAAAACGCCATAGTGAAAGCACTTCCGGCATGGTTTAGGAAAGGACACTGGCTCTTATGGGTTTAGCCATACAGCATCCCACCGCGTCAGACAAAGAAGAGAAAACACAAAAAAATTGTCTCAGGCCCAAAGTCAGCAAAAAGCAAATGCAAAAAGCACAAAGTGGGAGTCAGTTCAACTGTCAGACCGTCTGTGACAGCAGGGTTAAGTAAGAGGAAAAGTCCACGCTCAAACAGTTCTAGAACCGGCGTACTACATTAAGGAAAGACACAAAACCAGCCCTGAGACTAGGCGAGTCCCACCAGAAAAACAGACACTGGGGGGCGGACACTGCGCAATCCAGAATATACAACAAAGAGTCAACAAACAGCCAAAAACCAGGTCAGGCGCAGAAGAGGGTGCACTACACCAGTCTCTCAATGCTTTTTGCTATTATGGCCTGTTTCAGGCTGTTTCTTTGCGTTTCTTTCTGCTCTTTTGTTCAACTTGAGATATTGTGTAGGAACTAGTAGTTCAACCCATAACAGTCTTCTTTCCCACATTTTCACATAATGCGTTTATATCAGGCGTGATTTTGCTTACTCGTCATCATGGCATTTGCACGCTCGTTTTCTAAGATACCTAGGTCCTCACGCGAGTTCTTACCTTTCCTTGTAGAGGACTGATAGCCTTTTCCTATAAAAAAAACAGAACTACGTGTATAACACTCCTCACGAAGTATGCTTTGTTACCTAACTTGGTACTTGAAATGTACCAACTTGGTACTTGAACTGTAAAACTCCCCCTGGTGACACCACACAGCAAGAAGAGGAAAATTAATGGGGATTAGTACTACTACTAGTAGTAGCTTGCAAACCTGGCCTGAAACCGGCTCCCGAGGATGAGAGCTGGTGATACCACTGGTACTGGCAGTACTAGAAAGGGCACATCCTAAACGGACAAGAGAGCAGCTTAATTGACAAAATGCACATGGAGCTTGGAGGCAAGTAAGCTTTTTAAATCTCGGAGAATGAAGACCCACCAGCTCCCAAACTTCAAGTTTGAAAAGCTCCAGTGTGTGAGTGTTGCAGATATAAAATGCACGACAATCTCTAGCGGATTGGCATCTTAATGAAAAAACAGAGAACAGTTGCCTACATACACTTACCGTTGCACGCCAGCACTAGGAGCAATATGTCATGCTAAATCAGTGGCATAAACGAATCGTGTGATTTCCCCTGGATTTATAACGTGAGCAACGGTTTTACGGTTATTCGGTTGTTTGGCCAGTTTAGACGGTCCTCTTGTAACAAACACGCTCTTTTCTCTGACTGCAAGTCTGAGTACTACCATCACCTCGGGGCGTTGCTTGAGCGGTCGCTTCCTTCTCACGTCCAGAGGGAGGAGACGTTAAACACACCTTTATGGGGGGGCATGGCGGCTCATACTTGCAATCCATGCTTAAGCTGGCCGCGGTGCCATGATTCGTCGTGACCAATATTTGAATGTTCCAGACAGCCAACAATTCTCAAGTAATTCGTTTTCGTAGGTTATTTTCTCTCATTTCAGTGATTGTGAGCAGTTGAGGCGGTTGGATTGCTTATACTGATGAGCTATTCTCTGGCAGCTATATGCATTCCAGGCCACTAGAAAATGCACGCCCCAAACTTGTTGCTTCTAGCAGTGGCGTGCGGCATTCTGCTTTGCTGGTAGACGCGTATACTGCCATTCTGTGTGGAACTTTGCAAGTATACCTTGTTTTCTTTGTGCTGGTCTTTTGATCTTATAAAGTCAAAGGTGCTGCCTGCTATCAGACCGGTTTGGGAGCAGCAGGAAGGGAGCGGTTGCCTCCTAATGACTCCAGATGTAAACAGGTTTACGGTGCTGCAATGTCACAAACAGCGTTGTGCATTTTCCCTTTCCAAGGGTTTTTTGTAGGTACTACAAGTCTTATGCGACAATTATCACAATTTTACATGTTTTACATTTGCAGCCTAGCAGTCGCACGTTTTGACTGATTGGCTTTATCTGTAGACTCTATTTCTATAAACAGGTTAAGGTGATGTGTGTATTGCAGGCAAGCAGATGTAGATGTTGAGCATTCTGAAAGTTGCCGAAATACTATTACTACTAGTAGTGCTTTTTTGGTTTGGCGCTTCTACTAGCGTCCATCCTGATGTTGCAAGTTGCTTGATCAACGTACTAGAAGTTGCCGTTGTATCCTGCATTGTCACATGGTCAATTCTATGCGGACGCACGTGGATGGTCACGTGCTTTTTAAAGCCTCGAGTGTCATGTGATATCCTGAGTTTGAATCAACAAGTCTAAAGAAGATACCTAAAAAGCACCTATCTAAAAGATAGAACCAAGGCAGAACTAGGTTGGACACCCATGCACGAGCAGATCAGTTGCACCCTGGTTATGTAGGCGTGCATATTGCAGAACCTCAAAATGTACAAGCTATGGAGAAACTAGAAGATAAGTCATCAGCAGCAGGTGTCATCCCTCGGGTCATCACGGGTTCTTAAAAGACCTCCCATCACCAAGCAACTACTCACATGCGCACACATACGCCCCCTTCCCCCCGGCTTGCCTTCATGCAGGGAAGGCTAGCTTCTCATGCGGGCAAGGCTAGCTTCTCTGGCATGCATTCTAGTACATGGGGGCGTCCACGTGTGTGCGTGTTGGTTTAGCCAGGAAGCCCCTCAAGGGGAGCATTTTACTTCAACGTGGAGAATATCTTTGGGGCAGCCTGAAAGGAGGACAGAGTGATGGGAGCAGCTTGGGTGATTGCCTCATCACGGGGAAAGGAATGCAGTAATTGCTCGACCGCCAAAAAACAGGTCTCTAATTACGCAGAGCAGGTTCGTATTCCGAACGGTTTGCAATACGGTAGCAATCCATACTCACGCAGTGGTCCACGCAGTGCCAAAAATCAAAGTATTGCCCTGAGCAGTGAGCTTGCCCGGTGGTATCACTCTTGATGCGCTCTACACAAGCCTGTGCAGGGTGTTATGATACATACATCAGCAGGACTTCTTTCACCCAGAGACAGGTAAAGAGGGAGAGAGAGGCGGCAGGCAGGCATCGTTTTGCAGAGAGAGGAGCGCGCACAAAAGCGCGGTGTACCCCAAGTGCCAGGAACCCACCTTATACTCTTGCCATTCCTTAACACAGTGGGGCTTGCAGTCCTCTTCTATCTGCATAGACAGGCAGTCAGGGCGAAGCAAACACAGGTCAGGGCGGGCAAAAACAGGCACAGAGTTCAAGTTTTGGGGTGCAGAACTTTACTGACCTGAGGCTTCTGATCGTCCTCTGTGTACACTGGCTCAGACCTGTGTGTGGTTGAGCAAGAGATGGAAAGGGTGCTTGAACTTCGGGTGTAGGAAGTCAATGGGATTGTCCCAGGATAGAAACTTACATGGTTGACGAAATATTTTTATGAAAACCTTCATAAAAACTTTCACGAAACTAATGTGATTTGATCATCAGCATGGGGAAAAATACAAACAAGCCCATGAGGGGAGGTGAGTACTCGTCGATGCACACGCACATGCACATGCACGTACGCACACGAACACACACACATACATGCGCACATACGCACACGAACACACACACACACACACACACACACACACACACACACACACACACACACACACACACACACACACACACACGCACACACACACTCACACACTCACACATACACACACACACACACACACACACGCACACACACACTCACACAATCACACATACACATACACACACATACACATGCAAACAAACACACGTACACACACACGGGCATGTACACACACGCACACACACATGCGCACATGCATGCACGCACGCACACAAACACACACACACACACATACACACACACGCACACACACACATACACGCACAGAGAGACACACACACATACATACACACACACTCTCACACAAAATGCAACGTGCTGAAGCACTCTAGTTCAAACTACAAGCGTGTTGCACGGAGGTTTGTTGTTTGTTGTACTTGCTCAATTTGCACCAGCCCCTTACACCAAATATAACATGAGAGGAATATGTAAAGATTACAGACGTGCATGCCAAAATTGACACCCACTGTGGAACACACACACACACACACACACACACACATGTTTGCAAATGAGCAAGCGAGCAGCTCGCAATCAGAAGATATGTTGCAATCAATTTTTCAGGTGGAGGTGGAGGGGGGGGAGGAGGGGGCACAGGGGGGGGAGCTGGCACCGTTGGGGGTGATGCTGATGATGCCACCGACTTCCGTGCCTTTTCCGATGGAATGGTGAGAGTAACAACGCCGCTGCATCTGAGAGAGGGGGATCTTCATGAAACCAGCGCAGTGATGATAGCTGGAGTTCCTCCTCCTCCTCCTGATGCAGCAATTGTCCTTGTGATGTCCAGCAAAGTTTCATGTCAGTCAGTGCTGCACCCCGGAAGCCATATTCACTGACCTCCCTGAGGTTTGCGATGTTTAGACACAAGAACTTTCAGCATGGAAAAGAAGGTTTTTCAAGGGGGAACAGGTGGTTGTGAGTTGGGAGGCCGACGCCTGCACACCAACAGAAACGTTGCTCAGATATTTTGGGGGTTGTTGCGTTCGATGTCGCATCTGGTTTGTATCATCTTTGTCGTTGATGGCGTGTAAGCCTAGGTTTACATGAGTATGGTGGCATTTAAACCAGTAGCTTAAAAACTGTGGAGTTGTTTTTTGTGTGGCTGCTGTAAACAGTGGCTGTTGCTCCTGGTAGGATGGTGTGACGGGCTTTGCAGCAGTCAACTTGATGGTATAGCCGACTCCTTTTAACTACTCACGTTGTTGCAAATTCATGTACACACTCTAACATGAAGAAATGCTTGCCTGCAGACGGACGTGACATACCACACACCTGCCTGGCACAAAGCCCGAATTGAAATGCTACAGGTGCGTACAAGCTCAAGTGCATTTGTCACTGTGTGATGAGCAGAGGCTCAACATATGAAATCGCTTAAATGCCTTCAATTTGAGGCATTTCAGCAGGCCTGCCCTTATTTGTTATTTGCACTTCAAGAACATCAGCGGCATTTATTTTGCATTGTCCCATACCTCACAAAGTTGTGCAAAGTGATAAGGATTGGGTTTAAAACGTTTGCACCGTATGTGATCGTGCGTCCTTGACGTTTCTGCCAAAAATGAACGAGAAAGCTTTCGGGTTTATTGTGTACACTTGAACTCCGGTTCTTGGAGTGAAGCAAAGTTATATCGCTCGTACCACTCTTGCTTGTACCTGTATTTCTCTTGAGTTTCTCCATTTGCTTACCTCCTTGGTCCTCACGACTCCTCTTCCTTCTTAGCTTGAGTTTAAATTTTCTCTGCCTTTTTCTTCTAGTCTGGGCAGGTGTGAGGACCCTAGCTTTTGAGCACGTTGTGAATGGTCCTTACAAGCAATTCAACGCCATTTCACGGCGCAAACGCAATAGGTCATGTAAAAACAGATTCTGTACATGCGTCAGCCCATGAGGTATTACCTTTCCTCTCATGGTCAATTTTTTCTTCAAACTGCTTGAATTGGCCAATCAGCGTTCATAAAAAAGAAAACAAGCCTTCTGCGCTTGCAAGCTTACCATAGCATGAATTGGAAAAAGCCACCAATCCGCATTGTGTGCTCTATTCAGTAATGCTTGCGTTGATTCTGTCTGAGAATCAGAAGACCTTTCGTGCCTTGTACTTCAAATGGAATCCCTTAATCCCTATTTTATGCCTTACCTAGCAATGCGCATGTTGTATTCTGTGCAAGTACAGGCACCCCGTGTGAGCTATGAAGACTGGAAGTTTAAGCAAAAAGAGGCGGAGGGCAAGTTGGCGGCTGTGGCTGAAAATGAGGAGAAGAACATGCGTGAGTCTACCTATGTACTATGTGGTATGCAATAGTGCATGCCTGAATTTATGTGTTTAATCACGGATGCATAGTCAAATCGTCTTGAGGTTTTTGTGTGTGGCCTTATCCAAAACACGAGCAGTAGGTACAATCAGCGCCATTGTCCAGTGTCAGGTACACGATTTAAACGCTTGAATTTGTATTTAAACTTAATTGTGCACTGTTCCAGTAAGAAAAGAGGTCGTAGGCAATGACAGAGCCTTTGGCACAGTAATGGTTTCTGCATTTTCTACTTCCCCTGTTGCAGCATCAGACAAGGACAGGGTGTCATTCATTTGTTTTAATTATCTGTCTGCCATGATTAGTAACATGAAACATGAAGGTTGTCTGATTTACGGCATTCACGTGCAGTGGAGTACCGGGCTATGCTAGATGCAGATAGGGCTGCACGGCTTTCTAAAGGGACGAATCACCCCAAGGCGGAGGAGCCAAAAAAGAAGAGTGAGTGCAAAGTGATGGCGTCATGGGACAGATGTTTGCTGTTTGGTTGTTGCTTTTTTCCCTTGTCTTCTCAACCGAAAGAGCATTTACTTAGCTGTTAGCCATCAGGTATCTACTATGCAACATATGAACATATGACCAGCGTCAAGGCAGCCGTGAGAGATCTATTTGTAACCCTGGCAAGCACGCAGCATCTTATCATAAGCTTCATTCCTGTCTAGACACGTTCAACAGTTTTGGATTATCATTACATTTCTCTCAAACCTTTGTTTGCTCTTTTACTAATGCATACTGGTTGGACAGGGTATTCCTGGTGCATTAATGCTCTGCTGTTGTGCTTGCGCCTGTGCTTGTCTCAGCGATGGTGCATTTCTTTGATGGCTGCATATACTTTCCTTCCTGCGTGCTAAAACTATGAAAGGATGCGACCCAATTACACATAACCACTTGCCACCAGCAACGGTGCAGCAGCTGCTGCAAGGTGTCTCCTACTTGCCTTCTTATCTGATAGATTTGTATACCTATTACCTATTACCCATGCACTGAAATCTTTTCCCTTTCTGCGTGCTTGAACTATGGCAGGACGTAACTCGGTGCTTTATAAATTATAAACCCATGCTGCTGTGCTGCAACGCTGGTGCCTGTGCTTGCCATGAGCAACGGTGCAGTGGCTGCTACAAAAATATTTCCTGCATGGAGTAACGTATTGTTTTAAACCTAATCTGAGCTCTTTTCCCCTCCTGCTTGCTCAAGCTACAGCAGATTGTAATCTGGTGCCACAGAAGATGTTGACGTGCTCTTGGATTTTGCCCTTGCAGAGGTTAAAGACAAGGAGAAGGACAAGAAAAAAGACAAGAAGCATAAAAAGAAGGAGAAAGATAAGGAGAAGGAGAAGGACAAGAAGCGGGATAAGAAGAACAAGAAGAAGAGGAGACGAGACAGCAGCAGCAGCAGCAGCAGTGACGATGAAAGCAGCAGCAGTAGTGAAGATGAACGTGAGTGCATTTCAAGAATCCTAGTTTGCACGTGCTAATGCAGTCAAATATTGGGCAGTTAATCAGGTGATCAGCTGAATGAATGCCAATGCACGTACATTATTAGGCCAGGAAAGACATGTTTGATGACTGGTTTGTACAAAGAAGTATATTTGCTTCGGTTGCAGAAATGTTGCTTTGCTCTCATGCGCCTGTTTCTGGTGTCATGGCTTTTCATTGAGGTCCCTTCCACCTTTTCTTCTTAATTTGCAGGGAGGTCAAAGAAGCGCAAGTCGGGCAGTAAGAGGGACAAGGACGAACCTGTTCGCTTGAGTGAATTCTTACGTTCTTGAAAAGATATCTTTCGGTTGGGAGTGGAGTCTTAGGTAGGACATGTGAATGGTATAGAGGTTTTCCCACTTTTTACAGACATGTTGCAGTTATTTTTAGCATGTTTACTTGTAAGTACTTCAAGCATCTAAATTACATGGAAAATGGGTCTCCTTTGTACATTTTGATGAAGGTCTCATTGCTGCTTGACTGTCTACTAGACTGTTAGTATGCGTGTTTATGCAGCAGTATATGATGTGGCCATTTTGGTACCATTTATCGCAAAACTGCATCGCAAGTAAAAAAAGATAACCCACGTGTATACTTTGCTTGACCTCCGAGCTTCAAAGAGTGGATGTTACGTTGAAAAACGCCGAGATCTACAGGTCGATGCTGTCTGGGGAAGGTGGATCTGCTGAGGAAATAAGGTAAGGTAAGGTAAGGTTACATCGCTATATATGCCTCTGGTGGGCATCTGAGCGGAAGCTTGGAAAAAAAGCCTGTAACCAAACCAAAAAAAACGCTAGAAAAATCAAGGGAACAGGGCTAGGCACTTAGCTACAAAAGAGGTAACTCCAAAAATATCAGGTTGGTTCATAAAGGTCCTCAAACGAGCTGGGCCGTCCTCAAACTGGGGTGGGAAGACAAGCTGTTGCTGTGTGCAAAGTCTGACTAGATGTTCATGCGGACAGTCCAACAAAATGAGGAAAAAATGCTCCCTCAAAGAGTCTCCCTTAATCAGCTGCCTCCTGCCCCTCCAACCCCCCCCCTACAATTTGTTTATCATTTTTGCGTTAGTCTGGAGATGGGGCAACCAGCACAGCATCTGGAGCCTGGTAGTTTGCTTCGGAATGGTAGTTTGCTTCGGAATCGGTATTCCTAAGTTTGTGAAGAGGGTGCACTTGTGGCCTTTGTCATGCTGCTAAGTCAGTGGCATGGACGAATCATGTGCTACCTAGTAATCTTCCCTGGAACATTACCTTGGCTGGCAGTTTCAGATGGTCCTCTTGTGTCAAACCTGCTCTTTCAGACATCCATCATCCCTGTGCGGCGTTGCTTGAGCCGTCGCCTCTTTCTCGAGGAAAGGGGGATGAGATGTTAAACAACACCCTTTATGGGGGGGCTTGAGCAGGACACATGTGGATGTCTAAAATCTGTGCTTAAGAGTGAGGATGGTACCATGATTCGTCTGAATTTGGTCAGTAGGTACCAGAGGAGCCTTGGTGAGGGAAGCAGTGACTGAGCAAGCCATGTGCGGATGATGTTTTTTGTGTGGCTACATTATCTTTCGCAATCCAAGCAGTGGCGGCTAAATGCTGTAGAAGGGAGTTCCCAAAGGGCCAGCTGCTGCTAACGCTACTAGCCCTACATATGAGATATTGTTGGCCACGCCTCCATATTATTCCGTACGTATATATATGTCCTCTGTCATAGATACAGAGCAATGCAGCCTACCTAGCCATGTGACTGGCACACTATTCAGGATGAGGAACACATTTTGTTGGACTGTCCGCATGAACATCTAGTCAGACTTCGCACACAGCAACAGCTTATCTTCCCACCTCAGTTTGAGGATGACCCAGCTCG
>Ga0307947_1000929_pt1:0-10000 | contig 22331 bp, 24 predicted proteins | sample OrgLakmetagen232_FD_201840 | JGI IMG/M metagenome (GOLD analysis project Ga0307947, IMG submission 201840) | Saline water microbial communities from Organic Lake, Antarctica - #232 | ecosystem: Environmental > Aquatic > Non-marine Saline and Alkaline > Saline | place: Antarctica: Organic...
TACTAATGACCCTGGTGAAATGCAGACGATGCTGAACAAGCTTCGTACGTACGCTGAGAAGAAAGGATTGACTGTGAACACGGCCAAGTCGGAGGTGGTTCATTTTAATAGTAAGTCTGTCTCTCCTCTGCAGAATTCGTTCACGTACGATGGTGTGGTGCTTCCAGAGAAGGACAGGTTCAAATATTTGGGCATGCTGCTTGATAGAAGGATGATTCCGAAGATAGCTGAGGAACATGCGGTGCGGCCTTACATGGCTGCACAGAGCAGGATTTCTGAGTTTGCCAAGAGCCACGATTTAAAAAGCAGGCCTCATGCTATGCTCTGGTTGTCTAAGGTGTGTGGTATTCCTTCTGGGATGTATGCGAGTCAGGTGTGGGGCACAGTGTATCTGAGTAAAGGCAGTGAATTTGGTAGCCAGTTACAGAAGAAGCTATCTGTGTTCCTTGAGGCGCATTCTTGGAGTGAAGGACAGCACAACAAATTGGGCGGTGCTTCGAGAGTGCGGTCAGGAGCCCTTGCAATTTTTCTGGTTCCGCGCTTCTATCAGGTTATTTAATAGCATGCTTGATTCCAACAGTGAGACTCTACGTCGTGTGCTGAAGGCAGATTTGCATCTTGCTTCTTTTGATAGTTCTTGCTGGTCTGCTCAAGTCTCGAATGCGTTCAATGGACTGCAAAGTAGTGCAATGTTCAAACAGAAATGCTGAGAGCCACACGGGTTCCCATGCAAGAGTTGGCATGACAGAAGTGCCTAGCCCTGCTCCCTTGATTTTTCTAGCGTTTTTTTGGTTTGGTTACAGGCTTTTTTCCAAGCTTTTGCTCAGATGCCCACCAGAGGCATATATAGCGATGTAACCTTACCTTACCTTATGAAGTTAAACCCACGCACGTCACACAGGAATGTTGCCGTGCATACTTTTGAAAGTGTCCCGAGCACAAGCAAAGGCAATGACTATTTGTGTAGGCTGCTGCTCGGGCAAAGGGATCGAAGTCCTAAAAATGTTAATTTATTAAAATCAGTACCGGTCTTGATCTATCTAAGCGTTACTTTGCAGAGTCCCCAGAATGCTGCAGCTCGTGATTTTGATGCTGGTCTTGCCGCTTTTCCATTCTGCATTGTCCTTGCGAGTGGAAGCCCCTGCGTGAAAGGTCCAATTTAAAGGAGGTGTTTGCATGCTATGTCAACGTGTATGGTTGCTGTCTTATTTTGTCTGAGTAGTCTAGAAAGTCTTAGTTATTCCTCGCCTTGCTACGTTGAGGAAAAACAGGGAGTATGGCATGTGATGCATGTGGTACAATTAAAAGCAAATGACCAATCATGTCAGCAATGCAAATCCCAATCTTACCTGTCCCTCGGCCTCAGAGGAGGGCGGAGATTTCGCACCAGCGATGACGGACCATACAACTCTTCGCACCGGCCTTCAAAAGCAGACATCATCCGCCGTGTTACCTGCACCACAGGGCAGATGGGAGATCGAAGTAATTGAGAGTCAGAAAAAACTGGGAGTATTATGCTACTTGGCAGGAGCGCCAAAAAAACTCTGACATGCACGTGTTATTTTTGGCCTCCGGCCTAATTCCCTCCCCCCCCTTACACTTTCCTGATCCCTAACACAAACAGAAAGGGTGTGATTCTGCTCCTTTATAAAGTGTGCGTTTTTCTACCTCTCTGCGCGCTCGTCCTTTCCTCGACAGCTTTACTGCACACTTCAAGAAGTGCTTCACACCTCTGAGAAGAACAAGCTCACGACGTGGTTGTAGGTGGCTCGCTGGAAAGAGAACTCAACATTAAACGAAATCCAGCACGACTTGGGAACCATCCCGGGGTCCATAGCCCTGCAGCAAAGTGCGTGTAGGTGGCACATGTTAGGCAACACTTAATAATAAAGATGGCACACATGCCACAGGATGTTCGGATTTGTTTGGATCGTTATGTCTTGTACGCATCATGGCGTTGCTCTTTAAAAGTAGCAACTTGCAACCCATTAGCACGTAACGTCAATGAAATGTGCGTAATTATTCTGCATGTTACATTTGATTGCCTCACAACCACAAACCCCATCACAGAGACCGTCTACCTGAACGCTTGAAGCCTTCAGCACAGGTTCCGTCACACCTTTCTTCATTGCATCGAGGCAGCATCTCTCTACTTACCAAGTACTATCTAACCGGTGGAACAAAGCACTATTTTGAACAGTTGACGAGACCTCCCGCGGCCTTTTCAATGTTACGAGCGAGATGTACCTGCAATGGAATAAGGTGTATGCGCTGGTTTAAGCGAGAGCCACGCATGCTACCATGCAGTTGCAATGGAATGGGAATGGGTGTTCTCTTGAGCTGCACTTATGACAATGGCAAGCAGCTCTTCATTTCTTTATACGGCTCACTTTTCTCTCAATAGCTGGAAGCCGACCTCCAGCTCTGCCTCCACGTGGCTCCCCTCTTTGTTCTTCTTTATCACACGAGAAGCTATACACCAGGGAACAAACTTGTGATAGTTGTCTACATCTGATACCACGCTGTAAACCTGGCAAGGCGTCCACCTGAGGACACAAGAAAGTAAGGGCAGGAGTGGCAGGTCTTCCCCTTTTAGCGCATATCTTGCGTTTCTAGCTTTCCTTTCAAACCGCTGCAGCACTTGCATCCCAAGCGATTCAAGCCAGCAGTTCATGCCGGTCAAAATGTCTGTCACTGCAATATGATTCTGTAGTATGAGTTCCTGTGCTTGCGCACTGTGAACATCCTGCCAATCCCACGCACCCAATTAGGCGCCGTTGCTTGAAGGTCTGGCCAGGGGTAGCTGCAGCCTCTGAGGCAGAGGTGGAAGCCACGGACTGCTGCAGGTTGCTGCAAATGGAAAAGAAGAGGGGAGAAGTGTGATTCTTTCAAGTGTGTCGGCACATCTCGAAGCACGAATCACGCAAGACAGGAAATGCTGCCGCGCCTGTTTGTGTTCTTACACATATGCGCACCTAAACCCAGGTCCCTGGAGCGAGGAGGGCTCCTGAAAACAGGGGGGAGATTGGGGAGGCAATTGACCCGCGAAGAGGTTGACGCCCAGGGGAAGGCAGGTACGAGGTGCTCGGTGACGGGCGAGCCTTTGCGGTATTTGCATCATGGCGGGATTCTACCAAGAATTCTCTCTTTTTTTGGTTTTAGTTCATGTAGTACTTTAATATTTGAATTTTAAATTTCACGCAGTTGAACACCATCAACTCGCAAAGGACATGCTCAGATATCTTCGAGTTCCCGGAACAGTGTCAAACATGTCATATATAAGAGCCGAACCCTGTCAGGCATCCCGGTCTGCATCTATGATATCTGCTGGATTCACAGCATCAACGACGCTTCCCCTCCCCTGCTGCTGTTCGAGCAGTTGCTGGACCAAGCCTCGGACTGTATAAGCAGCACCTGGATCATACGAGCGAATTGGACGGAAAAAAGTGAGTGTGAGTGCGAGTGCCTAAACCATGGCAGGGCAGAATGCAAAAGGCAGAATGCAAAAATTTATTGCCAGGTTTGGCTCCTTGGCTCAAATCCCAAGGTACAAGGTCTAGGGCATATACAAATATGGGTAGGACAAATGGCGAGATTTGCACATTATTTGAATCTTCAACAGTGTTTGCTTTTGATAACGTAATCAACTCAATTTCTCCCGCCGCCCCTTTTTACCTCTCCACTAACTTCAATTATTCATGTTCACAACCAGAATTGTTCAGTTCACCAGACTTTTGAGCATGCGTGCAGGATATTTTTTTTGGAAGGCATGTCCACTTTTTGGACACCCCCGAGGGACCACCCACCCCCCAAACCCCCCTTCCAGTGCCCCCACCCAGACAAAAAGGGTACCAGTCTGCTCCTTTTTGAGTTCTTCATCCATCTGCATACCCATCAAGATCTGAAACAAAAGTGTTGCAGGGTTATGGGGCAAAAACTGAGATACAGACGTCCATGCACACACGACCTACCAGGCACCAACAAATGGCTTGCACATGTGCCCCACGTTGCTTTCATTTCTTTAGAACTCCACTATCTCATGCTGGCACAATCCTGGAGATTTGGAGTGAGATGCTGCTTCATTGGCTTGATTCACCCTGTGGCCTGCACCTGAGCGCGTGTGCCTCTGAATTTTGGACATGTTTATAGACCCCCCCTTATACCCAATTTGCTCCAAAAGGGTTGCAATCGACTGGGCTTGAGCTGAGGATTCCGATGATATACTTAAATTCTGTGGAAGTGGCCAAAAAAACTAGAGATCTGCCCCCAAAAACTATAACCCCACCAGGGGACCGCCCCCCTCTTGGATTCGACCCATATATATATAATATCAATCAATAGCTCTCTACGTCAAGATGCCGAATATCTACTTTTTATTAAAAGCAGACATGCCGTCCGGATATTATGCTTCCTGAGGCCTCCTGATGCGTGTGTGTTAAAATTACAAGGGGACAATGCTCCCCCATATTCAGTACCACTCTTGCCTGGCAGTAAAATAACATGTTAACATATTTAATGAACATTTAATCCATGTAGCCTGTAACAGGCCAGGAGGTTTCCTTAATACTTGGCCAAACCCGTGTCACGTGTCTCCTATTCCGCATATTTCAGTTGCTAAGGAATTTGTTCAGCGCAGTACTCGCAAATGCACCCTGGAGTTCTCAATTTCTGCTCTACTACGATAACATGCTCGCATTTGGCCCCCTTTTCTTCTCCCATAGCCGTTTAGAAACATGAGGGAAAACGAACTGACCCACATTGACATTTCCTGAAAAGAAATACCTCTTATTAAAATAAAGGTTGTGGTTTAAGTTGTATGGTAGGCACGTAAAGGGACAAATAAGGCTAAGGTCTCCCACCTCCCCCTTTCTCCTCTCCACTGACCCCATAACTCCCTCTCTCCTTCCCCTTCACAAATACTGTTCCTTCTACCGCAGGCAATTAATAGAGAATGGCATTAAGAACTAAAGCACGCAAAGCAGGTGAATAATTTGTGTCTGCCTCTTTTTTTGCAGCTGACCAACAGCTATTAACCTTGCCGATTTGGCTACTTAACTGCTTGCTGCTTGCCCACTTTGCCCTACTACGTACTAGCTACAAAACTTTGTTGCGTCAAAAAAATCCACCTGACCTTCGATGATTTGGGAAATTTGTCACGGCCCTATCTCCGGTTTTTGTACTGGGAATCTTTCTTAACACTGCTTACCCGCTTTCTTGTCCCCCCCAGCTAGCAACCATTCTTGGTAGCGACCTAGCAGGTCTCTACCCTCAGCCTCTTTTCCAGTGTGCAGCAACAAAACTGCATAGTCCCGCATCTGCACGCAGGAAGAAGACAGACACAAGATTATTGTCCACAAGTTACACACAGCAGCCCTGCTACAACAATGAATACTCAAAAGAAGTGACAAAAAGCAAATTTAAACAAAACCTCATTAGGACTGAATTGCACCTGCAGAGCATGCTGCCAGCTCCCAGGGTCAGTCTTTCCCAGGACCTGGACCAGCCTCTCGCAGGCAAGGAGGGACAAGCCCACGTCACCAAAAGGGCGGCCACTTTTTTGTATCACACCAACCTGCATAGTGTGTGCATTTGTGTGTGTGTGTATGTGTGTGTGTGTGTGTGTTTGTGTGTGTATGTGTGCGTGCGTGCATTTGTGCCTGCGTGCGGATAGTTGTGATGGTACCGTACCTTTCCTATATCACCCCGATTAAGTAATGTGTTTTGCCCTCCGGAATGATGCCGGTATTGTTTATTATGTATTTATTTTGAGGCTCCGGGATTGTCCAAGGTTGCCAAAAATAAAGTTTGGTGGGTGGATGAACAGAGAGATGGTTCTCCGTCCCTGCCCCCCTCCCAACCCAGTCGGAGCTCCAGCTTCCCCTGCCACCACGACTCATGCACACTTAATCAATACAGGCAACCACACGCATGCACTACCATACAGGCACATACAGGCATGCACACATGCACAAGCGAACACGCGTGCTTGAATGCGCAACTGCTAGCGCGTGTCCACATGCAAGCGCATGTGCACACACACGCATGCACTACACACACACACACGCAAACACACATCAACACACACTCTCTCTTACCCACACATACACACACACCTAAACAAGCACTGTATCTGCGCGCACACGCGCATACTAACACATATACTAACACACGTGCAAGCGTTGGGCAACTCCACACCGGGGTTAAGGCGGGGATGGCTAAAATGTTTCTTGAAAGGGTCTGGGGTTACCCGGGGTTATTTTTAATGTTCATGAATATTGGAATCCGGGGTGAGTAAGGTAGGGGTTTATGATTTGCAAAAATTCACACATGAAAAGTAGTCTGCAGAGGGAGCTGCAGACCCTCCTGCTAAACAGTCCACCCCAAATATGAATCATGATCGGCACCTAATTTTATAGCTTGCAAATGAGAGGAAAATTGGCTTAAGCGAGGAAGATTGAGCAAAAGGTCTGTGAACCACTCACAGCTGCGTTGACCTTGCCTGCCCTGTCGTCGGTCAGCAGCACTCGTGCGCACTCTTCAAACCCACTGTCTGTATTCTGCACGTGGCATTGAACAGATGACATCAGCTTGTGGCATTGGTACAGTAACAGATCAGCACACTGTTTATTAGGAACAACAATCCGGTGCATGAAGGGTGTGTGCACCAAAAATACACGGTGCCCAAAGCCACTACTAGCCCTATCGGTCATATAATAGGTCCTATAAAGTCAGGTTAACATAGCAACAACTGCCTTGGTCACCATTGCCTAGGAAGAATCAGCATTTGAAACCAATTATGCGTACCTGATTGGTTAGGACCAAACTCATGCAATGTAGTTACATTTTTGGCAGGATCCTAGCACACGATATATGGTTATACGGGGCCCGGGCCAATCCTACGCTCACCATATGCAGTCCTTTCCAATACTTTACTTCTGGAGGAGGACGGGCACTGTTTGCACCACAGACCATACAAAGGGTGTGCCGCACAAACAGAGAGCAGGCCCAGGCCCGCACAACCTACCAGTGGCCAATACCAGCTCCAATAGAAGCGCTTTAGCTGGTCCAGCATGTCGACCAAGAGCTGGGGCCCAGCCATCCAACGCACAGCAGCACTCTTGGCATTGTTGTTGCTTGTTTCGGCCCTGTTGTGGCTGCTGCTGGCTCCGGCCTCGCCCTCCAAGCTAGCAGCTGCAAGTAAAAGAGGAGTGCAGTGAGGAGAGAAATGGGCGGAAAACACGTGTATGAACACGCATGCAACTCTTCTCCTCCTTTTCTTTTCCCACACATCAAAAGAAGAAAATCCCGTACAGTACTGGAACTTAAAGCGAGCAATGCAAGGAGGGCCACAAATGTTAAACAAAAATGCAGGTCTATGCGATTTTTTTTGCCCCTTTCCTGATTCAGAAGCAAAGCCTTCATGTAAATGTTAACACGCTTTGAAACGGGAAAACAGGAAAAATTGCATTTGGAAGGAAACAATTGGAATGTTTTGACCAGGATTTGAACCTCAGATACCTATCCAACCTGCTATTTTGCACCAATGCAATTCTTCTTCAATTCATCAAAGTAGTTGCAACAAACTGCGAGGAAATTAAAAGCGTTTGTGATACACGGTGATATAAGAACAGAACGGTAATTGGACTTTGTTCAGAAGAAAGAGAAGGGAAGGCGTGTAGGAGCTCAATACTTGCCCACAGCTTGCGTGCCATTGCAGGCACCCTCATTCTGAGCTGCTGCGCAGCATGAGCACATCAAATGTTCTTGCAATCGACCTTGGCCATTCCACTGACCCCTAAAGACATTTGACCCCAACCGCGACGTCTAAAGATGAACTTTCAGAAGAACTACGCTGACCTGCACTTGTAAGCTCAGAATACACCCAATCTTCTATTGCTTACCACTTTGCTCCTCAGCATAGACGTGAGGAGTAACCTGACAGCTCCTCTATTTAGCCTTTAAATTCAAATCTATAACCGTTTCACTTTGCTTACGCGTATTACGTATTAGTCCTCACCCAATTTTGCAGGCCCACACAGCTGTCCCCCCCCCTTCCATGGAGCCTACAGCCTCCCTCAAGTGCATTATAAGGGTGCAAACATCTCAGTCTCAGAGCTTCCTACCTGGAACTGCGGGACGCACGTCCGTGCCTGGAGCCATTGATGGGGCCACAGGAGCCTTTCCCTCAAGAGCAGCTGTAGGTAGGCCGGTGGGATCAAGTGGCACAGCTACCTGGTAAGCACAAAGTTGGCAACGTGCGCATGTGTTAACAAGTGTGTGTATGAATGAATATGTGTGTGCGTGCCGGCGTGCATGCGTGGATGAGTGCTATAGCTGCAATGATAAGTGTGTAGCTGCAGTAAGATGGCAAGGGAAACAGACTTGTAGCGAGCTGGTTTAGAAGGGCAGGAGGCATCGGTCACTTCTACTGTATAGCTTATAATACCTAAGTTTTATGAGTCAGTTCTTGTGCTGTGCACAGATTAGTTTCATAGTAGGTATTACTAGTTCACTTGGTAAAGCGTGTTGCGTGTCTGCCTAACTTTCGTACCCTTGCACGGAAGCTGAGGCAGCCGTTCTCATGCATACGCCTCAGCAATGAGTGCACCACGGCTGCAGTTGATGCCTGCAAAAGGTGGTGTGGCCAGTTGAAGGTGTTATTTGCCCAAATAAAAGGTTCAGATGCAGGCAAAGCATGATTTGCTCAAAAGATAGTGCACGACACCCCTCTTTATGTGGTTAAGCAATTAGCCCAAGCACAAGCCGAGCAGGAACCCTCTTTTTGTGCTTCACAACCCGCAAGCGCTTTGCGCACACATCAAGACGAAACTTACCTGAGTGCCACATTTCTGGGACAGCACGTTTTGCATGTACACCCTGTACGGTGAGAATGCTCCTTCGTACATCTCCTGCACACAGGTGGAAGAAGAAACAACAGTTGTTGGCTGGCAGGAACGACAAGTGCACGCGTTTTAGTGAAAAAAAGGAAGAGAGGTTTGATAGAGTGATGTACAAACTACCCCACCAGCAGATCTCCCTGCATGTTATCAAGAGGCTTTGCTTGGCAAGGTGCTAACAAAGCAGAATAAACAAAGGCAGAGGGCCTGATGTAGAGCAGCAGCACTGCAGACATTAAACAACCACTTGTTTTGCACACAGGTCGATAATTAGAATTTAAAGAAGCCCTTTTGGGCGGGCTTAAAATCTAGCAAGAGCACTTTTCAAAAAGCATACATTCAAATGATGGCCCGAGACCCATCTGCACGCTGTACCAGGCAACTGCTTGACTGAGGTGCCGCTCTAACTCCGAAATAAAGCTGTGCATTTCAAACGCACAACCGTGTATCTTCTTGCCACCTTTTACAACAAAGCAACGTGCCGTGATCCCCCCACGGAACAAAGGTAGCAGCAACGCACCGTAGCTAGTTTCATCCCCCACACGGAATACAGGTGTCCTAGCACTCTGGAGAGCTGATGCTCCTGTGACTGACTTGGGTCCACCACCATGCCACACTCCTGGCAAGGCGCAGTATCAGGAAGAACAGTGTGTGTGCACGAGCAAGTTTGTATCACGTAATTCAGCTCAATGTTACTCCGTGCACCCTCTGTTTGGCCCTGTAAATGTTGCCCAATCGGAAGGAACCCATAAAGTCCCGTAAAAACTGTCGATCGACAAGAGCAAGCTTCTTTGAAGATCGAAGTCTAGGTTGGCCTTGGTTGGGGGGTGTAAACACAGACCCGTATATGGCCTTTTCTAGTCCAAATGTCCACAGCCGCACGAGACGGTTGCTATGCGTTGCAGGGAGTTGCAAAAGTGCATACTTTAAGGGAGTTAAAAGCAACCTCTTGGCTCTTAGTCATAACCATTATGATCATTTGAGCACATAGCTGGGTTAAATGAAGAAGAGGAATAACTGTACAACACACCAGGACCTCACCACTGCAAGGTTGTCCAGGCGCTTGGAGAAAGATGCAACGGGCAAGGCAATATGTGTGCGTG
>Ga0307947_1000929_pt1:12500-22331 | contig 22331 bp, 24 predicted proteins | sample OrgLakmetagen232_FD_201840 | JGI IMG/M metagenome (GOLD analysis project Ga0307947, IMG submission 201840) | Saline water microbial communities from Organic Lake, Antarctica - #232 | ecosystem: Environmental > Aquatic > Non-marine Saline and Alkaline > Saline | place: Antarctica...
CGGGTACCCTAAACGACCAAAGTTGGCATTTTATGAAACGCTATTTATTGGTTTTGGCTTTCAAGGGTGTTTTAAGATCATGCAGGCTCAAATTATTGTGGTTTGGCCGTCTTGGTGTTGGTGCAGGTTTGCCGTTTTGACCTGAAGATCTGATGGCAAGCTTACATTTCTCATGGATGCTGTGGCATGCAGACCTTTTACTCCGAGGCTGTGCAGTGAGTTGTATGGCTCCTGTAAATGGTGCCTGTCACTCCTTGTTAGATTGTATGGAGGGTTTTGCGGTGCCCAAGTAAGCGAGGCGTTGCCAGCTCCTGTTGTGCTTGTGCTTTCCTCTGCTTGTTGGGAAGGAAAAGTGTCCACACGGTATTTCTTTTCGATCAGGTGCTTAATCGCATCTAATTGGATGTCCCTTGGTTTCATGGCCAGGGGGCTGGATTGGCAGGTTCATCATCTGTTAGGTTCGGGGCGATTCTCCTTGCATTTGTGGTGGGTTTAGTTCAATATGTGTGAGCTAAATTTCTATTGGAGCGTGGTAGATGCTGGGTCGGGGTAACTATGATTGCATCTTGCTTGCTGAATTTCCGCCATTGCTGCGCATTGAGATTGTAAGGTAAGGGCCAGGTTGAAATCAATCCAATCTGTGTCGCAGCAGAGGGGCGCACAATGCCTTGTTGTACAATTGGTGCATGGCTGCCTAGTCTGCTTGTGCTAGCATGCATGCGCCATGAGCACCTTTGTTGAACTGCATTTGAAACCATTGTCCTGAAACGTGGTGTCTTTTATTACCTTTCAAGTAATAATACAATATGATGGCTGCAGCCTGATAGCACGTGGCAGGTGCCATCTAGCTTTTGGTAGATGGGGCAGACTGATGGGCCTTTTTAATAATTGTATCAAGTGGCACGCTTCTGGTTGTATACCATATCCGTATGGCAAATCATGATACTTTCTTTTCTGCAAATGTGATACCTGCATTTGTCCAAATTGAGTTACTTATGTCTTGACAATGCCTGCCTTGATCAGTTCCCGGTAATTTGCATAGAAATATGTGAACTCATGGCTTGAAACCTTATTTATTTGGGGCCTAGTTTGTGTGTGACATGCATGTATGCTTTTACAGCATTGAGGCAGGAGCCTGTAAGCATCATGACTTTTTGGCGTCACGTGTCAATTGAAATGTAAGTTTCATATCCGGAATCCTGACGTTGAGAGCTATCGATTGGTACATAAATGATAAATGAGTCGATTCTGAGGAAGTCGGGGAGATTTGGGGGGGGGTCTCCAGAATTTTTCTGGGCCACTTTCCGCAAATATTAATATATTTATGGGTTTCTCAGCTCGAGCTCGTTTGATTGGCACCCTTGTTGGGTGATTTGATTAAAGGGGGGGGTCTGGGTGCCTGGCCACAGAAATGCATGGAATGCCCCTAAGTAGGCCGCGGGGGTGTGTTCAGGCATATTACCAGCAATTGATTCCAAACTTGCAGTTCACGTATTGTATTATACAGAAGTTGCATAAATGATGTAAAAAAGCTGGCTTTGGCAAAGGTTTTTGCTGGATGTTTGCACTAAACAGGTGGTCAGTGCAAGAGCGTGCGCATATCAGTTTTTGCCCTATAACTCTTCAGGTATTAATTTATTTGGCAAGAGAACTGTGCAGGCAGATAGCTGCTTACATTCTGAGCAGATCGACACCCTTTTTATAAGTGTGGGGGGTCAGGAAGGGGGTTTGGAAGGGGGGGGGGCATTTTGGGCCGGAGGCCCAAGATTGACACGTGAATGTCAGGACATTTTTCTTTCAGGCTCCTGATTGAGATCTGAAAAATGGAGAGCCTTTCTGCGCTAAGGTAACAGTGGGCAGGTGTTGAGAGTAATTGGTAGGCAAGCTGGAAGTGGGTCTTCAACCCTTGCTGGCCAGAAGATGGATGAGTGGGGATGGGCGTGAGTGTTTACGTGAATGTCATTGCCACACTAATTTTCCGCAGAGCATTTGGCTGTGGCATCAGTGCACTCATTCCCAAGCATGCCAGCGTGAGCTTTGACCTTGTAGAGATGGAGCGTGTTTATATTGCTAAACGTCACATTTAATGTGGTGTACGATACTTTCTAGTTTGTTGTGTCTGTACCATATCATGCTTTGTGGGTAGAGGGTAGAGGATGCTGTTTCTTATTTGCCATAGTGCACTAGTGCCGTCTGTTGCAATATGGGTGCGTTCATTTATTAAGGCAGCGGCAGTTCTTGCCAGCTCTGCTCTATTTATGGTTCTGTTGATGTCTGTGTCTCCAGGTTTTACTGTGATGACTGTTTTGGATTGAGGCGGTCTCCAGCCCCAGTTAACTGAGAGCCTGTTCTTTGTTTTTTTTGCAACTATAATCTGTGAAGGCCCAATCTTTTCAATCAGGGGCCTCGAGTTCAAGTAAGCAATTTTGCTGCACATAATTTAAGGATTTCTGGCTGTGTGTATCGGTGGTGCTGCCAATGTTTAACTGATTTCCTCAAGTCTTTAACCAGTCTTAGCAACACCCTTTCCTTGAAGGTTTAGGTAAATATATGCTGCCTGCGCAGCTTAGTGCAAATTCAGTGGCTTTCGCTTTTATGCTGTTCGTAAATTGTATTTCAGCAATGTCAAAGACTGTCCTTGTGTTACGCTAGTTCAGCGTGCAAGTGTTCATTATATACTTACTGTCCAACACAATTTTTCATAGGCGCCAACTTTTCTGCCATCAAGGGTGCCTAGAATCGCAGCTCAACCTGCACCAACACCAAGACGGCCAAACCACAATAATTTGAGCCTGCATATGATCTTATAACACCCTTGAAAGCCAAAACCAATTAATAGCGTTTCATAAAATGCCATCTTTGGTCGTTTAGGGTACCACCCATGGGCCAGGCCAGGCAGCACACCCTGCACCACCAACACAAAAAGGGCCATTCACAAAACACTTGAGCATGCAGGTGTTTTTGAAACAGTCCTGTAACCCAACATACAAATTCGACACAAATTCTTGGTTATAATATAATTGACCTGGCTCATTTTCACTCTGAGTGCTGCGCTCAGTGTGTGCTGGGAACACCTCCACTCAAAAATATTCTTTCAAATCGTTGATAACACTGATTCTAACAAGAAAGAGTGAAGTGCTTAGGTGGAGAAAACACAAGCGCACCTCTGGTGTGATTTTGGTCGTCGCCCTTATAAAATTGAATCTCTGAGCAAAATTCGTGTTATTCTGCAATTTCCTTTAGTCCCGTAAACTTCACTGCTCTTGTGATAAAAACGGGCTTGCATAAAACGAGGAAGAAGCAAAAACCTGACTGAAAGCCCTTCTAACATAAAGGAGGAAAAGAAGCCAAGCAGCTGGGCCGTTGACACCCGTACCTGCGTGCAACAACCTGCGTGCAACATAAAGACAGCAAAAAGCTGAAGTTATCAAGAGGCAAGGAAGCAAGAGGGTAAAACTAAACCTCGAACACTAGGGGTACAAGCATAAAAGAGATGGCTTCCACACAGGTCCAAGCATAAAAGAGATGGCTTCCACAGCACAAGCTGTGAAACAGTTCCACTAAAAACTAAAGTACTTCCTGCATGCTGCAGAGTACTAAGCAGTTCTTGCACACTGCGTGTAGAGCCAGCACCGCTGAGGGCTTTGTCTACACCCTTTCTCACTGCGCTCAACACGTGGTCCCACAAGTGAACGTCAATCATGCCTGCACAATTTTGAGCACCCCAAACCTTTCAGCTACAGCTTCATCAGTTAAACCCTGAGTCCCCCACCAGACTGTCTGCATCTGTAGAACGAAGGAGGGTGAATTATAGCGGGTAGGCAGCATCGTAGGGCATTGCGTTTGTCTGTATGATATTTCTACTATACATCTCTATTATGTATTTGTATATTTGCAATTTACAATATATCCAGCAACTCCATTTCCATTTTTACATTAATTTTGTTTTCAGGAAAAGGATTGAGGCCATGCGCGGGCCATTTTCACTGCACCCATATGTGTTAAAAATAGGTGCACTCTTATCCGTGAGGTAGTACTCTGCATCAAGATATTAAGTACACGCCTTGCAATTGCGCCTTTGTGTTACAGCCATGAAGTATTAGGTGCACGCTTTCAGCCAAAAGAAATTACTGAGTACCTTCAAGCACATGCTCATGCTTTTAATCCTTATCAGTATAAGAACCAGATAATTTGGCCAACATGGGTTGCGTTGCAGACCCAAACGACCCCCCCACCACACACCCACATCATTAAAGCAGAGTTGATGAACAGAAACAAGTATGTGCTAGCCTATTTTCCCTGATTAGGTACAACAACAAGCAAGCTTATTGAGTTGGACAGGCCTGCCTCTGCAAGTGTTGCATCATCGCCACTCGTGAGATGCTAGCATCTATCGCTGTGTCCCTGTTGCCCGCCCTGACACTAGATCCAAAATAAATCGGTGTAATCGCGCTGCCCTTTATTGCATTCCTTTAAATCCTGCTGCGGCAGCTGCATCTATAATACGCATGCCCAGGGGCAATGTTACGTAGCAGTATCGTACAGGATGAATAATCTCGCAATACAGTAATGTCGCGCGAGCGAACTGCAACCTGTGAGATCATCTAGGTACAAGTGCTGTTTCAAAGCTACAACCCAGATACCAATTTCCTCGTGAACCTGAACGCTATTTCGCCCTCGTTGACCCGCCCTCCTGTATCATGATTTTATTGTGAAGAGTATGAATTGATGGAAAAGCAATATCATATTCGTGTCTCAGCCACGGTAAGTCGTTTGCTATTCTTCCATTAATCTATTCTTTACCATTAATCAGCCTAAAGACAGGAAATAATGCACTCCCCCACCAGTCCAAACTCTGGAAGACCCTTCAGCCCGATGCGCTCGAGCATCCTGACCACCACTGGCTCCGCGATTAAGGTTTGACAACCCGTGCACTCTCCTGCATCTGCCGCTTCGTCCCTTTGCCTGCCCCCTGAAAGGTCACCTTATACTTACATAAGCACCCCCGCCCATTCACGCCACCCACCCCAGTTGGAGCATGTCTCTGAGAAGTTCGCGGGGCTGTGGACGGACTTGGAGCAGGAGAAACAGGTGGGCCCATGGTGGGCTTGCATCCGTGCTTGCTGGCCCTCACCACCGTTCCTCCTACTCCTCCTCCTACTGATGCAAGCATCAGTCGTTACGGGCGAAGCCAATGCTTTGATTTAGCGTGTGCCTGCGTATCCTTCCCGTTCGGGCCCACCCCCTTTCTCTCTGCTGCTGTTATACCCACTTCGAGCCACCTTGCGCTCACAGGCCCGTCGCATCGCTGAGGCTACACGGATGCAGCTGTTTCAAGAATCGGTGCTGCGCTTGGAGAAGAGCATGGAGGTGCGCCTTGCTCCTGTTTCAGGCCCACCCATGCCTCCGATTTGAAACCTGAGACCTTGACCATGCCCTCCTCCTTAGAACTAACTCCTTGAAGGAAGCCAGTTAAACAGAATACATCTTTCACATCCCCTGAACTCACGAACTCCATACCTTTCCAATGAACAGTGAGATTAAGAATGCTCTCCTCACATTGGTCACAGGCTGAGGTGAAGAGGCGGGCAGAGTCTGATAAGCAGCTGCAGGCACACTTTGAGGGCGAGCTGAGAGTATTGCATGTGAGTCTTGGGTGGAATAGAGAATAGGCAAGGACGGAACACACTCAGGAGGAAAAATCCGCTCAGCTGGGTAAGCTGATTTCTAGCACACAGCAGCGCACAAAGTCCAACACGCTTCTACTCAGCACACAAATGTACACGCATATGCACGATCACACACACATGTATAGGATTTAGAAGCCAACGTTGTGTAAATAGTGCTTTTGAAAAAGTCAACATAATTCATTTAGTACATGCGTCACTCAGCACAAAACCCGTCCACTTCTACATATTTGTAGGAACGTTCCGCTTGCCAAGTGGCCGAGATGCACAACTCGCTCAAGTCAGCTGTAGACTCCTTCTCCTCAAGGGTTCAGGACTTGCATGCTGTCATCCGGTGCGTGTAGTCTGAGCTGCTAGCCCAACAACGCTTCTCCATAGCATTCATCATGTATTATACCAGGGATGGGTCATACGGACTTTTGAGACGTCCCATACGGTATAACACGCTATTAATACGACATACGCGTATAATACGAAAACGTATTTTTGCTATTTTGGGGGTACCCTGGGCTTGCACCAGCCACCCCCCAACCACCACACGTTGTCCCCAAAGCCTCCAGAACTTTAAAATGCCTCTTAAAGGCCCTGAGTGGGATCATGTTGTTATTTTGGGACATAAGGGGCAGAATTACAAGATGCAGTGTAAGTACTGCAAGCTGAAATTCAGCGGCGGTGCCCCCCGCATCCGCGAGCACTTCATCAGGCGGAATCCCAGCGTAGGTGTAGCAGCATGCAAAGCTGACCCGGCAGAAATCGAGGACGTAGTCACAGCAATGGCAGAAATCGACGACGCTCAGAAGGAGAAAGAGCAGCATGCAACAAAAAAGAGGCAGCTGGACAGGAACACAGCAAGCATGTCAGCAGCATCAGAAGCAGCAGCATCTACACAGCTGACAATGGACACCTGCAAGAAGGCAGTGACCAAGGCTTATGTGGATGCAGCAGTTGCACGCTTCATCTATGGAACGGGCACCCTCCAGCACGCTCTGGCACCCTACGGCACGCTTCACGGGCACCCTCCGGCACGCTTCATCTATGGAACGGGCACCTAGAGGGCTCTGGGGGGCTTGGGGCTGCAATATTCACCAAGTGCCCAAAAATCGTATTATACAGAGCACTTTGACAAATACGGTTATATAAGCGATAAATACGATACGGCGTATAATACGCCTACGCCGTATGACCCATCCCTGTATCATACGAACAAATGACGACAGATACAATTTGTTCTTATGGTGTGCTATGCAACCATTTCAAAAGCTGCCCAAGTAATGCTGAAAATTTGTGCTCATTTTGCAGGGAGGAGCGTGACCAACGCCGTAATGACATTGAGCACTTGGCCACCAGCCTAGTGGGCAAGGTCAACGAGTGCGTGGCAGCCCTAGATGAAGGTGCGAGGAGTATAACACCTTTTTTGTTCGGTACAGGTTGATCTAATTTGCAGCGGCAAAGCATCTGGAGAACGTGTGGCCATCTTGCTTTATCCTCGTCCCTGTTTAATGTGTAACATGTACGTACCGACACTCGTGGCAGCTGTCCTCTAAGCGCCCATCAACTAAAAATCCTGTACTGAGCTTGAATACCCGGTGATGCATCGTGCCCCTCTGCAGAGCGCACAATTAGGATGCAGGAGCAGGCCTTGGGGCTGAAGCGCTTCGGAGAGGACCTGAGCAACACGAACCACCGCCTGGACACAGAGAAGGCACAGAGGTGCGGGGTGTGTTAGCCTGAGGGCATTAGGTTGCAAATGAAACCCATCCTTTTCCGATCAAAATCTACTTTCATACTAAGCACATATTAAGAACCCATTCTTCTTTCTGATCTTGCTCTCCTCCCGTCGTACAGGCCTCCCCTTCGTTGCTTGAGGCTCATACAGTTTAAATTCACAGAAAAGACACGGTGCCATTGCAGCGCCCCCTTTTTAAGTGCCTGACACTCGTTCTGCCTCCTCTGTTTGCCTGTGTTAGGGAGGCTGACCTGTCTGGTCTGCGGGTCGAGATTCATGAGGTGCTTGGCAACCGCAACATCACGGACGAGCAATTCAAGGTGAGAGGCCTCTATCTAGAATGTGTGGATTGGCTTAAAATACTAGTAGGGTTGGCCAGAACCATATACGGTATTTTTAGCAGGAAATTCACCAAATATACGGTGTATATATACGGTTCTGGCCATATACGGTTAGCAGGAAATTCACCAAATATACAGTGATATAAACAGTTCTGACCATATACGGTGTATATACGGTTCTGGCCAACCCTAAAATTTAGCTGCAATGTCAGGGTCATTCCAGTGAAGCTTAATATTGTTGCTGATTTTGCCCCCTGACAATTGTGCCTTTTTCCATGGTCCTTCCGCTGCAATGGGGTATTAGTATTTCTTAGCACTCGACAATATCGGCCCGATGCTCACACAGAACGTCACACTGGACGAGCTGAATGCCTTCAAGTCTGCCCTGGCCCTGGAGCGTGAGGAGCGTGTGGCTGAGGATGATGAGATTGTTCAGGTGTGTAGACATGTCCAGATGTGGATGTGCTTGGGTGAGCAAGTGTTTCAAAGTCTGTGCTTGATGTGAGAAGTCATGAAGTACCCCTGTTGGGCTTCAAGTCTCTCAAGGGCAATTTTCGTCTCGTGCAAGTTGCGCTTCCTATTTCATTGCTTTCTGCTGCTAATCAGCATCATGCACATCCCTCGCAAATGCAGGCCATCAATGACTACACTCGGGCGCTGCAGGAGGGCCTCAAGATGGTCAACATGTAAGGCTTTCAAGCAGCTGTTGCAGCAGCAGCAGCAGCAGCAGCATGCGCAGCTCTGCCCTCAGAAGCACGAAGAAACTGCTAAGCATATGTACCCACAGAAGCACAAACAAACTGCTAAGCATGCTATGCTTGATGCAGTTTGAAAAGCTTGAAGTGGTAGCAGGATTGTTCAGAGGCCTCAGAGGGCAAGAGGCTTGGCATGCATTTGCATTCAAGTTGTAATTGCTGAGCCACAGACTGCGTAGTGAATGGCCCGCATACACTGTGCAGAAGGCCAGCATTGCGTGACACGCAGCACTCAGATGTTTGTCAGATCATCATTCACTGTTTGTCCCCGTCTTCAGGCAAAACAACTCGGCCTAACGACGAGCGTTTTTTCAGTTTGTGGGCCATGGCGTTCTGTTTCTTGGGCTCCAACAGCTTTGCTATTTGGTACCTTACCCCCAGATGCTCCACTTCTTATTGTTACCCCCTCAAGTTGCCTTCTGTATAGAAAGCTGTAGCTTTCTTTAATTCCCTGCTAAGCAATGTGGGCGCGTCTGCAGTTGACTGTAAGAATCATCGACAAACAGGTTTTGAGGCGTGCGTGGTGGTGTTGCATGTAATTGAGCCAAACTAAGTGATTCTATGTTTCGTTTTGTTGAAATGTTGGGTATAGCTTTCCACGGTTTGACTGTTGAACCTGTTAATGTTTCTCATGGTCCAAGCAATGGTCCTTATTTTTATCAATCGTGGTCTTTTTTGTCTTTACTTCTGCTTCAAGTCAGTCTTTTATTTAGCCATTTGCAACCAGCGCTGAAAAGTTGGTTAGGTATACAAAGGATTACAATGAGAAGCAGCCTCTGATTCAGGCGTTTGACTGCTAGCCTTTTCATAAGTATCAACTGGTGCAGAAAATATCAGGAAATGGTTAATTATTACAAGGGGGTTTGACTTTTAAGGTTTACAAAAGGACAATAAGTGCAACTGCTACAAAGGTTGCAAGGATGGCCTACAGTCCGAGTCTCTGGCTGATGGCAATTGGCTGGTGAAAAAAAATCAACCAGTGTCGAAAATTGAAACTTAATCTGACACAAACTTGAGGAGTCTGTATGAGTCTTGATCCAGGAGTGCATTGATCTCAAAATCAGTGATACTGTGATGACAAGTTAGGGGTAAGGGTAAGGGTTACACAGCTATATCCGCCAGCGAGGGCAGTTGGGTAAGGGTAAGGGTAAGGGTTACACAGCTATATCCGCCAGCGAGGGCAGTTGAGCTATAGAAAAAAAAAAGGCAGCTTCAAGAAGAGGAGGCCAGACTGAACAAGACACCAGAAAAAAAGACAAGGTCAGTGATCAAACAGAGCAAGGCATTTGTCCGCAAAGTCAGCTACTCCTACGGCATCAGAC
>Ga0307947_1000930_pt1 | contig 22320 bp, 17 predicted proteins | sample OrgLakmetagen232_FD_201840 | JGI IMG/M metagenome (GOLD analysis project Ga0307947, IMG submission 201840) | Saline water microbial communities from Organic Lake, Antarctica - #232 | ecosystem: Environmental > Aquatic > Non-marine Saline and Alkaline > Saline | place: Antarctica: Organic Lake...
TGTGCGTGTGCGTGTGCGTGTGCGTGTGCGTGTGCGTGTGCGTGTGCGTGTGCGTGTGCGTGTGCGTGTGCGTGTGCGTGTGCGTGTGCGTGTGCGTGTGTGTGCGTGTGTGTGTGCGTGTGCGTGTGCGTGTGTGTGTGCGTGTGTGCGTGTGTGCGTGTGCGTGTGTGCGTGTGTGCGTGAACTACTAGCGACACAGTTATCGTTTAATAAAAATTCAAAAACAAGAGTTTTTATGAGCATTCGATTTATCTAGGAAATTCCGAAATACGAGGTTATAGATCTGCACGACTTGCATGATTCCAATTTTATCATGTCCTTTTCTGTTGGCTGTTACACCATTCACCTAATTTAACTGACTGGACTCTTTCTGACTTTTTTGGTCTTTTTCTCTTTTTTCACCAGCCACGGACGATTCACCATAAAAGTAACATGCAATTGAAATTTTCACAATGTTTGTTATAAATAAAAGAACTGAGCATAGTGCTGGAGCTTCCCTGTTGATGAAGAAAAAAGGGCATAAAGCAGCAGAGGGGGCTGACTGAGCCAAAAAAAAGGGTGTTTCTAAAATGTGGATTGAGCATGGGCGCCAAAGTGTGCTATGTTTAAGCTTAGCACCCAGAGGTAGCTTGCTCTAAACTTTTGACAACACCTGAGCTTGAACATAGCAACTTACGGCGCACGTGTCTGATTTCTGATTTTCCGCGGCATGGACCCCACTTTTCACCACAAAATCTTAACAGCAAATCACCAACTCCACCAAATGGCATACTTTTGTGTGGTATTGTATTGTTGTAATAAACAAATATGATTGCACAAAAAACCAAGTGAAAAGATGAACTGCATGGTGATGTGGCTCAACATGTGCTGTTTTCCCATAGAAAGGCACCAAATTAGGGTTTGGGCAGTTAAGGTGAGCTTTGACCCCCGTCAATTTGCGCACACTGTGACTTACATGGATATAAGCACATCCTGGTGCAGCTTACAATATCAGCTTTCATTTAAAGCCAGTATGGTGTCAGTTGGCTGAGTGGGCAGTGAATGGCTGGATTCAGAGTGCAAAAAGGGCATATATTTGGACATTTCCCCAGTCAATCCCCTCTGATAAAGCAGGTACAGAACAAGAAGGCATGCCAAAGCACGAGCGCACCAAAGCACAGGTAGATCAGGTGAAGTGATCATTCCCTCTTCTCCAGTGTGTGGGTGCTCAAAACAGCACAATTAGCAGCCTCAAAGTGGGCTAATAACAAGTCCAGCTTACACTGCTCAATTGATCAGTGATGGGGCGTCTAATTATATCTCACTAAATCCATTTTATCTCACTAGATCCATTTTTATGCATACCTTAGAAATGTTTCCCACGCTGTACCAAAAAACACCGCTTGCCACCTTGCAGACCGGCACCATTCAGAGCGGCGACAGATGAATGAAGTTGCGCATCGGGACGTGTCGTTCGACCCTGATCAGGAGCGTAACGAGCAGATAGCTATGACAGTGGCACTCAACTCCTGGATATCAGCAGGTGTACCAAAGAGAGAAGGAAATTGCAAGCTTGCACATATACTCGCATGCTATAACCTAATTTTTACCTATACCTGTATGATGACCGTTGCAGGTAGCTTGCCAAAGACGCCAACGGGATTGAGATCTGCTTCTGCATTTAACAGGAAGCATCCAAATCTTAGTTGCTGTAACAAATCCTTTTGATGCTTTTATCCGAGAGCTAGTACGTCTAACGGACTTAGGTATGTTGCCTGTGAGGTACTTAGGCATCATCAAAATTGGCAAGAAAGAAATGCTGTGTTTGCTATCAGCAATATGTATTGTAGAGTTGTGCGGCTTCTTGCTCCCCCCCCCGTTTTCAGCAACTAAATATGACGCACACTTCCTGGTCAGATGCAGGCCGGGAGGAAGCACTTCAAGCAGCAAGTGCTGAGCAGCACACTGTCCGAAACCCAGGTAACACTTCCATCAACCCAAACAACGCTGCAGTAGTTGTTGTTTCTGCTCACCTGTGCGTAGATATACACACTTTGGGAATCTCATCCGAAAGGGTAGGAAAAAACTCCGCTCTTACTTGAAACAATTTACACACAGGCTTGGCAACACTGCAAATTGCAAAGGTCTTCTATTCGGCAGGCAGCACAGAAATCTGCCAAAAGAACCCGCCAGCCAATTGCAAGAGGCAAGGCTTGTCAACTTGTAACTTCTTAACATAAGCTTGGACATTCCCAGCAACCTCAGCCGTGCACTTTCTTGCCTTCGCCTTTCTGGCCACGACTTTCTGGTCCAAAGAATGCGTCATGACAGGAATAGAAGGCCTTATGAGCTCAGGATCTGTGACAGATGTGACTGGCACACTATTCAGGATGAGGAACACATTTTGTTAGACTGTCCATAAACATCTGGTCACACTTTGCACACAGCAACAGCTTATCTTCCCACCTCAGTTTGAGGATGGCCCAGCTCGTTTGAGGACCTTTATGAACCAACCTGATATTTTTGGTGTTGCCTCTTTTGCAGGTAAGTGCCTAGCCCTGTTCCCTTGATTTTTCTAGCGTTTTTTTGGTTTGGTTACAGGCTTTTTTCCAAGCTTCCGCTCAGATGCCCACCAGAGGCATATATAGCGATGTAACCTTACCTTACCTTTCAAGGAATTGGGTATTAATTCTCAAAGAGTAAAGAAACTTGCCTCCAAGCGCCATGTGCACTCTGTGAACTTTGCTGCTAAATTTGTTCATACTAGACGTGCCCTTTCCAGTACTGTTATCAACTCTCATCAGGAGCAGTTTCAGGCTATCTGACCCCCAAAATGGGTGTGTTTTTCAAATATTCCCAGAATGTGCCCCCATTGGCTACAACTAGACTTGGTTTCAAATGGTAGGCTCCATAGCAGTTGAGTTTCATTGTAGCCAGTGAGGGCACTTATGCCTAATCGGCCGCGGCGTGAACCCTACTTTTCAGGCACCCGTGTGCTGGATCTGACCAACCGCTGCACCAAATCATGTGATTAAATTTGCATTTGATATTATTCTATTAATAACAACATTGCAAGAAGAATGAGGGGAAAAGATACAGTGGTTGGTGAGATACAGAATTCCAGCCATTTCCCTCATAGAAAATCGTGAGAAAATTAGCCAAGAAGGTGCCAAAAAGGTCATTTTTTAACCTCCTTGTATCCTATTTTGGAACATGGATGGTCGCATGGTACAAGGAAGTCATAAATACCTAGTTTTGGGAATGAAAAATGGTCCGAGGGCTGTGGGCCCATTTGAGGTGATATGAGGCCAGAAACGTGATCTGGGGGTCATCCGATTTTCACCATTTTTTGGTGAACGTGATCTTTAATGACAAAATTTAGGTTGACATGGTTGCAAGTGGGAAAGAAAATCAGGAAGGAACATTTCCTGCAATTTGGCCAGTCATCCCTCTCTGCCCTTTTGCTGATTTTCTTCAAGGAAAATGGGCCAAAATGGGGTACCTGACCAACTACTGCTCCGTTCTGCCCCATTTTTGTTGCAATGATATTCTTTACTAGATTGTAGACTGTTCATTTAAATATGACACAAATTGGGTCAGTTGGTGGTGATATATGACAGATTGGTTGTGAAAAGTGGCTGGGGTTCACGCCGCGGGCAGTTAGGCATTTGTGCCCCTACTGGCACCTTTCAAGCTCAGGTGTTATCAGCAGCTACACATCTCGGTGCTATGCTTAGAAAGTGCCAGCTGGGGCACCCATTCTCTGGGAACATTTTTCAAAAGTACCCCTTTTTCAGGCCTCCGTCGATCATCTCTAGCCTTCTCCCTTGGTTTTTCTAATGCCTTTTTCCGAGCTTCTGCTCAGATGCCCCCTAGAGGCATATATAGCGATGCGATAGAGTCTCGTGCTGTAGGCCATCCTTGTAACCCTTGTAACCCTTGATGGCCCAACTCGTTTGGGGACCTTTATGAACCAACCTGATATTTTTGGTGATGCCTCTTTTGTAGCTTAGTGCCTAGCCCTGTTCCCTTGATTTTTCTAGCGTTTTTTGGTTTGATTACACGCTTTTTTCCAAGCTTCCGCTCAGATGCCCACCAGAGGCATATATAGCGATGTAACCTTACCTTATCTGTGAGGGGTGAAAGTGTTCGCAGGACATGGTGATATTCCATCTGACATCTGATTGAATACGTTGAAATTGGAAGGTGAGAGAAGAGCCAATTCCAGATCTGCAAAAGGGCGTGTAATTTTTTGTTGCAATTTTATCATGATGCCTGAGTGAACAAGCCAGCTCCCAGGACTGAGCAGCACTCTCCATTGTTCCGTTGTCAATATAATGAGGTGTCAAGAAACTAGTTTGCTGGTTAGTGGTGGCTGGCTCGTTGTTCTAGCCTGACCTCAATAACGTGTTCCACAACAAGAGATCATTCAATTTTAAGAGCGTTGTGTTCAGAGCGTCATAGGAATGATAACAAATCACGTCCAAGGTCAGAGAACTTGCACGGACTCAGCTTTTCAGCTGCACCCTCCAAGTCCCCAGCATCAGAAAAAAAAAACCACACACGCTCCAAAGTCAAGGAAAGGGTCTCTCAGGCAAGACTTTTGAAACAAAGAAACACTCCTCTCTATTTATGTCCCGTCAGTGAGCCTTAATATTCTCTACCATCTCCAAAATCGAGCACACCAAACAAAAGGGCAGTAACTAGTAAAAAGCCTTGCTCATACACACACTCTCCTCTCCTCTCCCTCCTCTCCTCTCCTCTCGTCTCTCCCATTAACAGCTTCCCTTCCATTTAGTAAAGCGACATGGTACATGAATAAATACACTTGACAAAGAAAACCAAGGTACAAAGGGTGAGCGAAACCTACAAGGCCTCCGCTACACACCTGCGGGCCACAACGCACATCTCTTCCATCCCTCTGTTCATCAAACGAACACGTACACAGTCATGCATACATGAGCTCAGAACTTGGGGGCGTTTTGCCCCTGCTCCTTGGCAATGTCGTCAATGCTCTTTTTAGCAGCCTTGTTCCTGCAGCATGCAATAGGAAGAGAGCAAGGTCATGGCAAGGCGCCTTCTATGTATACAGCCGGCCAGGCCCCACAAGCAAGCAGAGTGCTGCGTATTTCGCATTAATCATGCGGTCAATCTGTTCTGCCTCACTCCACACAGAGCCTGCCATTGTAGCAGTAAGCTTGTGATCCCAACTTGGGAGCATTTGTCATACCAGCTGCATTGAGCACACTTAACGCTATACGACTTACGCAGTGCGGCAACCAACTCAAATGGTGGATGCACAAGCAGGGATCCCATGTTAAAGTTGCATTTTGGGATTTCTTTATACCGTACAGACTTTATATCACCGCGCAAAAATATCGTTTTTTGCCCTGCGGGGTGACTGCGCGCACGAAAAATATCTATTTAGTTTGGGGGTGCGGGATTGAAAAACGGGGATTTTTGGCGTATTTTGGAGCCTGTCAGGCAAAGATCCCTATGCGGGGTTGGTGTAAATTAAATATTTCCAGGGTGCGGGGTTGATACGGGAGTGTGAAACTAAAATATTTTTTTGAGGCTGCGGACTGAACCCAAGTCTGTACGGTACAATACAAATACTACACACGCAGCAAACCAGGCAGAGAAGGGCAAAGACATGGACAAAGAACATGTGACACGCAAACACAAACATTTACAAGAACTTCCTAGCGCATGTAGGGTCGTGTGGGGCCATCTTCTATCTCCCATTGTTTATGCATGTACTGCATTACCATGCGCCGTACTTCATATGATAAAATTTGTGTTTTGGTACCAATATGCATGGCTGTAAAGAAAACTGGAACTATCAAACTCAGAAGAAAGCAAGCACAAAAACTTGCAGCATACACCACATGCAAGCCTCTAAGGCAAAATTTCAGTTCTTATTAAAGCTTCCAAGCAAGCCTCTACCGCAACAGTCCAAAGTTCCTGTGTGCTTCCACTGCTTGCACCTTCAGCTCACACTTTTAAAGGTACAAAGCCATCGCTCAAATCCTTGTCATGGTTCTGAGCCTGACCACGCACAACGCACACCAAGGAACTTATCCCTCCACCCCTTGGACAAACTCCCCCTCCCCCTCTCCATCTTGCTCCCCAATCTTGCACCTACCATGCAGGGTGGTCCATGATGGCTTGAAACAGCTGCGTCCCTCGCAGAGCGTTTGTCAAAGGCAAGTGGCCACGAGGTGCTTCTAGGCTGTAGTTGAACTCCATTGGCCATTTTCGGTAGTTGTTGTACTCCCCCTGTGTGTACACACGTGTATTCATGTGTGTGCGTGTACGTACAGATGTCTCGCGTGTGTGCGTATGTGTTCATGTGTGTGTTTGTGTCTCTGTGTGTGTGTGTCAGCACACACGCATGACATGCTTGTGTGTGCATAGGTGCCTCTATAAACGCATGCGACGTACCTGCACCCAGTCTATTTTTTGGAAGAACTTGCCCCATCTCTTCTGGCACTGGCTGAAGACCTCTTTCTGCACGCTGTATCCAAACTTGTCATTGCTCGCCACACGCCACAAGGTGTCCACGGTCTGGAAGTCTGCCACACTGATGAACTTGACCTACAGCAGAGTGGGGGGCATGACAAGGTCGAAGAATGGATACGGTAACCATTCAATCGTGAGTTGATAGATTTGACCAACAGCAGAGCAGGAAGAGGTATGGCTATGGGGATACGTTTGTGAGGTGTGGCTGTGCATACGAATGTGAGGTGTCCGTGAATGAATGCGTGAATGGGGTTAGCCTGTGAATACGTGTTTGAGGACAGTTATCTCATGCATTGGTCTGTCCTCGTGGCTGTCAGGGAAGCACATATTGGGTCAGTATGGATTGCTTAAGGGTGGGTGGTTCTCTGTCTGGTCATCTCATGGTCATCTCAGCCCTTCTGAAAATTACACTTAAGTAAGAACCTTGACACCTGCCGTTTGGGAGTTCTGTGGAGTTTTAAATATCAGAAAGGCTGAGGTGCTTGGAACTGTCTCAGGTTCAAAATCGCATCAAGGATCTTGCACATTGAAGGGTGGATTGCCTTAGAAGAATTGTTTAAAATAACACACTCATAAAGAACAGTGGTTGTCAACAGCGAACAGTACAGAATGCGCGTTGGGAATTCCTACATGTTGATTCGGACTAATGCCGTTTGTTATTATTTTCCTCTAGGAAAGTACCAGGGAAAGTACTCATTCCTTAAAAGAGGTGGTTTGCCTCTGGTTTGTGTCTGTGTATGTAGGTGTCTGTGTGTGTTTGCGTGTATGAATGTGTGTGTGTGTGTGTGTACGTACGTGTGTGTGTGTTTGTATGTATGTGTGTATGTGTGTGTGTGTGTGTGTGTTCCGTGTGCTTTGCATTTGCATGAGTGCAGACTTTGTGTGTGTGTGTGTGTGTGGGTGTGTGTGTGTGTGTGTGTGTGTGTGTGTGTGTGTGTGTGTGTGTGTGTGTGTGTGTGTGTGTGTGTGTGTGTGTGTGTGTGTGATACACATAGCAGACACACCTGCCATTGGCATCACATCCCTCAGTCCCCTCACCTCAGTGAAATAAACCCAACCACGCTTGATGGCTTCCTCCCCAGCCAGCCGGATCAACAGCGCCCTCGTCTCGTCCTCTGCCTTCCTCCACTCGCCGTTTTTAAGGTGGTCTCGCAACAGGGTGTAGTCCATGTTTACCTGGGGGGACGATTCCGCGACAGTGTCGGGCCGAAAGAGAGAGAGATTGTGATTGGTAGAGAAAAAGAGAGATGGCAGTCTAGTTATGCTGGCACATACACACTCACACACACAACAACACTGGCACTGACTGAGTAAACATAACACACCTCAGATGCCAAGGGAACTTCGTCTACATTGGCTGCTTTCGCGGGTTTGCCTTGCTGTGGTTTCCCCGCAGCTGGCTTCTCCAGAGAGCTGCTGCTGCTGCCGAAGAGAGACAGGTCATCCAACTTCCCTGAAGCATAGACCCGCACACATCTGGGGGCTGTCTGCAGCGTTTGTCTCCTGTCAGCCTGGTGGGCTCTCGGTTGCCTGCTGGCTATCAAGGGGGAAGTACTGCTGCTGCTGCTGCTACTGCTGCTGCATACATGCTGCTGCTGCTGCTGCCCATTGTGCAAGTGGCAGAACGAAGCAGAGGAACGGTGCAGGGCTTGCATGGCGAGGGCAGAACTTATTAGCTCGCAAAAGTCTGCAAATGAAGCAAATATATATTATTTACAGGTTATAATTCTGTGTAGAACAATAACTGATCTGTCTGGAAACAGTCTGGCTCCGCATTGCATGCAGTTGGCCAGCGAAATGGAAGCTGGTGGTTGTAGCTCCATGCTTTCCATCACAGACAGAACCATACTGTGACTGTCATAGAATGGGAGACTTGTTGCAGGCTTATTTGAGGCGCCAGCCACGCATCCTCCGGGTGCGTTTGAATAGCTCTTTACTGCACATATAACATTACATAATGTACTCTGTCTGTACACCTCCCAACATAGTACGGGGCGTCAACATTCCTAGTTCTAACAAACATAAGCAGGAACTAGAGGCCGGTGCGCTGGCAGGTGGTCTGGCCAAGACATGCGTGGCTCCACTAGAACGCACAAAGATCCTGTTCCAGGTTGGTTCCTTCATTCTTCATTCATTGACGTGTGCAGGGTTCAAAGCTCCCACTCTTCTGTAACCACGAGACATTTGCCCGTGAACGCAGACACGGCGTGTGTCCAAGGATATGGGCATACCTGGAACGCTGCAGTTGCTCTGGAGGACGGAAGGCTTGGCAGGACTATTCAGGCAAGCCTCAAACACCAAATTGATGGTTATGCCTGCGTGTCAGCTTGAAGGGATGCTCCTTGGAACATATTTGTCGCCAGCAATTCACTTGGGTTGACCAGAATGTATATACGGTATTATTGGCAGGGAAACCACCAAATATATGGTCTTATACGGTGTACATAAATGGTTCTGGCCAACCCTACAAATCACACAAGCTCAAAGTTTGCACATCAAGTACCAATTAACCCTCTGCGCCACTGCGCTAGTCAAAACTGTGCTATTCCAATGACGCACGCATTATATCCAGGGGAAACACAGCCAGCGTCCTGCGCATCATGCCTTATGCTGCCATCCACTTCAGCGTGTACGAGCACTACCGCCGGTTGATAAAGAGCCAGTTGTTGCCTGAAAATGGGGGCCAGCAGCCGCAACAACCCCCCGTCCCAGACAGTGCTGAGGGTGAGGCAAAAATTGGGGTCAGAGAAGGTGAAGAAGCTGCAGCTGCCGTGGCACGTGCCCTTCATTCGCAACAGCAAGCTCGCATAATGGAGGATGGTAATGCAGCAGTGGCGCAGGCAACGTCTGGCACGCCCTCTCAATCCCAGCAGCGAGCTCGCACGGCAGAAGAGAAGAATGCAGCGGTGGCTGCGGCGGTGGACCAAGTGATGGAAGAGAGCAGTGCAAGCGGCAGCAGCGTTGACTTCACGGCTGCCGTCGTGGCGGCAGAGGCGCAGGTGTGTGAAACACATCTCTGGATTAGTAGGTTGATATGTAGCAAGTTATGTTGCTGCAGAGGAGAGAAGGATTATCTACCGCAGAATCGTTACAGGATGGCAACCACAGATACAATGCAGCCTAATTGGGCCATGCCGGCGCTTTGCACAATTATGTAGTTTAGACATCCGAATTGGAAAGCAGACAAAAAGACGACAGTATACTCAGCCACAGAGATCAGCATGGAAAGGAACTTTACTTGTTTAGTAAGGCATTCACACATCTCTTTTTGTTTTGCCCCACCATCAATCCCGCTTTTGCTTGACAAGACCAGGACACGTGGAAGCAAAGAGAACTGGAATTTGCCTAGTCATTAATACATACATACATACATACACCATGAGCACGCAAATCTCATCCTTGATCACCAAGCTGCTTCCGCTGCGCACTATACTTGCGCAGCTTGATGCGCTTGAGGCCCAGGGCGCATTGAAGGAGGCAGGAGGAGCGCAGCTGCAGCAGCAGCAGGCACGAGCACGAGCAACCCCTCCTGCTCCCATGCACCCTGTGTGGGATTTGGTGGCGGGATCGCTGTCGGGAGCCACAGCAGTGACCATAACGTACCCCCTGGACTTGGTGCGCACCAGGTGGGTGGAAATGGGTGTGTCGTATAATTCATATCTTATACATGTCACATTTGTACGAAGTTTGGACTTGGGTCATATGGTTGGGTGCGTTGTTGAGGTACATATCGGAGGACTTACACACCGTTGGCAAGCTAACGCGTTTGCCAACTTAACAAAAAAAGAGGCTAAGGATACGTGGCTGGGGAGTTCGCGGGGTCAAGTCCTGTTGAGGGGACGGAAAAGTATCGAGGCGGAATCTCCGTGTATGCTACAAGGACGCATCAAAGCGTGGACTTAATGCATTAGGGCCAGATGCACATTGCGCAATAAACTGGGTACACCCTTCAAACATAATGGTTAATGGGTGTAACATAGATTGTAGAACTGAGAACATGGAGCGTGAAGATAATTATTCATAGTTTGAGGTAGAATGTACATTAGGACAATGATCACTATCTTGAATGCAATAAAATTTTCCCTATATACATGGTGGGTCAGCGAAGTTTGATGTCAGACTTAACATCTCAGGAATGACTGCCACGTGCGTACACTACAATATGTTTGATAAAAGAAACACCTGAAAATTTCCCCTTGCTGCTGTGTCTTGATTGAGTCGTGAAGCACCGCATCGCTGTAGTCCCAACCTCACAAGGTATTTCCTTCTTACGGCACTGTGAGTCGTGACGGCATGCTGTTCACAAAGAGCTCCTGTTTGGGTGATCTAGCCGAAGGGGTGGCCGATGTTCTGGCACCTTTTAGGTTTCAGTTATCTGAATCCCAGAACATATCAATTAAATAATAAGAAAATGTTTTTGGTAGGAAATTTGGAATTTTTCAGGGCGGTCGCTCAGAAAAAAGATTAGGCACACAAGCTAAAAAGGCATTGAAAGATCAATAATGGAAAAGAGCTACGCTAATTTCAATTCTTCCACTGCAGAATAGAAGGTAACTTATTTTTTACTATCAATTCCTCGAAATAAGAGGGTCCAGAATGACGAATGACCAAGGAAGAACAAGCTCTCAGCCCTGTGAGCGCTTTTCCGACCCCCTTCCCACCTTCCCACAGACACTTTCTGGTAGTGCTATCAATACTTCTGCCTTATGTGTACAGCATACACACAGGTAATCGGCAGGTGTAAGTATGCTGCTAACTGTTCAAAGTTCCCTCTGAAACAGGCTCGCATATGCAACAGAGGACTCATTGAGCAGCGGCAGAAGCAGCGGCATTCAAGGCAGCAGCAACAGTGGCAACCAAAGTAGCACCAGCACCCATTCTGGTAGCAGTAATGGCATCCCAAGCAGCAGCAGCAGCGGCAATCATAGTAGCAACCATGGCAGTAGCTGCCAGAGTAGCGGCAACAAAGCCCGTCAATACCACGGTACAGCCAGCGCGCAAAACCTCAGCAGCAGCGGCGTACGGTCAGGGGTCACTCAGCAAGGAACTCGGCCCCTCCCCCATCAGCATCACAGCATATACAGCATGATGCGTGCAGCCGTGCGTGCTGAGGGGGTGCAGGGCCTTTACAAGGGAATGACCCCCACGTTGATGGGCATCCTGCCCTATGCTGGCCTCAAGTTCTACGTCTACCAATCGCTCAAGCACGCGTACAACCGCCGTAATGACAGCATCAGCATTGCAAACAGTGTGGCGGGAAAAGGGGGCTCGGGTGAGGTGGGCGGTGCACAGAAACGGTTGCCCATTCCCATAATGCTTATGTTTGGCGGAGCTGCAGGGCTGCTGGCACAGACGGTGACATACCCACTGGACATTGTGCGCCGACGGATGCAGGTGTGTGGTGTATGTGTAATTTGGCCTGCGTGCGTTTAGAACGTATTTGCATGTGCTAGCATGTCAGTTTATGTGTTGGTGTGTGCATGGAGGTGCAAGCGACGACTGTGGCTTTCTCTTCTACATTCCCTCTCTTGCTTGTTAAATGTTGGGTTGCTTTTGGGGGGTACAGATCTTAGTCTAGTGAAAAGATCCTAATTTAATGATCTTGGATTCTTCTTTTTGCACTTTTTCTCTGTACTGCTTAAAACCTGCAAAATTTGCCGTTCTGTGCATACCAACTTTTGCCAGACAACCCGACTTCAAACTGGAAATTGGCCTCCCTCCCCTTGAATTTGATCTGTTTTCGCACTCTTAGGTGGAAGGCCTCAGCTCACTCGGTGTGGCTATGGGCAAGCCTACTGCCTCCCTGTCAGTCCCTGCCCTGCACCAGTCCTCCTTATCCATAGCCAAGGCAATCATAGCAGAGGATGGGGCAAGGGGCCTCTTCAGAGGACTTTCGGTGAACTACCTGAAGGTTAGTGTTATTGATGCTTTGCCTGCCTCGCAGCTCTCCTTGTTTCTGCAAGACTAGAGAAAAAAGACCGCTTTTTTTCTTGAAAAAAGGACCATCGAATCATTGTTATGATCTGTGTTTAGGCAGCACTAGAATGCGAGGACCTTGATGCTCAACATTAGTTATTTCACTGCCAAGGTCAGCACACACACACACACGTAAGTGAGTATATTGCCGGTTACAATTCCCCCAAAACCTGACGCCATTACCCTTTTCTCCCTGTTGCCTGCAGGTAGTACCCTCAACTGCAATAGGGTTTACAGCCTATGAGCATTTAAAGCACTACCTAGACGTCGTAGGTAACCTGTAAATGTAGGTAGCTTGTTCCAAACTATATTATTTGCTATCGAACACGAACACGAGCGGCAGGTTTCTATTCAATATTCCTATTTCATTTTTACTGAAGCATACAATGTTGTTTCCTGCCGCAAGCGCAGCGCGTGAAAAGGTGTGGTCACCATTTGCTGTTCGCATTTATTTGACATCTCCAAGTCCTGATGATCCTCAGAAAGACAGTCCTAACATATTAGGTATTTGCGTACGTGTTGGCGACAGACAGAAATAACTGATTGATCCATGCTCGGACTGTAGTTGACGTGCGGAAGTTTTTTTTAAGCACTGTTTCCATGTGTGAATTACTTGAAATATGTTAGAGTTACAGAGTTTACAGAGTATGCCATCAGTAAAAACGTATGACTGCTAGGCTGCGTATGTAAAATGTGTAAAAAAAATGTGATACCGGTAATTGTTTTTGTAGCACCAGACTTGTAGCACCTACAAAAAACCCTTGGGAAGGGAAAAAAAGACACAACGCTGTTTGTGACATTGCAGCACTAAATAAAATCAGTAAACAATCAAGCATCTGTCAGGACCAACCGATCGCAATAAATTAAAGAGGGGGAATCATCTGTGAGTCTTGGTCACATAAAAAACATGGACTGTCACACTGAAGATATCAAGAATGAGGGAGGCGAATTTTATACATGGACTCATGTGTGAGGAGCAGCACATGCACAACGAGAGGGTCTAAAAACATCAAACATGGTATTATGAAATATGTTTTAATTCATGGTGGTTTTATGTAAATCTTCATCCTGCACGACTTCATAAATCCGGCTGTCTGGTTTTGGTTGTTAACAAGGTTTACAAGGAAAGGCCTTCAGTCAAAGCGTGCGACTGCTAGCCTGCCCATAAAAAACAGTCAGTTCATGAAGAAAGAAATAGAGTTTCTGAGAGTAGGGACTCACATCTCCTGCAAAGATACTGTATGGGGGTGCGTGCAGTGGATAATAGCATGCTGTTCATCCTGGACACCATCATCAGCCTTACTAAAGTCACAGGCAGGGGAGGACCTGGGGTTCCATGTTGCGGTCTCAAAGCGAAGGGTTGTGGACACGCAGTATGAAAGGGGCAACACTGCAAATGACATCTCGTGGGAGGAGCATGTACTTGGGAACTGGTTTATACTCAATTTGACGACCGAATTTGCTAAAGAAAGGCAAAGCCTAATCCCTGACTGAAAATATTCAGCTTCTCCTTCGTGGAGGAAAATACATCTGTTGTTGTTGTTGTTGTTGTTGTTGTTGTTGTTGTTGTTGTTGTTGTTGTTGTTGCGGAGATTCTATCTGTTTTGTCGATTTAACGAATTTATTATTGCTGACATAGGGTTTCGGGACGTTATTTTCCATGAAAATGTAATATACAGAGTTTACAGACTTGTAATTGTATTACACAAGAAGTCGCAGCAATGTGGAGCATGATGCAAGCACGCCAGGAGGAGAACCGTTATTTCATGTTGTCTTGCAGTGCTGTGGCTGTGGCTGGCACACTTGGCAGCGTGTATGTCCTGCATAAGCTCATGAGGAGGAGGGCTAAAAAGGGCAAAGCACTGCCCGTTCCGTACCCATGCCACCCCATCTTCAAAGTACGTACTCACATATTACACACGTGTAGCTGGACAACAGCGTAACTGAAAGCATTCATATCACTTGAAAAGCAACCCCACACCCTCACTACTCATCGCAGAATATCCCGTTGGTCGCCGACAGAGTTGAGCGTGGAAAGGTATGTTGAGCGTGGACAGGTGAAGGAGACCAACGTCGCCTCTCGCAATGTTGTTCTTTGTTATCATCACACTATAGCTTGGATAGCACATAAACATACGTGCCAGTCATACCTGGGATGAAAGCAAACTAACGTCACTAACCAACTAAGTACGTCAAGGAAATTGCTTACTTTCCAATCGCGCTCTATGCTAAGTTTAAATGAGGAATCAGTTTAGCATGTGTTCACCCCTCGCATCTCAACTTTAGCTTTACGACTCCATATTACTATCCAGTTGCATTGTGTTCATATTTTCTAAAGCACAGACAAGACACAACTTTCCTAGAAATGAAAACAGACAACTCCATTTCCTTTTTTTCCTTTCAGGAGCACATCGATGCGGTGCTTTGCGACTTAATGAACACACAGAAGCACCTCGGGAAAATCTTCAGGTACTTACCATACGTATGGAAGTGTACGCACGTGCAATTATGATTCCTTACAGACAGTAGTTCATCACTGCAAACGTCTCTGATCCCTCGCAAGTATCGCGACCTCTATCTCTGGTCAAAACACCAAATTTCACAAGTCTGTTCTCTTTTCTTTTTTCCGTTCAAGGCAAGGTGTGCTTGTTTTCGCCTTGGTTTTATTAGACAAGGCAAAGGACCTCGCACAGGCTCGTATTGGGTTTTAAGCACTGGGTTGTAATGTTTCATCATATGACGATACTAACAAATCTACTCTTGTTTGACATGCACATCTCAGGCTGAAACTGGTGGCCATGGACCTCATTGTCGTCTGCGGTACGTTGTACATTCGTAGTATTTGTGCACTTGTACGTACTCCATATAAGCGCAGCCTGTTCTTACTTTCTTTACGAGGTTCTCCAAGGTTGTTTACCTGATGCATGAAGTAGTATCTTCCCAGAAACACGTGCACACGCACATGACCATAAAGTTACATGCACCTAAACACATGTATACACAGATGCTGATGCTGCAAAGGAGATCATGATGCAGAAGGTGGGTGCAGTACGCAAACCACGCCTTAGCATTGTTTCCCACTTTCTAGGCTTGCACATTGTATGTTTTGCGTGCCGCTGAACGTCTACTGGATGACAAAAAATTGCAGAACTTCCCCAAGAGCCACACCTACGACGCACTGCATCCGTTCATTGGAGATAAGAGCATGGTCTGCTCAAAAGGCGCAGTATGGGCCAAACAGGTACTCATCAGCTGAAGCCAAATCCACAGCTCGTTGATCGCCTCCATTTTGAACAAGCAGCTAAAGCGTGCTTCTGCTGCTGTCTGACAAGTAAACATCGCTGTAACCACGCTGCCCCTGTTCTTCCCTTATGCATCGCAGAGACGAGCGTTCTCCCCCGGCTTCCTATTTGCGGTGGGTGCAACCAGTTGTTTGGGTAGAGCCGTACACAAGAGACGGTCTATTGTAAGATGCACAGGGAACCTCAAGCACTGTCGCTGGCAAGTTTGCTATACCAGTCCTCACTCAACAGAGCACAAAACTGACCATGCCAAGCCCTCACTGATCTCGATGCAGTTCCTGAAAGACCTCGTCCCCACTTTTGCTAGCAAGACCCAGCTGCTCATTGACAGGTAAGTAGGGTTGGCCATATTTATAATATATACACTGGTGATTTCCCTGCCAAAAGTACCGTATATACACCGTATACTTATGGTTCTGGCCAACCCTACAGGTGAGGCTTAGGTAAAGGTTCACGTCATTTATTATGTGCACTTAAACACAATACGCTGAGCATGACAAAGTCATAAATACAAATGAAATGCAACACTATGTGCATGAATGGGTTGCGATGTAAATAACGATGGCGCTGGCGCTGTGCAATGCTAGTCAATGCCTCGTTGTTTGTGGCTCAAATTCCACAAGCATGCTTGCATAAGAGCGGCAAGCACACAACAATAAGTGCCTGGTAGCATGCCTTGGACGAGGCCACTGCATTTTTAAGAATTAGTTCTTGCTTTCCTGAAGTGTGAACCACCTGTTGAACCGTTCTTGAGAAGGACACGATTGCGAGGGTGCTCACCACCCGCCCAGAAATATTGGCTTACAATCGCCAAAAAAGGGAAATCGCCTGAAACACTGAAAAACCAAGGAACGAAAAGGAAGTGGATACCCTGCAAAGGGGGTTGTTCCCGCTGCTGCTCAGGCCTGGCCTGAGAAACTACGGACTTATGGACACGACCAATCAAACCATGAACTACCAAGTCCCTAAACTACCAAGTCCTTCAACTAATAAGTCCTTCTCCCTGCTATCTAGGACGAAGCAAAGAACGAGAAATAGTGGAAGTCATTGCAAGCATTACCAATAGTACCATGAATGCTCACCTATATAAGAATACAACCCTACCATCACTCAGGTTCGCCTCCAAATCGGACTCAGGGCAGGTTGTCAGCATGCACAAAGAGCTGATATTGCTAACAATGGATGTTATCTGCCAGGTATGATACATTTTCTGTTCCACTCAGACACATATACACGCACAAAAGTCCTGAGTTTGGAGGACTTCGTGTCTTAGTATGATGAAGCACTATGGATCTTGTGTTACTAACATCCGACGATCACATGCAGTCTCAGTTTTGTTAACTTACATTAAAGGTGACTGCTGTTAATTCTGATGGACGATGTTGTTGCCTGATTCACAGGTTGCACTGAGCGTAAACTTTGGTTTCTTGACCTCCAAAGACCCGCCTGAGCTTTACCACCTGTTCGTGGAGCTACTAGAGAACACAGCAGCGTAAGTTGTTGTCAGGCCTGGACAAGCAAGAAGGGGCCACAAGCCGATAACTAGGCACCCCATCTTTACCTCATGTGGTTTTCACTGCCTGCGTGTTTTACCTTCCCTTTAACTTTCCTGGGCCTCCTTTAACTTTCCTAGGCCAGCATGTCATGCCTTCAATCCCGAGCTCGGCAGCAACACAGCCATTGGAGTGCCTCTGTGCTACTGCTGACACAACTGTTGTTTGTTCCTTCATGTGTCCTGGCTGCAGGCTCGCTCGGTCCCCTCATTTGCGCTGGTGAGCGACATGCACGGTTTAAAGTCAAAAAACATTCGCAGACAACATGGGTCACAAAAGAATACATATAGGAGAAACATGGGTCAAGGTCAAATATATATTGGTATCAAACACACTTAGGTGCAGATGGTGGTTAAGGTCAAACATCAAACATACATAAGCAGCATGGGTTACGAAAGACATACACAGGCGACATGGGTTAAGATCAAAAGAACAGCCATCCGCAAAGCACAAAGCAGCTAGTTGACTAACTGCGCAACCTTGCAGCTGCTGGTTCAAGCATAATAGCACAGAATACCGCAACATGCTTGCCTAAAACAAAGCGAGGATGCACGTTTCTCCTCACACTCACACACACACACACACGCACACACAAATATGCTGCAGGCGGAAGTACCTGCCCTGGGCATACCTCCACATCACCTCCATCCAGAAACGATTTGATGGCCAGATCACTCGTGTTATTGAAGGTCGCCTGTCGAGCAATGACAGCAAGTCTGGTGCCAGGTAAGCTTGGCCACGTGTCATGCAAAAAACACTATCACTGTGCCCTACACCTGCCTATTATAATAACTGCATATCGTAATTAGTGAACTCGCAGGTGCCTGAGCTACCAGAACTGACTGCACCCTGTCTTATTTTTCATTGCTCAAGACCTTGTCACAAACCACACGTATTGCAAACATAGCCAAGCATCCTTGGGCTTGCTCTGAAAATAGCAAGGAGGGTACATATACATAATTATACGTTGTCTCACGCGTGTCGCAGCACTGGCAGCCGCGACATTCTTGAACTCGCTCTGAAAACAGCAAAGGAGGACACAGAGGAGGAGGGTGGCCGAGGGCTGGACATGGAGGACGTGCTCTCTCAGGTCAAGACTTTCTTGTTTGCAGGCCACGGTGAGCTAGGGGGGCACGCTGTTGCTAGGGAGGTATTCGTATGTCCACACAGGCGTCTGTGTTTTAGGATGATGTGTGCAGGACAGCATGTAGGAAATGCAAGATTCCTGTAGCATGCAGAACAACTCCTTTCCTTGTTGGTAATTGACCGAGCACATGTGAGGTGCATCCGCACAAAGAGCTGTTCCTTTTTCATTACAAATTTTGCCTGCCGACTCGGCGAGCTGTAAAAAACCTTTGATTGTGCAGATACCACCGCATCAACAGCTGCATTTGCAATGTACGAGATCTCACAGAACCCACAAGTGGAAGCTGCGCTGGTTGAAGAGATTGACAGGTGATCAAGGATGTGTGCCTTTGTCCAGAGATTAAAAGCTGTCTTTTGCTTTAAGCAAAGCGCTACTCAGGCTGTGGCTTATTCGTGTTAATGGAATGCGTTTTGACTTTAAGTTCAAAAGTGTATTCACAGTTCAGCTGTCCCTCTGCTCCATGTGCAGGGTGTGCGGCGGCAAGCCTCCAAGCTCAGACGATTTAGCAAACTTAAAGTATACAGGCTACGTGATCAAAGTACGCAAGAGCTTGACGTCATTGCGTCATTGTGACCACTGTGTCATTGAGCTATTCTGTAATACACGTGTATATGGAAGTAGATCAGTGATGAGCATAGGTAGTGGTAATCATGTGTATCGTCGTCAGCAGCGTGTGCTCTTCCCAGCTCCCCGCATGCCAATTATTGCCTAAATAAAACAGCTTACATTCTCCATCTTGTTCACTTGAAAGCATGTGCCCCTTAAATCCATAGAACAGCAAGATTGAAACTAGTAAAACTTCCAACGTGGTGGTAACGCTTGTATAATTGATTAACTACGATAGGACTTGATGCCAGAGATGTGTTTACTTTTTGCTGTACCTTCTGCAACCCCCCCCCCCCCTCAACTACTCTATAGGAGACCCTTCGGATGTGGCCTGTAGGCGGAACTGCTCGAATAGCTCCTAAGGGCGCAACTCTTCAGGTGTGTGAACACGCACCCGCACACGCGTACCCACCCACACGCACACGCATGCATGTGTGAGCTTGTGTTTAAGCATCCATTGATGCGTTCAAGCCTGAACTAGAATGTGCTGCAACTGGCTGCGTGAAGGTGCGCTTTTGTTTCGAGTTGAAGGGCTGCCTTGCAAGTTGATTACAGTGACAAACAAGAACATGCAACAAAGGCAAATACACAGGATAAGAGTATCTGCATTGCATTTGAGGTGTTACAAGTCACTACCCCTGCTGCAGGCCAAGATTATGCTGAGCAAGAAAGCTAACGTGTACAAAATGTTGGCAGCTCAATCGCCTGTTGTCCCTGTCTTGTCTAGTTCAGACGCATTTGCCTCCCTTATGCAATAAACATGAATCTATGCTAATCAGAAAGAAGCAAGATTGATGAATGCTTACCAACTGTGTGTCCTGCTGTTGCTGCGCCAATTTTCAGGGCTATGACATTGGTAACACACCAATTTACATCCCCCATTTTCCGATCCACCGCTCCACTGAGTACTTTGGCCCAGGTGTGTGAGTGTGTGTGTGTGCATGTGATTTAACGCTTGAAATTTTCATATAGTTTGCGTCCGTTAAGACATGAAGTCTTTGGGAATGATAATACTGTGCCACTTGCTCATGTCTGTGGTCTTGAAAGCACAGGGAAACACTCTCATTGTAACAAAAGTCGCTTTGAACTTTCCATGCTTCTCCACGCAAGGCTGTGCAAGTGTTTAGAGGGATTTATAATGTTTTCAAAGGCCCTCTCTGAACTCCCACATGGCAAACGCATGTCAATTGTCCGTCCTCTTTGTTGTGGATCAACTGCCATGCACATCCTCTTTGTTCTGTTTCGTGTGCAGATGCTGGATCCTTTATCCCGGAGCGCTGGCAGGATTCAGCCTACGTGTCAGCCCTCAACCCTACGGCCTACATGCCTTTCTCCAAGGGCTCACGTGACTGCATTGGACAAACTTTTGCCCTCATGGTACGTGTGTGGTAGCTGTAGAGATTGTGAATAATGTTGGCCAGAACTATATACAGATACGGTATTATGGCAGGGAAATCACCAATTATACGGTCATATACGGTGCATATACACGGTTCTGGCCAACCCTAATTACTAATTACGAATGTTACATGTTTTCAAAGGGCTTGCATGCTGTGGGTGCAAGTGGGCACTCGTTACCACAGTGTAGACTTGTGTATCAAACGTAATTACCACAGTAGAGACTTGTGTCACAAACGTAACAACGTAACGTAAATTACCACAGTGTAGACTTGTGTATCAAACGTAATTACCACAGTAGAGACTTGTGTCACAAACGTAACAACGTAACAACGTAACGTAAATTACCACAGTGTAGACTTCTGTATCAAGCGTAACTTGCTTTATCTTGAATGCACCCTCTAGCATGCTTTTTATCCACAAAAAAGTAAAAGCTGGTGCTACCCCATCAAGGAAAGACACAGAAACTGGGTGGTCTAGGTCCGTCACCATGTGTGCATGAGTGTCCTTTAAGGCCATCAAGCGCAGATCACCCTTGGAGGACAGCAATCAAAGGTACGGAATGTTGAAAGAAAAACTACGCAGGCAGTGAAAACCACTCCCCACAATAATGAAGGAAAAGAAAGCCTCTTTGGTACCGAGTACCGTAAAACTCTTTTACCAGCAGACAAATAAGGCCCTGTCAGAGAAACAGGACCAGCAGAGTACTTAAAGAAGCAGAAAAGAAGTCACAAAGAGACTGGAGTACCATGTTCAAACAAGCAAGAGCGCCAGGCACAGAAACGGCAGAGCTAAGCTAAGGGTCTACCAGGGAAAACCACCCGTCTCGGCCGTTGCCAGCCTCAAAAACTACCGAGCTACTACATGTCCTTTCAAACCTTGTTGACCATCCTACTAAACCTATTGATCTGCAGGAGGCCAAAACCCTGATCGCCGGGCTCTACTCCAAGTACACTTTTAAGTACGCCCACAATAAGCCGGAGGAGCAGGCATACAGGATTACCAGCAGCCCTAAATTTGGCGTCCCCATGACAATTCACTCCCGCAAGTGATCAAAGGTACCACTCTTGTACTGTCAGGTATTCTGTGAAGGAGGTTTACAAAACTCGGTACTTATGTGGCTTTTTTTCCCAACTTGATTTGAGGAGGTTTGCGCTGCCTGCATTATTTTTTGTTCAAAGTGACCGGTCAGGTATTTATGTGTTAGTGTGCGAATGCATGCGAGATGAGTGTCACCAAGGATCGAGGTTGGGAAACAGTATTTACCATCCTTCTCTGTAAGTCTAATTTTTCTTGTAATTTATTTATGGCGAGTCTTTTTGTTTAAGAGTGATTCTACTCGAGTACTATTTCTTATGAGGCGCTTGAGAAGACAATGAGCGTGGCGCCTATTGAATCATCAGTTCGAAATGAGACCTTGTTCAATGCTTTCAGATATATTAATCATGTAATCTACACGTCGCTGGTGGGAGCTGCTGCGCACTTTACAGCAATGCGATAGACCTAATCTACCAAACATTGCCGAAACATGTTGGCCATTTTCCTGCTAATCTTCTTCCAACTTCATCGCCATATTTATAAGATATCATGCAATGGTTACAATGGTTACAATGGGGGGTGGCCTTCAGCCAGGTTGATTGGCTGATCGGCTGCTGACTGGTCTCGGCCAGCCACAAATAAATCCATAAGCTCAGAAAGAAAAAGAAAAATTCTATTGTTCTGCTGAGAAAGGAAATCATGAACAAGTTGGTTGTTGACCTGTTGCAGCAAAAAGGGTTGGGCTGCTGAAAAGTCCTCAAAAAAAGGTGTAAACAGGAAGGAAAAGTGTTTCCTCAGC
>Ga0307947_1000931_pt1 | contig 22317 bp, 31 predicted proteins | sample OrgLakmetagen232_FD_201840 | JGI IMG/M metagenome (GOLD analysis project Ga0307947, IMG submission 201840) | Saline water microbial communities from Organic Lake, Antarctica - #232 | ecosystem: Environmental > Aquatic > Non-marine Saline and Alkaline > Saline | place: Antarctica: Organic Lake...
GCCCCTCCCCATCCCCTGACACCGCAGGGCTGCGTGTTTAGTCAATCTGAAATGCCTTGCAAGTTTTGGGGGCGGGGGGTGCGCTGGGCGGGCCTGCGCGCCCTGGTGTGAACTTTGGTGGGAATCCACCAAACCTAGGGGCTGCGCCCCATGACTGGGGCTTCGCCAAAAAACACTCCTGAATACCATCATAGTAAAGTCTTTCTCAAACGCAGGAACAGATCTAAACTGACCTAACCCTTACCCTAAACTGACTTTTTAAGAACAAAAGTGATGTAGGCAGAAAACTTGGGCTGTTGCCCAAACTAACCCTGGTGCAGAGCTCGTTTTATAAATGAGCCCATGGTCTATACTGTCACTTTGATACTGCTCCATCAGTACTAGGCACGTTGCCTCTATGCTTACTTCAGTGCCCGAGGTTCTTGTGAGCTCTTTGGTGCCTGCCTTTTGTGCTCTTTGAGGTGTTTAACCTCTCCTGTCGAGGGCCCTCTTTGCTTGGACAGCAACCCTCCACCTTCAGTGGACATTCCATCAAATTCCATTAAAACAGTTTTGAATGTATTATCCAAACGAACAGCCACACTCTATTTACCTCCAGCAAATGGCTGGTAGTCAATAGAAGGGCATATTATTTGCTGCTAAAAAATGCTAAAAAATGATAAAAGCACCTTGGTCATGGAATGGTCACGAGGTGCATACCAAGCAAGCGAGCCACGCAACTCGCCTATTGATGTGGGGACCAACAGCTGTGCACGCCTGAGCAACGACATACACAAACACACACGTGTCCGCTCTGTGTTGTGAGCGGCTGCGTAACCTACAACTTCCCCCCCACAGTATAACACACACATATACACGTCCAGCTATGAGCGTCACTGCGGCGGGCCAGACGGCAAAGCAGCAGCGTGCTTAATACGCTCGTACGCCCACGAGACCAGGTGCTGCTGCTGCTGGCTGAGCTTGGCCAAATGCACTGAAAACCCAGCGTCTCCGAGCTTGTGCCACATCTCTGCGATCGCGAACACTGCCGCCTTGCGCACATCTGCACGCACGTGATCACACGCATGCACTAGGCCAGGCAGCAGGTCCAGGGCCACACGCGGCCCCAGCTCCTCAACCGGTGAGCTGTGTGCCATGCGCTGCACGCAGCGGCAGGCTGCGCACGCCACCTCACCTGCGTGTGTTTGTGTGTGTATGTGTGTGTGTGCGCGTGTGTGTGTGTGTGTGTGCGTGTGTGTGTGTGTGTGTGTGTGTGTGTGTGGTTGCGCATATAAGTGTGTGCGTGTGTGCATGTGTGCATGCAAAGGTACATGCACCACACATGTCTCAGTCATCGGCAAATGCGTGCTGCTGACAGAGGCAGGCTGCTCTTACTAGCTCAACTGCGTGCGCAGTCAATTTGGCATACAGTGCAGACAAGAAAGGGGTCATAGTGTATGCATCGAGCCTCAACAGAAGATGAGCTGGTGCAAACACAGGTGTGCATGTGCCAGTCCCGGCATCTTTGACATCTTCTCGTGCCTGCTAATATCTTGTGACTAACTCCACATGTTTCTACCTCACCTTGAACATGCATGCCAGCTATCGAATACCACCACAACCATCTCACCACAAGAGCACATTTACACACATGTGTCTCCATCTTTGGACAAGCACGCTGCGCACAATAGCAGGTTGCGCACTTTTCCTTGGCTCATCTCCAGGTTGCACACACATCCTAGCTCACTACGAGGACACACACACACTCGTGTGTCTCTATCTTTGGATGCACGCTTGTGCTGCACACAGCAGCAGGTTGCACACTCTTCCTTGGCTCACCTCTGCTCTCTGCATCCAGTACATTTTCGACTGTGCCACTGCCTTGCAGGGAGCTGGCGGCCGCAGGCGAGGGGGGTAGCATGGCCGATAAGATATCAAACACCTGTGTGTGTGTTGTAGCGACCGCAAGGGGATGCATTCATTGATGGCACTGAGCTTGAGTAGGCCTTCCATGTGCGCACACTCACATAGGCATGCACGTATCACTGCTCTTGAATTCACATACAGGCATACACATACCACCATACTCATACACACACATTATACACAAACCAGAACCGTGAGAGTTCACAGCACGTGCCCATGACGCACGTTTGTAAATCTGTACTTCCTGGTAGAGATTTGCCATACTGCACTGGAAGCGTTAATGGTTTGGCTGACCCTGTACACGCACGTACCTTTTGGGGGGGGGCAGCAAGCACGAGGCAAGCCACAGCGTGGCTGGCAGCGAGTATGACCTCCTTGCTAGCATCGGCTTCGCACGAAAGGACTGCTGGCAACAACGCCTGCGCGTTGCAATGCAGCACACAGGCACACATGAGCAAGTATGTAGGGTTGGCCAGACCCATATACATACGTTGTATATGCAGTAGTTTTGGCAGGGAAAGTACCAAACATACGGTCATGTACGGTATATACATAAATGTACGGTTCTGGCCAATCCTACAAGCATGCAGTTTGGTGTTTGCAGGCTGAAAGCGTGGAGACTCTTCTTTAGGGAACCAGTTTGCACAAAAAGCAGGCCGGCAATTAATATCCACGTGCTGCCATGCAACACGCAGGAGCATACGAGCAATCGTAGGGTTTGCCAGAGAACCGTATATAGTATACCAAAAATGGATGTATATTTGGTGATTTCCCTGCCATCATTACCGTTTACACACCGTATATGTATGGTTCTGGCCAATCCTACGAACATGCCATTTTGTGCTTGCTAGCTGAAAGCGGGGGACTCGCTTCTAGGTATTTGCGAGCACGAAAATACCGCTAGCAGCTAGTATTCCACACTTTAGTGCCACAATGCAACATTATACGGCGTACCGTATTACACCTATGGTTATTCTAATACCATTTTGGCCCACGCTACGTAATTGCAAAAAAAGGTTGAAAACCTGCGTTATAAAAGGTAGAAAAACCTGAATACCTTCCTACGGGCATCTATGTCTAATCACAAAGTTGCTTGCATTAATGGCATTTAAAAGGCGTACCCATAGCCAACAGGTGTAGAATACTAGACCTCTGATAGCAGTTTTAGAGGTCTTTGCAGCACCACAAACATGTGTATGCAGCGGCGTAAATATTTAACACCATATACAAACACATAAATACACACACCTGGAGGGTGGCAGGCGCTCGCATCAGCTGCGGTTGATGACTGGCTAACCTATCAACGAGCACCATGGCCAGCTCCCTACACACGAGAGGAAAATACAGTATGCATCAGCTAATGGTTGCGGTAAGATGTACGCTGATTTGCTGACAATACACAGGCGCGGTCAAGGAGATACCCCGCGGTCAAGGAGAAATCTTTGGGTACCAATGTACAATTAGTGCACCCTGACCTGTATCAGCAGGCCCACAGCCACACACAACACACAACACACGCACACACACTGGTAACATACACCTGTGGGCAATGCAAGGGCTACAGCTACACACACAATTCTAACACACACGCAGGCATGATATGAACAAACCTGTGGGCATTGCAAGGGCTACAGCCACACGCACAACCTTGACACACAAGCACACACACAACATTCACATACCTGTGGGCATCGCAAGGGCTACAGCACACACGCTGCACCAGAGAGGGTAAGAGGGAGGCAAAAACTGACTCCCAGGGGCCAGGGCCAACCTGCACGTGTTTGTAGTGTGCGTGTATGTGTATGTGTGTGTATGTGTGTGTGCACGTAGCAAGAACACAACAACAAAGGAGCAAAGAACAAAAGGTTTGTCTGTAACGCACCTTACAGGTGAGGTCTATGAGCTGCAGGAGGGTGTCTTCTGAGGGGGTGTTGGCCAGCCTGTGAAACAATGGTGTGTGTGTGCATCAGTTCATGCTGTGACTAGCACATACTGATCCAGCCAACAGTGGCAAACCATGTACAAGTGCCGCTGAAGTCAAGACAAAGCACTGCTTAATGTCAGCTGCTGCAGGTGCCCTTGTCTTGATCCAGTTGCGAGTGTGACATAATCCTCTAATTTTGCTGAGATGCGTGAACAGGGATAGGGACTTCCTTTATCAGGGGGGGGGGAGGTATCTCACGCGTCGAGTCAGCATGGCATCACGTCATACCTGTGAGTTAGGAGGCTGAGCAAGCGTGCCTGTGCTGCAGGATCTGAGGGTGGCGGCTGCTGTGTGCTTGCAGTCCCGATTGTGGAGGAGCTCGGAGGCAGGACTTCGTGGTCTGCTACGATGGGGCCAATGGTGGACAGGCGTGACGGGTCGACCTGGGCAGTGCAATGAGGAGTGTGTGTGCGTGTGTGTGCGTATGTATGTGTGTGTGCATGTATGTCTGCAAGTGGGTGTGTGTACAAGCCTCATTGTAACACCTGTCTACACAACACTCTCATACACAGAGCTAACGTACTGCAGCCCAAGGTCGCAATGATTTTAAACAGACCGTGTTTACACATGGCAGCAATACAAGATACACGCGTTTGTACGGCCCACCCTACAAGCCCCAGGTATACACGGAGCTGGCCAGCCCTTTCAGTGCACACATACACACACGCACGCACGCACATACACACACACGTGCACACACAAACGCACACGCACCTTGTACGGAGTCATGTATTGTGCTGGCTGGTAGGGTGCCGGCTGCGACGAGGGGGCAGCGCCAGAGCTTCCTAGCCCTGATGCCATACTGTGCTGTGCGTGCTGCTCATCCCCACCGAGGGACAACGTGATGGGGAAGGAGCGTGGCTGGTGCTGGGGCTGCAGCGGCTGCTATGTGTGTGCGTGTTTGTGTGTACTTGTGTTTGTTCATGTCTTTCAAGTGTGTGTGTGTGTAGGTGTCTGTCCATGTGTGTGTCTTTGGGTGTGTGAAAGTGCGTTTGCTTGCGTGTCCTTGTGTGCTGGGTACGTGTGTATGAATGTGTGCGTGGACATGCATGCATGCATGTGCAAGGGCACGTGTTTATACATGTGTAGGGTTGGCCCAAACCGTACATACGGAAATACTTCAATACGTCGTATACACGGTACCGTATATAAAAATTTCCCACTGAATCCGTATCCATATGATTGTACATGGGTTTTGGCCGACCGTATATGTACGGCGTATATACGTCAAAACCGTAAATACGTAGGGTTGGCCCAAATCGTACATGAGATTTCCACCGTAGGTTCACGATCACACCACACATTTCTAAAGATTAATTAAATTTTCGATCTAAGTTCGTGAGGGGGTAATTCTCGAGTTTGAATCCAGTTCAGGCAGGCTTGGTCGGGAATAAAATTGTGAATTCGAGCCCCCCACTGTTGGCTGCTGCTGCTGCTGCTGCTGCTGTGCAGGCTAATGGGCAGACTGTACATTGGCTGCATGGGGAGAACCACAGCTGAGTGCTTGCACGTGTGCTTCCCTCAATCGAGAAGCAACCCTCTCTTACCCACTTGCCATCTTCTTTAACTCTGTGTGGATGCCCCAAAGGAAGGGCCTGAAGGGCCTGTGAGAGGAGGAGGCTTGTTCTTGGAGCAGCATGCATGGACGCCCCACGGGCCTCTTCACAGCCGCGCCCCTTGCCTTCGCCTATGCCTCTGCCAGCTCCCTGAGCTGCCTCTCCCTCTGTAGCTTCTCATGGTCCCTCTGCTGAGCAGCCAGCCTTTCAGCTGGGGACAGGGGCTCCAAAAACGGGTCAGGGGTTCACAACCAGGGCACGCTGGGAGGGAGCTCATTTTGAAAAGCACCCTCAAAACCACTTAAATAATAATTTATCACTCCGAATTTAGTTCGGAGAGGCCCTGAGAATTATTAAGAAATTTTCGTTTTTTGCCAGATAATTATTCAATTTCCAAAGTGATCGCGAACCTACGGTACTATATATACACCTTTTATGACTGTATGTACGCTGTATTTTGTACACCGTATATAGGGAAATTTGGAGCCACTCAAAATGAATTCAAAAGGAAGCCATTCTGCAGCTCTTGAAGAGCTAGCACGCATGACCCAATCCTTATACTGTACCTTTTGGATAACACCCCGCATGAAAATCGTGTTTTGCCCTGCGAGGTGACTGCGGTATTTCTAATATATGTTATATATTTAACTTGATCCTGCGGGGTTGCGCGGGATCAAGAATACTAATCCTTATTGCTGGCAGTCATGATCAGTGAGAGGCCCCCTGCCCTGCCCCCCCTTGCCCCCCCCGCCCCAGCAGCACAAGGAGCAGCCTCAGCAGCAGCCCCAGCACTGGTCGCTCCATTCCAGCAGAAAGTAAGCAGCTTTGTTAAAGCGGCGACAGCCGAGCATAAAACAGCTCTTCAGCTAAGGAGCGACCGAGCCAGCAAGAAAACGTGGAACAGGCTGAGCGGCTGGCAGAGGGGGCAGCCAACAAAAGGCTAATTGGCAGGCCAGAGAAAGATTGGTCTCACAGGAACATTGGTATTCATGAGGGGGAAGCTGTGTGGCAGGGGGAAGATGATTGGGAGGAGAGGACGAAGCTGCAACGCTTGCGCATGCAGAGCAGGTCAGAGCAACTGGTGCGGCAAACGAGGTCACCAAGGCTGCCCGCACCCAAGCAGCACCATCAGCACGCATGAGCGGTAGCAGCAGCAGTAGGTGGGAAGCAGGGGGGCGCGTAGAGTAGCAAAACAGAGAGCAAAGTCACATGCAAACAGCATGTTGGCTTCGCTTTGCTTTTTTTGTGAAAAATTCCTTTCATTTTCATTATTTGTAAAGCTTGTTGGTGCTGAACAGGGCTAAAGGCCCTGCGTGGTTGATGCGAGGAGGACAAAAATATGTAATTTGGGGGTGCGGGAAAGGTGCGGGATTCTACTAAATAATTCTGGATTTTGGGGTACCGGACGAGTACGCTAAGGTACGGTACTCCAAAAAAGAAAGGTTGGGAAGCTAGGCCTGCTTTAATTCAAAAGATGGCCTTGTTCAGCATAAAGAGGTTCAACTACCATAACCACCAGTACAACTATTCAAAGATTGCAACTACATGCATTTATCAGGGTTGCGCAGTTCGTTTTTGGGGAGCAAGGGTTCAATACAGTTTGTGCAAGTTCTAGAACCCTCGAACTGTTCGAGCAGTTTGATGTGCGCTTTTGAAATGGAGGGTATCGATGGTTTCTGTCATACCCATCCAAAATGCGCTTGTATTGTCTTGTAAATATATATATTATCATCAATGACTTCAATGGGCTCAATTTTGGACCAAAAATTCTGAAAAGGGCATTTCTAGGGTTAGAATGCGTGAAAGTTTGCAAACCCAAACTCTTGACTCCACCCCGAACTGATGAATCCGGGCATTCATTAAACAGAGAAGCTAAGGAAGAGCTCAGGAAGAGGCACAATAATATAAATCTCAACCAAAAAGAGCAATAGGGACTGCATTTGCTGAGACTTGAACCCGAGTTTGGAGTGTACCGCCTACTAACTGCATACTATCATACGGCCGTCGGGAATTTCCAAATAAGGACTGGTACCGATTATACGGCGTATCAAAATGCGCTGTATTTTGGAACATGCGGTTTGGGCCAACCCTACATACACCATGGACACCCGTACCCCTAACCCTGGCTGTATACCCTATATCCAAAGGCAAAGTTTTGAGGACGAGGGCTGGCTGGTTGAGGCTCCGCCACTCCGTAACCTTAAACAATAGGTGCTGCCCAGGAGTTCAGAGTTTTTTTGGAGGCATGTCCACTTCATGGGGTGGGCCCCCCTGAGGGACGCCCCCCCCCCAAACCCCCTTCAGTGCTCCCACCCAGAAATTCTTTGTCTCTCGCCCAGGAGGGTGTTTTTGGGGAAATTTTTGTGGTGGAATCCCCGAGGACCCCCCACCCCCCAAACCCCCCTTCCAGTGCTCCCACCCAGACAAAAAGGGTGCCAATCTGCTCCTTTTTACAAACTACATCCATCTGTACCTCATCAAGACCTCAAAGTAAAATGCTGCAGAGTTATGGGGCAAACACTGAGATACGGACGCCCATGCACACATGACCTACCAGGCACCCACAACTGGCTTGCACAGCCCCACATTGCTTTCATTTCTTCAGATTTATACCGACTATCTCATGCTGGCACAAGCCTGGAAGTTTGGAGTGAATTGCTGCTCCATTGGCTTGACTCACCCCACTGCCTGCAACCAAGCGCGTGTGCCTCTGACTTTTGAATATGTCCACAGACTCCCCCTTTCACCCAATTTGCTCAAAAGGGCGCCAATTGACGGGGCTTCAGCTGAGGATTATGATGTTATATTCAAAATTCCTTGAAAACGGCCCAGAAAAAAATTGGAGACTGCCCAGGAGGGTGTAAAAAAAAACTAGTGGACGGGGGGTCCAAATTTTGGGCTGGAGCCCCCTCCCCCCCCCCCAAACCCCCCTTCCGGTGCCCCCACCCAGACAAAAAGGGTACCATTCTGCTCCTTTCCAAATAGGCATCCATCTGCATACTCACCACAACCAAAGATTGACTTGATGCAGAGATATGGGGCAGAAACTGAGACGCGGACGCTCTTGCATACATGACCTGCCAAGCACCTACAAGTAGCCTTAAGTACCCACAGATTGCTTCATTTTCTTCAGCATTCCATTGTACATCTTGTGTTAATACTATCCTCCAAGTTTGGAGTGATCAGTTGCTCATTTGGCTTTACACACCCTGCGACCCACACCCATGAGCGCGTGGCTCTGACTTGTAGGCGTGCACACAGACCCCCCCTTTTACCCGTTTCGCACTAAAAGGGTGCCAATCAACTGGGCTTGAGCTGAGGATTGCGCTGATACATTTATAATTTCGAGAAAGTGGCCCAGAAAAATTTTGGAGGGGGGCTCCAAAAAACTCACCCCCCCCCCCCCTCCGATTGGACCCATACATATACTAATCGAAAGCTCTCACGTGAGGATTCCAAATATATAACTTTTATCGGGATTTGGACGTGACGTCCAAAAGATGTTTTTCTACACCCTCCTGGACTGCCCCCAAAAAAACTAAAACCCCACTGGGGGACCACCCCACACCCCCCTCCCCGATTCGACCCATATATACCCATTGATAGCTCTCAACGACAGAATTCTGTACATCTAATTTTTATGGGGAAGTAGACATGCCGTCCATAATTTATGCTTCCTACACCCTCCCGTCTTGCCTCTTATTAATTGAGCACTTCCTTTGCTTCCTACTTTTTATGCATGCATGTTTTTGCATCAATAGCTAGTTTTATTGGTGGCTGCGGTTGTTGAACTCCCGTTTGCACTGAAAAGGGCATTTTTTGGTATTTTTGGTCTAGCTCCCTAACCATTCATTTTTGGGTATAAAAGATTGAGCCATGCGTACTCAGCACCTCAAGAGCTGCAAAATGAATCCTCTATGAATCGACTCTGGGTGAATGCATTCCCCTCATATAAAATATAAACGGAAATACGGGGTATGTACAGTATTATGGATATCCCATGTAAGATTTGGGCCAACCCTATACATGTGTAGTGTACTTAGTTGCACATGCACATGCACATGCGTGCGTGTGTGTGTGTGTGTGTGTGGATGTGTGTGTGTATGTATGGATGTGTGTGTATGCTAGCAGCTGGCCCACCTGCTGCAGCTGTGGCTGTGGGAGGACAGAGTGTTGGTGGGAGTAGGCAGCTGAAGAAGAGGTCGTAGAGGGGGGGGGGAGTAGTCCTGCTGGAGGATTCAAAACTGCACCCAGCCCTTGGCTGCTCCCTCCAAGAGGGGTAGGTTGGGAGTGGGACAGGTGGCTGTCGTTGCTAGCGTGTGGGGGGGAGAGGTGCAGGGGAGTGTGTTGTTGTAGCTGCTGCTGGTGCTGCTGCTGGTGGCTCTGCGGGGGGTGCTCTTCTTGGGGATGCTGTTCTTGCAGGGTGGCCAGCAAGCGTTTTAAGGCCATCTGTGTGTGTGCGTGCGTATGTGTCTGTGTGTGCGCGTATTTGCACGTGCGAGAGCGTATCATCCCCTTACGTCTCCACAACACACCCACAGTGTTCCCCTCTGCCCCAGTTCTTCGCTGCACAAACGCCGTGACTGCATTGCAATTTTAAGGTAAAAAGATTCAACACACACACGCACTCACCCCCTCTGCCCCAGTGCTGTGGTGCGCAAATGCTACAACGGTATGGGCATCCACATCGAAATACAGAGACTCAACAGCCTCAGAAGCACGCTTGCGTAGCTCTCCATTCTTGTCGAGCAGCAGGCTGGTCACGCGGGATAGCCATTGCCTGTGTGTGTCGTGTATGTGTGTGTTGCATGTGCGTGCGTAAGTGTGTGTGTGTGTGTGCAGTAACGTGTCACAGGACAGCCAATGTCTGTGTGTCGTGTATGTGTGTGCATTGTGTGTATGTTTGCATGTGCGTGCGTACGTGTGTGTATGTGCAGTAACGTGCCACAGGACAGCCATTGTCTGTGTGTCGTGTCTGTGTGTGCATTGTGTGTATGTTTGCGTGTGCGTGCGTATGTGTGTGTATGTGCAGTAACGTGCCACAGGACAGCCATTGTCTGTGTGTCGTGTCTGTGTGTGCATTGTGTGTATGTTTGTGTGTGGATGAGTACGTGTGTGTGTGTGTGTGTGTGTGTGTGTGTGCAGTAACGTGCCACAAGACAGCCATTGTCTGTGTGTCGTGTATGTGTGTGCATTGTGTGTGTATGTGTGTGTGTGCGTACGTGTGTGGACGCATTTGTGTGTATGAGGTGCTAGTGTTCAAAACATGTCCCTTTGCACTAAATCTCTCACACGCGTTCACACGCACTGTAGCACCTGCGACCACGAAAAAGTAGGGTCGGCCGGAAACTTACATATACATATATGTTCAAATTTATAGGGTACTTTTAACTTAGTACTTTTCATATACGAATTTATAGGGTACTTTTAGCAGAACACTTTTCAAATATATGGCCATAGAGGGTGTGTGTATACAAAATTGGCCAACCCTCAAATAAGCAAACACATCAACCTGACCACTCATGGACAAACATTGCGCAAAGCACCCACATACACTCAATCCCTCCCAGTTGACACACTCGGTAGGTGCATGGCATTGGAGGAGGGGTGCCGGCAGCAGCATCTACACGACAATAATGTATACATTTATGCGGCACACACACGTGCGCACACACACATGCGCACACACACAAGCATGTACTTCAGATGCACGGCACTGGAGGGCAAGCTGGCATGCCCTGTTCAGAAAAGAGCACGCACACACACAAAAAGGCATACAAACACAACCCCGCGCTCACACACATACACATAAGAACACAACCCTGCGCTCACTTTAAGTGCATGGCACTGGCTGTGGGGATGCCTGCAGTCCGGGAATGGCCTATGAAGGCCGTGGAGAACTCTAGGATAGACATCTTGCTCTTGGGCTGCTTGTTGGCTTCAAGCGCACGTATCAGGCCTGCCAAGAGGATGTCAGCATTGTAGTGCACGGCCACCTCTACACGCACAAGGAGAGCGTGGGGAGTGTTCGTTTTGGGTTCTGCTGGGGGCACATGCACATCATTGGCCCAGCAGCAAGGGCCTGGCGTTTGACTGGACGCCAGCTTTGCATGTACACGCCACGCATGTGAAGGGAAGCATTTCTGTGTGGTATGTGTACTCATGCATCTCATCCAGAGGCAACTTTAACAATCAGTACACGTCCACTTATGCACACTCAAGGGAGCAACACACAAATGAGGATTAAGGATTACAGGGTCCGGAACGCCTCCTCAGGCGTGACAACAATATCACGATATTGGATGCAGCCACACCAACACGAATGTGACGACAGCTGTGAAGTCAGGCAGGTCCATGCAGCAGGATCGATTATACTGCAAGTAAAGCAGCAGACCCCAAACGTGCGGACCTGCTCTGCCAGGCCAGACAGGCTGGGTAATGCGTACAGCAAGCACTGTGCCATGTAATAACAACATCAAGCAACGCATAACTTCACACATGGCATGTGGCAAACGACCAGTTCCAGCTTCTGTGCACTTCCCTTACTGCCTTGCAAGCACATGAACGTGCATGCTCCCCAACGCCTCGTGTAACAACTAGTACGCGCACAGCCGCACAGGATAGGACGTGCAGGATGTACACATGCGCAGGACGTACCACACAGCCACACACACACACACTCACACATACAGCCGCACCTTGCAACACCTCATTTGATAGGTTGCGTACGTTATCCTTCTGGTCTTGCAGCCGCATGAACAGGCAGGGTAGCAGGCGCTCCATGTGGGGGTCAAAAGCAAACGCGCACAGCTTGATGCACATGCTTAAGGCATCCAATGCAGCAACCACAACCTGTGTGTGCGTGTACGTGTTGGTGTTTGCGTGTGCTTGTGTAGGTGCACATGTTGATGTGCACGTGCATTGTGCATGCATGTGAACGAGTGCCGCTCTGCAGACACACAGAACAGTTCACAGCCGTAACCTATTCTTGTTTCGGCCAAGCGTTGGGGTTGTTGCTTAATGACAATCTCAGCTCTGAAGTGCACGCATAGGAGGAGTGAGTGGCTTTCACCCCTCAGATGCATGATGCACACAGCTGACAAACAGCTAGGGTTGGTTGTAGCCGTATATGTAGGGTTGGCCAGAACCGTATGTGTATCCCGTATAATTGGTAATTTCCCTGCCAAAAATACCGTATATACACCGTATTTATATGATTTTGGCCAACCCTACGTATATGCACCACGCTTATATGACCGAGCACAACGGAATTTCCCTGCTGGAAGTACTGTGCATTCAGCATGCATAGGTACAAGAAAAATCCCGTGCTGAAAGTTTTGTACATCTACCATGAGTACGTACAAAAGCACGGTTCTGGCCAGCCCTACAAACAGTGTATGGCAGGCACATCTCACAACACATGGTCATACACAGTGCATATACAGGTCCTGGACCCAGCCTCCACACTGCCGCTCCTCGTTTTTATCGTTTGACTCAAAAGTTCATTCTCGGTGCCTGCGTGAGCGTCATGAGGCAGTCCTGAAAAGGTGACAGGTACGCTGCTCTCACCTTGGCGTGTGACTCCTCGATGCACTCGATAAATTTGGGGGCCAGGCGCTCCAGGTCTCTACTAGGGTCGGCAGGCAGGCCCTGTGCAAATAATAAGGTTGTGTGTGTACATGTGTGTGTGTGTGCACGTGTGTATATGCGTGTGCGTGCTCGCGTTTGCGTGTGTGTATGTATGTGTGTATATGCGCGTGTGTATATGCGCGCATTTGTGTGTGTGCGCGTGTGTGTGAGCAAGCATGTATGTGTCTGTGAATGCCTCACCTTTCCCATGCACACATGTGAGCAATCTACCACCGGGGAATTGCGGGCAATCGACGCTTTCACGTCCCGTAACCAAATCACGATGTGTGTGTGTGTGTGCGCTTGCTCTCCCAACAAAATGAAGACCTCAATAGAAATGTACGTCGTCCACAATGAATGAGGCACCTGATCAAAAACACCTCCTTCTAATTTGCTCCACAATCTGTAGTAAGAATCGGTACCTACTGAGCATTCACACACGCGCACATACTTACACACAACCACAAGTGTGCACACGCTCACAGCATTCCAGCCTTTGTACCTGTGAGTCCCTGACCTCTCCGGCTCCTAACCGCTGTACGGCTTCCACCAGCATGTTGAGCAGCTCCACCTGCGCGTCGTTAACGCAACCGGTTGTTGTCAAGAAAGGATACGAGCAATAAAAAGCTTTGACCAGCAGTAATGAGTATGTGTGTGTGTGCGTGTGATCAGAACACCTCAGGGTGGTCAGACGGCGCACGAGGCTTCTATGGATACGTTGGCAATGGGGTATCCAAAAGGTACGTTAAAAGTGCAGAAGCCAAAAAGGGCATCTTTTAAGAGGAGGCGAGAGCATTGTATGAGGCCGAAATGGGACAGGATTCAGAGGCAGCAGAACAGCGAAGTTGCATGTTTACACTGGCGATTGTGGCACAGCATACCTGACAACAAGTAAGAGAGAAGGCCCACATACACATACACTCACAGAGGACGACTAGCAAAGCACGCTCATTTTATGGAGTGCAAGGGGCCTTCTTTGCCTGGCAACTTGCCCTACAAGTTTGACCTTCCTGCTCAACACGCACACCATCACGTTTGGAGACACCTTCACTTCCTCGCTCCTATGCACTTCCTTGCTCCTATTGAGGATTGCAACATCATACCACTCGGCACAGAGAAGGACTTCCTGCTACTAACCAAAAGACGCCCCCCCCCCCCCCCTGGACACACACACACGTAGGTGCACACTCACACTCACAACCACATCCCGCTGACCGACCACATCCCGCTGACCGACCACACTCAAAACTGCCCCATGGAGACACCCTCACCTTCTCGTTCCACAGCTTTGGCCCCGCCAGCAGCGCAGCCGCGATTTTGGACACAGGCATCAAAGCACGAGGGGCCTGCTGCCTACCCACCAGCCCCTGCTGATCGTACACACTGCCGTTGTAGCCGCTGCTGCGCGCCGCACGCTGGCCCCCCCCTCCGTCCACTCCACCCCCAAAGTCAGCGGCGCTGTTGCTGCTGTGCTGGTGTTGGGGGTTGGGGTGGGAGCTGCTGGCAGGGGAGGAGGAGGGGCGGTGGACGACGCCAGGAGGAGGTACTGTTGAGGCAGGGCCTGCATTTCCGCCGTACGGAATGGGACCGCCTGCATGCATTCGTGATTGTAATTGTGTGTATATGTATGTGTGTGTGCCATCCTTCCAAAAGTAACAAGTCCATTCACTGGAAAGTATGGTAAGGAACGGGACTGCCTGTGTGTGCGTGTGTGTGCGCGCGGGTGTGTGTTTGTGTGCGTGTGAGTGCGTGTGCGTGTGCGTGCGTGTGTGCCTCTACGTGAATGACAATTCCAATAGATCGGTACCTACAAACAAATTTCTGTTCCATCCAACAAATACGGGTCACTGTTGGTCGGGGCCAACCCCTAGTGCACGATGTTGGTGCAACCCTCTAATGCCTCAAACCAACAGTTGGTACTGTAGCCACCTTCCACTGTTTATTCCATGAGCATTGGGCACGTTTTTCCAACTGCAACTCTTCTTACTGCTTTGCCTATCGCTGTGCCCAGTATGCTTGTCCTCAGATGTGGGCACAGTGAGCCTACCTTCAAGGTACACTGCTCAAGTTTCACTGTTTATACCAGAGGCCAAGTGACCCAGCACAACCACACACACACACACCTAGGAACCAATCAATGCACCAGTTCTGTGTGCATTAAGCTGGCCACATAGGTAAGGCGTCTCCATACGTGCCAGGCTTGCTCAAGACAAGTGCCAGGCTTGCTATGGATCTGCATAGTTTCCCTTAAGAGGTACGCAACATCATCAATGCACATGCACACACTTCAAACCTGAAACCGTGCACTTGTCTCACACAGACAACCTCCATTGAACCATGCACACACACATACCTGAAATCGTACGCTACACGTGTTAAAAAGCTACACCCTGCACCAAATCGTGCACACACACTCACAACAGGAATCATGCGCAGCACGTCACACACACACAGCTACACCCTGCACCGAACCGCGCACACACGCTTGCACCTGTGCCATACGCATCCACCGGCCGTGAGGGCAGAGGCGTCGTGAGGACGCGTTGGGCGGGGGTGTGACTCATGTTGGCAGCGTAGGCTTGCACGGAGGAGCGGCGGGCTTTGGAGGTCATGGGTTTGGGGGCTTCACCGACTGCGCATGAATGGGTTTGAAGGGGGCTTGGCATGCGTGTGTACATGCATTTAATTGTGTGTGTGTGCATGTTGTGTGTGTTTTAAAATGTGGGAGGAGGGGGCACTTTCTGTGCACACGGGCCTTTGGGCATTATCAGCCCAAGCATGTCCATGTGTTCTGTCCTGCATGCAGGCTGGTTCACGTGTTGTGCTCACGCTTGTCCACATTCATGTGACCTGTCACTGCTGCCTTTTAACCATCCCACAATCCTGCACCCCACTCACATCCACCCCCCCCTCTTCCCCTTCTTTCACGTTCCTACCACCTATACCCACCCACCACCACCTCTCACGCAACCTGCACAGGACTAGGATAGGGCTGGACAGAGCCACACAGATGTGTGTTGTGTGGGGGGGGGTACATGGGGGAACGGTACATCTGCACCATAAAGGCATCCGCGCCGTGACCACACACTATCTCGGTGAAAGGCACTGAACAGCACAACAACAAAGCACAACATCGTGCAAGAGCCACCGCCAAGTGAGGGCTGCCGACAGAAACACTCACCCTGCGCGGGTTGCTGAGGCCCTCCTGTTGAGTACTCCTGGGGGGCCATCATGCTGTGCTCCACACGCGCAGGCCCTGCCATGGGTTTTGCACCAGCAGTGGCGGGTCTGGGCTTGGCTGCACTGCCAGGGTGCTGCAGTGCGTGTGTGTGTGTCGTTGTGTGTATGTCTGTGTGAGTGTGTGTGTTGTGATTGCCTGTGCGTGAGCGTTATAATTTCGTTGTGTCTGTGTGTATGTATGTATGTGTGCAATCGTGTGTGCGTGTGTGGGGATGTGTGTGTGTGTGTGGGAATGTTATTTTGAGCACAATAGCACTTGTTTAAAACGCGCACATGGGTTGGCAACTGCGCACATGCCTCATTTGTACTCAAAGCGGGTTGAAAGACTTTGACCCAGATTAATAAAGTAATGCACCGCGCTTTCCTGCTATCACCCCAGCTCACCACGTACATGCAGACGATCCCAGACACAAACACGCACACGTACACATGAACAACAAAGAGTTAGAGTTAGAGTTGGAGAGAGAGAGAGCGAGAGCGCATGCCACACACCGCTATTGTGCTGCTGTGGTTGAGCTGGGGCACAGCTGCAGCGGAGGTGGTAGGGGCAAAGGTGGCAGAGCGTGGCAACGGGGGCGCCATGATGATGATCTCGTCTTTGGTGCTGGCAGCAGCCGCAGATTGAGGGCGTGAAAAGGACAGGAAGGGCTTGGGGTGCGCGATGGATGCTGCATGCATGTGAATATGTGTGTGTGTGCGTGTTTGTGTGTTTGTGTGTTTGTGTGTGTATATGTACATGTCTTTGGTGTGGAAGAATTGGCTAAAGTGCTGGGCCAGCCCTGCTTTGGAATCGTGTGTGTGATCCCTCTCAAAAGATTTTGTATTTCGAGCTGGCCTGCACACAATGGGCCTCGCAAATTGCACCAATAATTGTGCAAGCGAGTGGCCGTATAGTACGGACGACACTTGCAGGTACGAACAAACGCACGTTGTAGCCAAGCATGATTGGCTGAGGCGTTTGTTGAACAGCGGTGTCCCTCACAACAGAGAGTGTCACTTCTTGCACATACAGGACGGACAAACCGCAGAGGGTAGGAACACGTGGGAAGGGTAGGTGCGTATGCAGGTCGGTGTTACAAGGTCAAGGAGGAAGAGCCAAGACGACACCCAGGGCCACGAAGGCAGCGTTGCTGCGCACCTTTTCTTTGCAGCTCTGCCCCGTTCTTGGACTGCAGCTTGTCTGCGAGCCAGGGCTCTAGCCGTCTGATGAAGGCGTGTGCGTGGTCGGGCATGCGCTCCATGTACCTGTGTGCGTGTGTTTGTACAGGCATGCACTGTACATAGATAGGCTCACCATCACAGGTTAGGTCTGATGTCACCTTAAAAACACACATACACAGACGCATAACGTGCACACAAATGGCGCACTGCTGCTCACGGCGCGGGTGCGGCTTGTGGTGCCTACGCGCTGGCGCCCTGTGCTGCTGCTCAATAGCTGCATGCACACTCATACAGCCCATGCACACAGCCCATACACTCTTACCCTGCGTACAATGCGCGTGCGGCTTGTCGTGCTTCTGCGCTAGCATCTTGTGCTGCTGTCTTCATGCCTGACTCAAAGTCATCTGCACGCACGCCCAGTGCCCCTATGTCCCACGTCTCCATAGCCTGCAAACAGCATAAGGTGTTTGGGTTGTGTGCAATTGAGTGCCTGCGTTTGTAGTTGTTTGTGTGCTTGCCTGCTTGTGTGCGTATGCTTGTGTGGTGTGTGTATGTGTACATTCTGTTTAGTGAGTGTGTGTGTGTGTGCGTGTGTGCACATCTAACTTGCCTTGGATGCCATATTCCACTCCTTCCAGTTTGACACAACCCTCAACTGCCAGAGCAGCATGCCACGTGCCTCGTCATCCCCACTGCTTTTACTTCCATACACCTATGAACAGTCCTGGCACATTCACACCAGCCCATACCCACAACCACGTTACAGGTGCATGCATGCATGCACTCTCTCTCTCTCACACTCTCTCACTCTCACTCTCACTCCCTCTCTCTCTCTCTCTCTCACTCTCACTCTCTCTCTCTCTCTCTCTCTCTCTCTCTATACACACACACACAAACAAGCACACACAAACACAAACAAGCACACACAGAGAAATACAAACAAACACACCTGTGCGAGGTAGCTGGCAGAGCTGGAGCGAATGCACGCATTCTTGTCTGTCTTGAGAGTGTTCACAAGCAGGGGGATGGCGCGCGGGGTTTGGCAGTGGAACAGCATTTTCCGGATGCCTTGGTCAGCTGCCTCACGTATTACCTGGGGACACAATTGCAAGTCGTTCAAATTGTGGGTGTCCATTGTGTGTGTGTGTGTGTTTGTGTGTGTGTCTGTGCACGCATGCGTGTTTGTTTCTCGTGATGTAGTTGCAATCAAAATAGGGTTTGAGAGCAGATAAGTCAGCTGCCCCGGCTAACTTTTGGAGGTAAATGAAAAGGAACAAGCCAATGCGCCAAGAAATGTGCTCACCCTTCCCAACCACCAGGGCGTGCTGCCATGATTTCATTCCTTATCCACGTGAACAGACATTTAGCACACACGCCCTTGCCCAGGCGCATCTATCTGAACACACACACATACACACGTACACGTTCACGCACATGAGCTCGCACACCCCCACACAACACCCACCTGCACGGTGATGGGCACGTTGCGCAGCAGCACGGGCAGGTAGTGGAGAAGGAGCTCTTGGAAGCGCAGGCCGTATATGTCACTGAGGGCGCTGAGGGTTTGGCAGGCCTGCTTGGATACTGCAGAGCGCCGGTCCTCTAACTGCTTCACCATGGGCTCGCGCAGGGCTCTATGACGGGAGAGTAGTCGCACACGTGCTATTAGGGTGAAGCGTGACTTTGGGGTAGGAGGGGTGAAGGGGGGAGTCAGTTCATTTGGAGGGGAGAGCAGGGTAGTGTGTGTGTGTGTGTGTGCAAAGCGTGTGTGTGCGTGTGTATGTGTGTATGTGTGTGTATGTGTGTGTGCAATGCGTGTGTGTGTGCGTGTGCGTCCGTGCTTGTGCGTGAGCTTGTGCGCGCACGCACGTGGACGTGGGGTTTCTCAGTACGATGGTGCGTTTGTTACAAATTGCTGACGGAAAGGCATGTACGCCAATACGCACCTGAAGTTGTCCAGCAGCACCTCTTGCAGATGGGGGCTGCAGCCAGCAGCTATGCCTTGCAAGCGCTGCATGCAGCTAATGCGCTGCTGCCAACCGGCCACGGTGCCTGCAAGGGGGAGGGCCATTGCTTCCAGCTCGCCTATGAGCTCTTTCTCGGAGTGCATGTGCACCACAGGCACCTGTGCATGTATGCGTGCGTGTGCGTGTATGTGTGCGTGCGTATGCGTGTGCACGCACGCACGTGTTTGCGCGCTTGTGTTTAGTGTGAGTACATGTGTTTACGGATGTGATAAGGTGCATCAACCATTAGTGGCTTCACGTAAGCACATGGCAGCATGAGCTGTACCTGTGAGGCGTCCATGGCAGAGGAGGCCTTGCTTGCAGCCCCGTGCTGCCCTCCTGCCTCCCCAGAGCTGCCCTCCTGCTTTGTGCTGCTCTTAACATGCACTGAGGCTGTTGCGTCTGCTTCCCCCCTCGCGTGGTTGGCGCCCCCTTGGCTGGTCTTAATGCGCCCACTACCACTATTGCTGCCTCCGGAGGGGGGGGCGTCTGGCACGATGATGTTGGTGGGGGCGATGGCGTTCAAGCGTGCTATCACTTCCTACGTGTGTACGTGTACGTGTGTGTATGTGTGTGTGTGTGTGTGTGTTTGGGGGAAAAAAATTGAAATGGCAAATAATCATGTTCGCACCTTGTAAACCGTGCTGCGTATGTTTTGACTCTTTAAATTCTCCAGCAATTCCCCACGCAGCAAGCGGTACATCTCTTGCAGGCACTCCAGTGCAGCATCTCGCACAGCTCTACGGGAGGAGCACGTGTATGTGTGTGTGCTGAGTGTGTGTGTGTGTGCCGAGTGTGTGTGTGTGTGTGTGTGTGTGTGTGTGCTGAGTGTGTGTGTGTGTGCTGAGTGTGCTGAGTGTGTGTGTGTGTGTGTGTGTGTGTGTGTGTTTAAGTGTTGCACAGATTCTCCACTCGGCAGATGCCATTCCCCATTTACTAGGTAGTGCCTGTACGATTCGCAGAGATGGGCGCATATGTTGCGTCCCCAGTTTGCCAAGGGTGCTTGCAACACGATTTTGCCACCCATAAGCACACACACACACACACACACTTCCATTGTTGAGCTAGGCTTTCATTTCATCCCCACACCCTACCCCAGTCAGCCAGGCAAGGCTGGAGGGCCCTACGGCACTCACTCATTGGGGTCCTCCATGAGGTTGACCACTTGGGTGATGATGTACTCGTTTTGCTCCTTGTTCTTCATTATGCCTGGCGTTTCAGCTGCTATGGCCTCAGCCACGGTCTGCAGCACGCCGTGGCGCACTTTCCATGCCCGGTGGTTCCAAAACCGTGCCATCTTTTGCAGGATGTACTGTGGGCCCATACAGGTGAACATGCTGAGCAGCAGCTCGCACGCATCCTGGCGCACCTGCTGCCGCGTGTCTCCGAGACGCTCGACCTGCAGGAGAAAGGGCTGCGTGCGTGAGACTGCGGTCCGGGGCCGGAAGACGAGCCACAATGGTCAACGTCGCCGGAATTTCGGTGCTTTCTGCCACCTCCCACGCCTGCTTATGTTCAGGTTGTTTTAAAACCATTTATAGACGTCACAAGGCGTACCACAAGGGGCACAATGGCGTTGGCATAGGGTTTGATGGTGTCTGACTCCGTCTTCACCAGGAAGGACAGCACTTGCAGGGCTGTCTGGCTGACTTTGTGGTTGTTGTCACTCAGGGACTCAGTCAGCAGGTCCACCAGGTCACACAGTTGTTGGCGGTCCAGGCTTGCACAGCCCACGGCACCGGACACAAAGTTGGCCTGCTTGGCGCAGTGCACAGGGGAGGCAGTGAAATTGAACGGGGGGGAGGCAGTGAGGATGATCACAGCCAGCCCTATACTCATGCCTGTGGTTAATCCGGCGTGCCTCGTGCGAATGCCCAGGGCAGAGGACAAGTTGTGCGTGCAAGCTTACATGTATTTGCTCCAATCCTGCAAGCCTCTCCTTGATCCCACTGGAAAGTTTCTTCAGGGCAGCATCCCAGTCCCACTCAGTCATCTCTCAGACTGGATCACCAGTGGGTGGGGTATTTAGTAAAAGGGCTTGACCTACTTCATTCCCTCTTGCTAAAATATAATAAATATAATAAATATCATCTACAGTACTTTTTCTTCTGATTTTGTGAAGCCTTGCAGATCCTTGCAGACCTGACTTATGGGCAGAAGGGGAAAGAAGAAAGAGGAGGGTGGGAGGCAAGACGCAGGCAAAAGCAACACGTGCGTTCCCAGTCAAGCTGCTCCTGAACATAATTCGCAGCACCGTACCCCTGATAATGAGAAGCAGGAGCAGCACCAGCAGAGCTGGGCTGCAGCAGAGAAGCACATTATCATACTCACAGCCGCGGGCAAGCCGGTGTACAGCTACCACGGAGATGAGGATGCCATGGCAGGGTGAGGGAACCGCACACAGCACACAACGCACTGCCATTGTAAATCATTTATCATTGCTGGCTGTGTAACTGTTATTCTCAGCCTTTGGCTAGCACTAAGTGCTGCAAGGTTTTGAGCTTACGCCTGCCCGCTGCCTCTTTTGCAGGCTCATGGCCCTCACAACTGCGATGGTGTCCGTCATACAAGACCAGGTATAGGAGGAGATATACAGGCTCAGCAGCAGCAGTTAGTTTTGGCGCTGATCGGTTAGGATGAAAGCAGCTGTGTGAACCGTATACAAGGCAGGGCCTCAAGTCCCGGACCCTTAGGATTAAATACAGCAACAGAGTGCCTACTGCTTACATTTAGTGTGATAGCAAAGGAGTTGTTCACGCTCTCTCTCTCTCGCTCTCTCTCTCTCTCTCTCTCTCTCTCTCTCTCTCTCTCTCTCTGTCTCTCACTCTATCTCTCT
>Ga0307947_1000932_pt1 | contig 22293 bp, 25 predicted proteins | sample OrgLakmetagen232_FD_201840 | JGI IMG/M metagenome (GOLD analysis project Ga0307947, IMG submission 201840) | Saline water microbial communities from Organic Lake, Antarctica - #232 | ecosystem: Environmental > Aquatic > Non-marine Saline and Alkaline > Saline | place: Antarctica: Organic Lake...
CAGGCATGCCCTGGCTCACGGTTTCAATTGGCAAGTTGTGGAGGACAGCATCGGACTGGTCTGCTGTAGTTGGGTGAGCTGGTGGGGTGGGCAGCTAGAGAGGAGAGAGAGGAGCTGTTTTTGGGGGCTGCATGCGTCCTTTGTTCTCTCTTCTGCTCCGCTGCACTTGTTCTCTTAACTCCTGGTTTTGTGAGGCTCTCTCAGCCTCTTGTTTTCTGTTTCTGACTGAGGCTTCTTACACATACATCTTGAGACTTATCAACAGCTTTTTTCTCGTTCTCCTTGATGCTTTCTCTTCGCGCTTTCTCAAAACAAACGTTATCTTTCTCTACATACTTTTCTCTTCTACATACATCAGTTTCATGTTTCCTCTACCTTCTGTTTCTTTTGGTTTAGCCAGGTGTAGTTTTAGGCTTTTTCCAAACTTCCGCTGTGTAACCCTTACCCTTACCCAAACTTCCGCTGAGATGCCCTTTGAGGCATATATAGTGATGTAACCTTACCTTACCTTACCTTTCTCATCCTGATGAGCATTTGCAACTTTCTACATTTTTGTTCAACTGTTACCGGACATGGGATTCGGCACAGCAATGACTGTGCAATGCCACCTAATTTGTCGGTTTTCTTGAAACGTTTGCTGGAGGATATCTGCCAGATATGTTCATGAAAAGGCTGGCGGTCAAACGCCTCGAGGTCGTCTCCATTGCAATTGTAATCCTTGTGATCCCCAAATCTACTGCACGCTGAATTCCACTCCACTGTAGAGAGTGCTAGTCAAGTCGTGTACTAACTACTGACCCTCCAACACCTTTCCTTTCGTCACCTATGCCAAGTACACACTTTTTTGCTTTTCTGAAATGTTTCATATCGAGGCTTCCATCCATGGTTACATTACAAAAAAGCTCACATCTGCACACACAGTTCTTCGTACTTAATGCCAAACCAACAAAGTAAGAGCAAGCGCAGACGCACCCTCTTTAATTTCAGGGCCTGTGGTGCACATTGTGCACTCAATACAGTTTAATACAGGGAAGCACAGGTGGCTCCTAGGTAAAGAAAGGCAAAAGACGGAAGGCAGTGAGTGCTGACACACAGCAGAAACAAACTGTCCGTCTTGCACAGTGTTGCAGACTCTATTTTAAGCAAGCATGCCCTGGTCCAGGTGCTCAGCAAACACGCAACACTGCACGGACACGCAAGCAACCTGCAGGTTTCTGCGCACACACAGGACACAAGCACACTGTACGTAGTGTGCCCGGGGAAAATGTCCCCTGTGTGACTACTCCCTTTTCACAGGCCTAGATTGCAAACACATAGACACACACACCGCTATCAGCAGCGCTGCCTGGAACAGCAATGTTGCAGTTCTGCATAAGGTGTTTTTCAACCATTTTGCGCGCTCTCGTGCAGTACTGCTCATGCACTATGCCAGCGTGTCACAGCCACACACCGCCAAGGCCTCGTCCCTCTCTTTGCCCTAAAAAAAGGCACACACAGTCCCAGGCTCAGACTGACGACATCCTGCTCAATACCCTTGCTTGCCTAGGTAATTATTAGGGGCACCGCCGTAGGCTGGCTGGCCATAACCACCCCCGGCGTAACCCTGAGGCTGGTTCCTGCCATAGCCGCCACTGCCACTATTTCCATAGCCTCCATAGCCCTGTGTGTGTTGTGTGTACGTGGTGTGCGTGTGTGCGTGCGTGTGTGTGCCCATAGCGACCATTCATTGACATGTATCACGGGAAGAAAGGGTTAGGAGGCTAAGGGTTAATTAAGGAATGACAAACGTACTGCAGCGGCGTTATTAGAGTTTGTGGCTTAGTGGAACGAGACAGAGGTCCATCTTGGACTGCTGCAGTGCGACAACATCTCATGGCACATACATCACCCCATGCTGATGGGGCTTGGGCTTGGCCAGAGAGGAACCCTTGGATAGCAAATGCCATACTCTCAAACCATGGTGCTACCCCAGGGTTCTTCTCTGCTCAAGACCCATCGGGCCTTATTCATGTCCTGAGTTGTCTAAGGAAGACAAGCTACAGCCGTAATGCCTAGGCTGAGCCCAGCGTACATTCGTAGGCACGCCATACTTTGTAAGTGCATTATCAGCAGCCCTGGTGTAATGAAATCTACGACATACAGAGATGGCTTGGTCGTTGTGCACAAGCTAGTACGCACACACACCTGCCCGTTACTGCGCCCGCCTCGTTGACCTTGGTAGCCACTGCCTCGGCCACCACCATAGCCACCTGTTGGTATAGGTATGCACATGGTTGTTGAAGAGAAATGTGTGTGTGTATGTGTGTGTGTGTGTGTGTGTGTGTGCGCACTGGCGTGATAAGAGACTATGTATATACATTTTCAAATGCGCTTGCCGCCCACTCACTCTGTCACGGAGCAGAGTGCGCTTTAGAACCACCCCTTTTGTCAAGCAAGCAGCTGGTTAATAATGTGTCGCTCATCCGTAGAGGGTTAACAGCCCGCACACTCAACCGACGCATTGCAGGCGGAGGGGTCTTATATCCCTATGTAAGCACGCCGCGTTAAATGCTGGAGGAAGCACACGACGTTTATAGAATCACCCAGCACATGTAGCAGTTGTTGCCTCCTAGCACTCATGTCACGTATGTGTTGTGTTTTCATGTGTAGCCATGCAGGTTCTGTAGCCATGCAGGCGTGTGCTTGTGTTCACAGCAACACTAGCCACAGAGCAAAGCACTTACAAGGCACCGCAGCTGCTTAACACTTGCATGATGGGATGAGTATCAATATTCTGAGAGCAGATCTCGTTAGTCTAGTATGTTCTCAGTTTTGGGAGGGTACCGCCACACACACAAGCACACATTTTTGACGATTTACAAAGGACACACACGCCCTAAACTGCTGGCGAATACTGACCGGCTGGCCCTTCACAAGGATTAGGTCACAGATTGGGTGCACGGCTATTTCACATTAATTTTCTTATCCTCTCAGTATGCAAGGTTCAGACAGGATAATGTGCTTTCAGTATACGAGAATTATGGCAGGCACTGACCTGAAGGCCCAGTTCCTGGAGCTCCACTTAGGGGTGGTGCGCCATAAGTGCTCATGGGTACGCTGGAAATAGGGCCCTGTGTGCCCATGCCTCCATACCCACCCATGCCAGTAGCCATGCCCTGTGTGTGTGTGTGTGTGTGTGTGTGTTTGTGTGTTGTGTGTGTGTGTACGCACATGTCTGTGTGCTTGCCATCAGGTTTGCAGTCACATCGCAGATATCTGGACGGGAGATCGTGCCACCGATACCACGGCGCGTCGTGGCATCTTTGTTACAATCTGCCTATACAAATATGCCTCGGCGCGTCATGGGCGTACATCCATGGCACAATAACCCACCTGTCCAGCTAATTGCGTGACCAGAACTGCGTGGCCACGTTTCAAGTGCAATTGAGAAGACCTCAAAAACAGAGATATTTCAACAGCACTTTAAATGTGGCCACTGTTTTAGCACCAATTCTATGGCTGCTCGAATACGGCGCTATTGTAGCACCAATTCTATAACTGCTTGACATACGGCGCTTACAGGAGGAAAATCTTCTCAGAGGCATTTAAAACACGACCATGGCACCCGAGGCACACAGTCTCACATCTTTGTAAGGACGCGCTAGACAGCCAGGAACAAAAGAGATGATGCCTGAGGCCCACAGCAAAGGCGCAAGTTAGGCGCCCTGCACTGATGAAGAAATCATTTTGGGGGATCTCCTCCTCAAGTGGCAGGCAATTCAGTCACCTTATTTCTGAAGCCACACACCAGGCCTGTGACGTGGGTGACGAGCACAAAGCTCATTAAGTTTGCAAGCTGCCAAGTTCCCAAACTTGCAAGTCGTGCGTCACTAGGATTGGCCAGAACCATACATTTATGGGTAATACCGTATATAATAATCAGTAATGTGCACATACGGCGTCAATCAGAAATGGCACCGTAAATTACGGTGCTTTAATGACGTCTACGTCACATACCCGTAATTAACGGTGAAATTCATACTGACGGTGGGAAATTGTTAGTAATGGTGCGGCGTCAGGTACTCAGTGGCTCAGAGTGCCAACTCGAGCTCAAGCTCAAGGATCGCTCTCAGCGCCCCGATTTCCCTACAAACAACATTCGCGATTTGCGATAAGTATAAAATGTCCTCAAAAAATCAGGCCAAGAGGGCTCGTGTGGCCCTGAGTCAGTCAACCTGTCCCGGCCTGGCCAGCTGCTGCAAGCACCACCTCCCACAGGCCTGGCAGTGGGTGGGCAGAGGAGGAGGGGTGGCAGGAAGGTCAGGAACAGCTGGGTAAAGACAGAGTTTGAGAGGAGGGAGACGCAGCAGGATGGCAAGACTACTGAGGAGTACAGCTGCATGCACTGCCAGAGGACGCTCACTGGGCACACCCCATGTTTCAGGTGAGTCTGTGTGTATGTGTGTGTGTAGATGGGTGGGTGGATGGGTGGGTGGAATTGCAGGCCTGTGCTTGACAAGCACTGCTTGTACATGCTTGATTGTCTTGAATGCTTGCACCCATCACGCACTTGCAGGAATGATGATGCAGGAGAAATATGCATTGTGATTTGTGATATTGTGATTCATAAAAATCTTTTCTGCATGACGCGGGTATGGAAGAAGTTGTAGGCTGATGGCCTTCATTTTTTTCAATACCCGCGTCATGCAGCGCAGGTAATTAGGCGCTGGACACTCAATAGACATGCTGTCGCTCAGGCAGGCAGTTGCTCAATTAAAATCAAATTTTGCGCATACTAAAATCTGCTTTGAATTGCACATGAACATCTCTTTACACGTGCTGCTCTTCCTTAGCGTGCACATGCAAAGGTTTTGCACATACTAGAACTGGAGTTGCATGTTCATCTGCACTGCAGGGAGGCACAGCTGTTTGATGCCAGCGATGAGCAGAAACAGGAATTTGCAGCATGGCTGGAGACTGTCCGGGATGCCGCAGAGCCAGATGCAGAGGGGGTTGCAGCAGTGCACATGGATGTGCAGTAGGTGGATGTGGATGAGGAGGGGGATGAGCAGCAGGGGGGATGAGCAGCAGGAGGGAGATGAGGAGGGGGATGAGTAAGGAGTGGAAACGGGATCTAAATTTCAGATTTTTTATGGATCTCAGATTTTTATGAATTTCAGAAGAGACGTTTGGAAACAGTTGGATGCAGCAAAGGACATTGAGCTGCATTCAAGGAGACAGAAAGCTGCTGAACTGTGCTCCTGGAAGTGACTGTCTGTAATTCCTGACGGTTTCACACCGTAAATAACTGTAAAGCCGACCGTCAGACGTCAAAAATTAAAATCACCGTAATTTACGCCTGAGGATTAGTTTCTGACGGTCAAAACCGTTAATTACGCCTGACCGTCAAATGACGGTTGACGGCGTCAACCGTAAAGTGCACAACACTGATAATAATATACGGTATACATGCGGTATTTTTAGCAAGAAAACCACGTAATATACGGTTTTATGCGGAGGAAATATATGGTTCTGGTCAACCCTACTCGCTCGTCGCCCGTCGTAGGCCTGGTGTGTGACCTTCAGAACCAAGGTTCCTTCTGTTTAAATCCTAGCTAAGGGCTTTAGCGCCCAGGCAGGACTTTACCGTAACCGAATTTGTGCATCCCTTGTCTTGCATTTCTTTGGGTCGGTCACGGTAAAAGTCCTGCCTGGGCGCTAAAGCCCTCAGCTAGGATTATATGAATATATAAATGATATATGGCTCTGGCTGAACCCTTGTCATTACGCTCTTGGGCAGCTGTCCTCCCCTCTCTCTATGGAGCACCCTCAGACCATGTGACCCTCAAGGCTGCGCTTTCCCTTGATCAGCTCCATCAGGTCACAATACTCTCGGGCAACTGTGCCTCCCTTCCAACTCCATGCCACCACCCCAGGGCTTCCCTTTTCCTAGCCATCAGATCACCAAGCATAGGAGCCACGTTAAACTGACGTCTAGCAGCCGTGTTGACATCAGTTGCAATGCGGGTCAAGACTGGCAAGCAAGAGACTCAGGTACTGACGAATCATTCTGAGTACACAAGAGCCTTTCTCTAGGCCTGTCGTTGGGCTGCTAAACGAGACAATTGGCGTACGTACGATGGATGGCCTGACACCACGATGCCTATCGTTGGGCTGCTAAACGAGACACTTGGCATACGTACGATGGATGGCTTGACAACACGATGCCTATCGTAGGCTTGCTAAACAAGACACTTGGGCATGTGATGGATGGCCTAATGCTGCGATGCCATTTTACCTTGTTGGACCTAATAGTTGAGCTTGAAATTTGGCTGTCTAAAACCAACGTGAGCTTCGGGAGGAATTGCAACTTTGAGCAGTTCCACTTAAGCAGTCCAGCACTCATCAAGAAAGCGTGACCCTGCTTTTCGAATTGCAAGCTGGTTACCAAAGCAAGGCCTCTCCCTCCCTTTACACCCACACTCATACCCACACTGACACACCCGCACGCACTCACCATGCTAGCCATCGCTTGGTCTTGCTTGTCCTTGGTAGCCAATGTAGTACTGGTCAATTCATCATACGCACCACCTGTGTGTGTACGTGTGTGTGTATACGTGCATTGAGGGTGTTGCATGCAAGCACACATTTGCAGAAGCAGAATGCACATGCGCATGTATGACAAGCATGCTAGCCTGTAGTTCTGAACGCTGACAGCAACCGACACTTGAGATACAAGCTCAGTATACCGTGCATGCTCATCAGGCTTGTCGAGAAATTCGGTACAGTGCACTTACGTTGGTACAGTACAGACCGTATCTGTTATTGTACGACGTACAACTGAGCTGGACAAACCGTGAACTACCAATATTACAATATTGTACGGTACGGTGAACTTGGCGCTGCCAGTGAAAAAAGGCCTCAGAAAGGTCCCTCCACCCCAAAACCTCCCCAGTTTGCCTTCCAGCATGCTCTTCTCAATACTTCCCTGGACGACCCCCTTCCTTTCTTTTGTACCTGATTGTTCTTCCAGAGTCAAGGGTTAAAGGGGCAAACTTCAAACCTCTATCTACCTGGCCAGCTAGCCAGCCACACACAACAAAAAAAATTACACACCTCCTAGACCGCCGTACGCAGAGGGAGCAGGCGCTGCTCCAGCATTGTAAGCAGGGGGAGCGTAGCCTCGTTGAGGAGCACTGTATGCACTGCTAGCAGGGGCAGGGTAGCTGGAGGCCTGTGGGTAGCCTCCCTGTGTGTGTGTGTGTGTGTGTGTGTGAGTATGTTGCGTTTTCATCAGTGTATGAACGTTGCAGCCAGTGCTGCAAAGTAGAACTAGCATCAAAAGCGCTGTCTGTTGACGGACTGTGCGCTTGATTCAGGTGTGTGCACCTGTTTTCCTACAAATTTCATACACAAGGAAACCCAGGCACTGCGCAGTCTACCAACTGCTGAGCGTTCTGACAGAGAGTGCCCTTCGTGCTCTCTTACGGTCCGAGCCTTATTCACTGCAGACCTAATCTTCAAAGAAACCCAGGAGCTGCGTAATTCCAACTGCTGAGCACTCTGACAGATAGTGCCCTGCGTGCTCCCCCAAGGTCTGTGCCCTCTTACACCCCATCCTTACCCCACCCACCCCGCACCTACCTCACCCATCTGCGGGTAGGGTGGCATCGCAGAGTTAAATGCCCCTGGATAGCCCATGCCCCCCGCACTGTACATTGCGTACGCAAGAGACGGGTTGGGAGCGGTGAACTGGCCATAAGGGGTGCTGTAGGCGGCATTGTAGGGTGTGCCGTAGGCGTTTAAGCTAGGCATGCCAGGTGCTCCAAAACCACCTGGCATTTGGGCAGCTAGCTGAGGAACTTGGCTTCCGGCTTGAGGCATGGCGGCGGGGGGGGCTGTGGGTACAAGTGCGTGTGTGAGTGTGTGTTTGTGTGTAACTACGTGTGTGTGTGCATGTGTACGCTTGCATGTGCGTGAAAAATGGCGTCTTACTTGCAGCTTTCTCACCAACGACTGGCTATGTGCACATACACACACAGCGTTCCCTGGCTGCTTCTGTGCCTCTGGTAGATAACACGTTGTGTGTGTTGTGTGTATGTGAGAATATGTGTGCGTAGCACATGCACAGCAGTGCGCGCACAGTTGGCAAGATCATACGCGGGGTGTCTTGAGGTCAGCACTAGCTGTGAGCTATAAGTGGTCTCGTATGAGGCTGTGAGCACGCCTTAACAACACCTGCACCCACATCGACACTAGACCTGCTGGCTACTTCTCTGTGCTACTGATGGAGCGTGATTTATACACAGCAGCATGTACGCAGTAGTGTGTACGCAGCAGCGAGGTCATACAGAGGGGTTGGTTGTCAGCACACCCAAAACAAACACGCACACCTGCACTGGCACTGGCCATCTGAGCAGCGCTGGTGTCAGGGAGAGGGGGGGCGGAGACGGGGGGCTGGCTGTACGCGTACTTTTGTGCTGAAGCGTTGTAGGCGGGGGCAGACACGGCAGGGTTGCCGTACGCACCACCACCGTAAGCAGCAGCCGCAGGGTTGGTGCCGTAGGCACTGGCCTGAGCGTGAGTGTATGTGAGTGGTGTGTGCACGGATGTGTTTTGTGTGTGTGATGGATGGAAAGGTACGAGGCTACCTACATAATGCCTACCCTCTTTACTTCTGGGCAAGCTTGCACTGTTACGAACGCGGCACATGAGAAGGGGAGAAATGCACACAGAGCCGCTGTGAACTTTAATCCCTGACTGCAATCAGTGATACGTTGCTGTGCCATTCTCCTGTCCAGGCGCACCCTTCCTTACATGCTGCGTTCCACACCATAACATGCAGCATATACACGCGCACACACATAGACACACATAACCTACAATCAGAACGACTTGGCTTCGGCACTTGTGCAGAATTTGCAGGCGAGCTTACGGAACGAAGCGGACACATCAAGGGGGCGTACACATCAAGGGGGGCTTTGAAGGGCTAGCCTCTATGCTTGCTGAAAGCAACAACGGACGACCCTCTTCTACTAGCGCAAAGGCTGGCCTTCAACTTTGCATGACTTTTTAATGCTAAAATACCAGGGAGGGCTTTAAAAGGCTGGCCTCTGTAGAGGAAATAAGGCACACACCAAAACATATAAGCATGCACTGTAGCAGCGCGTTGTGAAAGGCTGACTTGAGATGTAAGAACAGGAGTCTTTATTCCGTACGTATCCTTACATTTGTCCCACCCTCATGTGCTTGCGTCCCGAAAGCAGGGGCACAACTTCTGAATTGGAGAGAATGCACTTTAAAAGACGGTAATGCTCTGATCAAAGCTGCGTGCGCGGAGATTTGAGCCGGGGACCTCGGATGAGGAGCGCCCGAACCCATCCTTCAATACCAATGTAACAGCGCGTTGTAAAAGGCAAACTCGAGATGTAAGATTAGGAATTGAGGTCCCATATATATCACTAGGTTCGTCCTAATTGAAAGGACTCCAGACATGACGAGAATTCCACATGTAATTGATGCTCACACAGGCAAGAACCACAGGTGAAATTCTCGTCATGGGGGGATACACTCGGGAATACATTTCCGCGCTGCTACAATGCACTCACACACACGAGCCCACTCACCCCCTTGAGCACGTCAGCAGAGGGCATGGAGGGGGGGGTGGGGGCTGCCTGTTGGTGGTTAGGGTAGTTGGCAAACGCCTGCTGTGCTGCGTCGTATCCGGGCTGCTGGCTGACGTCAGGGCCTGCGGTCCCAGCGAACCCACCAAAGGGTGCACTAAATTGGGAGGTGCTGAAGGCGTGGGCAGGCACACCTGGCAGGGGGAAGGGGGAGAGTGCTCAGGCTAGGAATCTCAGGGTACAGCACAAAAGGTCAGCATGTAACACAAAGCGGAAGTATTCGATTTTGCATTCTATTGATCTGTGAACAGTCAGCGAGGTGTTGAGCATGGCGCCTTGTCGCTGCCTGACGACAAAAAATGAAAGAGTTGTTTGTCACAACAAACAGATGTGTGTGTGTGTTGTGTGTGTGTGAAAGATTGCACAACGGAGGATGTTGAGGGACGTCTGATAGGGATATGTGGAGAGGACTTGTGCAGTTGTGTTCCTGCTACTTGTAAAGAGGAGCCACTTGCATCAAAGAGACGACAGCAAAAAGCATGCACCCACGGGGGCGAAGAGTTGTTTTGCGTGTATCACCTGCTCGGCTTGGCTCAGGGGCCGAACCAGCAGGCTTCTCCTCTGATGCCTGCTGGAATGCACCTGTTTGTGTGTGTGTATGTATGTGTGTGAGCAAGGGTGTGCAGGCTGGGACAAAAAGCAAGCAACGACCATCATTTTGCAAACAGCATGTGCTACGTGTATGATCGCATGGACAAATACACACACCGTGCTTACCCTGTACGGTATATTTTATGCACAGAGAGCAGCAGCATGTGTGTAGTGCGTGTAGTGTACCCACCGTATGCTGCACTGTAAGGGGATGGCTTATACATAGAGTCTGCGGAGGCTGGAGCGGGGGCAGGGACGGCAGGGGAGATGGTCTCTTGCTGAGGTTGCTGGGGCTGCTGCTGCTGTGATTGTTGGGGCTGCTGCTGACTCAAGAGCGAGGCGTTGTGGCCGCCAAAGTTGGGGCCAAAGTCACCCGAGTACGAGGTGCCAGGGTTTAGGCCAAAGCTGCCGAAAGCGAGCTGCAGACGGGGAGGGAAGGGGGAGTTAGTCAGACTGCAGAAGTAATCTATGCTTCACGTTTATGTCCCTTGACAGATGGTGGCGAGGTATCAGAGCGTGCACATAGCAGCCAAGTTGCGTGCGGTTTATTAAAACGTGCGAAAGCAGCTGCGTACGCTGATTTGCGGTGCACACATGTACGCCTGCAATGGCTGCATGCACAACCTCGATGATACCATGTTTTCCTCAGGATGGGTACTAGTTCGTCACCTTAAGAGAGACATGGCTCATCCGACCATCCAAGGATGCCAAATGAGAAGTAAACAAGAGCGATGACAAGTCATGCATGTGCAGATTGCGATACATGCATGATTAAGCAAGACCCACAAGTAGGATTTGGCAGGCTGAGCAACACTGAGATTATGCACGGCATAAATGCCCTGCGAGGGCACCTCCTTTGCCTTTTGGCACATGCAAAAAAGAAAAGACACGATTACAACCCCTGTAAAACGCCTCTAGCAAATTGTTGGAGGAGCACGTGACAAGCGGAACAATGTTGGCCATGCTGTCTTTTACAAGACGGAAAAGGAAGTGTCTGGCACATTACTGCAGCAAAATCAGGCAGGCGATTGCTTGTGCCTGGTCGATAATGTCCTCGTTCAGCCCAATCCAATTGGCGGAAGTTGGACCCCAATCCACGCAAACAGAAGAATGTGCGTGTTCAAATTGGTCAAAGGTGTCAGGTGTTGAAGCGCTCAAAGGTAGTTACAGCCGTTGGGCATGATACACTACAAATTTATCACGAGCAGCTTGTGGGGATGTTCTCTCAGCAATTCTACAGACGCGCACACAAGATGGATACATGAACGCTTTCCCAATTACGGAGAGGAAGCAGGAAAGCGGATATCAACCAACATGGTTCGAGCAAAAATGCTAGGGAGGACACCATGATTTGCCCCAGCACTCTCTAAGAGAACACACAGTTATTGCGGCCCTCCCAACTTACTGGCTTGCATTTGATTACCTACAAACTCCTGGCGTGTGTTACAAGAGGAGAAAGACCTCAAGCCGGCAGCTTCGTACGCACGCAAGCTAACCAGTTCATTCATGAATGCTTTTGCGTAGGCACAGGACAAAAGTAAACAACGGAGCTGTCGCACGCGTGTGCCCACCTGCATGGCATCCACGTCAGAGCCGGACTTTGGCTCGGAGGCAATGCCAGGGGCACTGCCATATGCTGTGTACTGTCCTGTGTTGCTGGGAGGGGGAGCAGCCACGTTGTCTGCTGCAGACAGTGTCTGATCATGGGCAGCCGAGGCAGCTGCCTTGGCAGCGTGGAGGGACGACATAATGCTCTTGCCCGCGCTCGCCCCCCACGCCGAGGGCGCGTAATCCTGCTGCTGCTGCGGCTGCGGCTGCTGCTGCTGCTGCTGCTGCTCGGGCGCCGGGGCGTCCCAATCCGACGTGCCCACTGTAGGTTCCTGTTGAGGAGCTCCAGCTGCTGCTGCATCCCAGCCCGAACCCGCCGTGTCACCCACATCCCAGCCTGTGGGCTCCACTGCTTGCGGATGCAACTGGTGCTGGTGATGGGCCTCTACAGGTTGCTGATCCACAGCTGCGTCCCAGCCCCCCAAGTCTTGTTGCTGCTGCTGCTGCTGTGGCTGCTGCTGCTCTTCAGCTGCTGCATACTGCTGCTGCTGTGCTGGAGAGGGTGGGGATGGTACTGGCTGGGGATTCAGGCTGGCACGCAGGCGTTCAGCCATGCTCAGGGGCTTGCCGGAGGCGTCCGTGGTGGGAGCTGCGACTGCAGCAGGTGCCCCCCAACCTCCACCACCCGAGCTTGATACTGCTGCTGGCTCGGCGACGGGGGCAGCTGCTCCCCAGGCACTTCCTCCCCCTCCTCCATTGGAGACGGACGGAGTCTCCTCGCCGAACATCCCGCTGCTGCTACTGCCAAATCCTGCTGCTGATGCTGCTGCTGCTGTGCCTCCCCCGTCACCGAAACGTCCCGTGGACGCAGCAGGTCGGGACGGGGCACTACCGAACCGTGCCCCTCCCCCCCCGGCTCCTCGCCCTCCCCCGTTCATTCCCCGCCCGCCTCGCCCCCCTGCTCCTCCTGGCCCGCCAAATCCTCCTGCTCCCCCGTTCATGCTACTGCCCCTGCCCCCTCTGGGCTGCTCTGCGCGGGCTTGGGCTGTTGCCTCCTTCTTCTTTTTCTTGTCGCTCACGGTGGAAAAGGGGTTGCTCAGCAGCTGCTCGGTGGCCCTGTCAAGAGAGAGGGTGGGGAAGAAAGAGAGGGAGAAGGTTGGGTGCAAAAGAGGACAGGAGGGCAAGACAAGGAAAGGGGGGGAAGGAGGAGCGTGTGTGATACAGTTTGGAGTTCAATCACAGCAGCCACCGCACATATGAACACACAGGATTCACAAAAGGTGCAGCTGGGTGTGTTCTGGCGTGTGTCTGTGTGTATGTGCATGTGGTGCAAGCAGGGTGGCTTGCACAGCATAAAACTCAACACAGTAACCCCAGCAAACCCCTCGGGTATACCCACACGCACCTGTTCGGGTCACCGTTTGAAAGCTGCAGCTGTATCCTGCAGTCCTCCTGCGAAGCCCCCGTGGCCTCAGCCATTTCCTTAACAATTCGCGCAGCCGCATCCCCCGTTTTAGACATGGTGTTCAATATCAACTAGCCTACTACTCTCCTCACAACATTATATTAAATTAATTTGAGACGTCGGCTGATTGATCTGCTCAACTGTGTGCTGCATGTTATAAATTTATGATTGCATAAACTTACGGATGCACTCATTGGAGAGCAAAGGAAGTAGATCATGCAAGCCAGATATATCAGGGCCTTGAGTGGAAGCTGCACCAGCACCAGTACCAGCACCACCACACAGTATGCATCCCCTCACACGCAAGTGGGGAGAACAACAAGCGTTTGCTCAGTTGGAGAGCGCATGGCACAGAGCCAGAAATACACAGCACACACAGCACAAAGACGACATAGGCAAAGATACACAGTACAGGTTGTTGCCAGAGGAGCAGCAGGGATTAATCAGGAGGAACAAACAGAGAGTTTGCCGTGGGAAACAGAAAACCTCGTTGCGTTGCTGGAAAAGATGATGGACAATGGGGTCAAGGTACAAGTATATATATGTGCGTACGAGCGTGCGTGCATGTGTGTACATGTGTGTGTGTAAGAGTTTGTGTGTATGCGTGTGTGTGTGTTGTGAGCGTGACATGTTGCGCATATGCAAGCACATTTGTGGTTCAATGCGCGTGTGTGGGAGCGCACACACTGGCACGCGCACCAACACACACACACACAAACACACACACACGCATACACACACACAAACAAACATGCACGCATGCCTGGCAGGCAGAAGAGATGCCTGAGGCGGATTGGATACAGGCAGCGGCTGTGGCCTCAGCCCCACGCACCTCTATTTCGCAGCTGACACGCTTACTGCATGCTGCTGCTGTGCTTGGACTGCACCCTGCTGCCACGACATCCTCGGTTGCATGGATGACGCAGGCACGTTCGTTAACCACCGCACGCGCATTACGTACAATAACATACGTGCATTACCATTTGTGCACCACCATGCGTATACCAACATGCGTGCATTGCCATTGGTACACTAACATACGTACAAAAACATACGTGCATTGCCATGCATACACTGACACACCTATGTGCAAAATCGCAAATGGACAAGGTGGTCGCTCAGCGTTGCACAGCATACTTTCGTACCTGTGCCAACTCTGTCGCCTTTCTCTTTGGCTGAACCCCTCTCCCCACGACATGGTAGTGATGATGCGGGCAAAATTGTTGACATCTTCAAGTGAGTTCTGGTCTCAGTAAGCCTGCTGCAATGTGCGTGGCAGCAAAGCTGCTGTGCACAGGCCGACTCCACTACTACCCACAGGCCGACTTGCACAAATGTCATGAGTAGAGTTGGCCAAGACCATGTATCATATCATATCACATGCCGTACATGAGTGAAAGATTCCCCTACCAAGATTGCTGTGTTTTTTGTATACGAATGATTTTGGCCAACCCCAATCATGAGATGTAGAGCAAACTTTTCACTGGCCTTCCTAAAACATGACCAGCTTTCATCCTCCAAGGCGTCTAAGCACAATCCACCACCTCCACGTGTCCATTGGCACAACAAATGGATTGCAGGATCTTGGCTTTGACCGTAGCGGCTTGACTTGTCTTACGAGCTGCCGAAAAAGCTCACAAACACCTCTAATGCTGCATTAAACGCGCTTGGGGCCTTCATGCAAGCATGCACAGACACCACAACACATCACATAAACCTTGCATAGGGCTCCAGCATAGGGGGGAGCGATAACGAGCCTTGGGTTACCTACATGTTAAGGGCGTCACAGGTAAGTATGTGCGAGCATGTGTGTGTGTGTGTGTGTGCGCGAGTGTGTGTATGTGTGAGTACTATGGGCCGCGTGCGCGTATCGCTGCAATAGGCTTTATTTAAAGAAACCGTATTGAAGTGTGGCGCAATGTTAGCGGTTTAAACAGAATCAGTTGTGCGCACTCAGGTCGCATAAGCGTTATGCAATGTTAGCGGTTTAAACAGAATCAGTTGCGCGCACTCAGGTAAGCGTTATGCAATGTTAGCGGTTCAAACAGAATCAGTTGCGCGCACTCAGGTCGCACAAGCGTCATGCAATGTTAGCGGTTTAAACAGAATCAGTTGCGCGCACTCAGGCCGCATAAGCGTTATGCAATGTTAGCGGTTAAATCATAACCGACTGCGTGCATTTACGATGAAGGCCTCCCTCCCTTGTCAGTTCTTAATAGGAGGTGTAGCATTCATCTATTACCACGGGTAGGGTATGTCCTGTACTGAAACGTGTGCAAGCATGTACGGGAGGAAAGCCTTTTTATAGATAACACGAATTGCCCAATTTTGCACTCACGATCCCCTCTCAGGGCTCCCTTGCCAGCGCCTCCCCCACAGACATCCTTGGCCTCCTATCAGTTGTCCTGCAGCTTCAGCAGCAGCTGCTGCTTGCACAAGAGGAGGAGGGTGAGGGGGGGGTGGCGGATCCGGTGCTGCTGGTGCCTGAAGGGGAGTGGTTTGCAGCTGCGGTCACTGAGGTGGGGGAGGCGCTCAGTCGGTCGTGCCGTGATGTGTGCGCTTGGGTGCTCTAACAATGTGCTATATGGTACCTGTGTGTTATGCGCTTTGGTGCTCTTAGTGCGTGTTTATGCTATAGTCATATAGTATGTGTGTGACTTTACGAGTGTGGATGTACGCGTTCGTTGTGGGGTTCCACAACACAGAAACCAGCAGCAAGCTGCTGGTGCCTGGCATCAAGGAATGGTGGGGAGTAATTTGCAGCTGCGGTCACTGAGGTGGGGGAGGTGCTCAGTCGGTTGTGTGTTGTGTGTGCTTATGTGCTATATGCTATGTGTGCGCGTTTACAAGTGTGAAAGCAAATTTTTCCTGGTGGGCACCATAATTATGAGGATTCAACTGCTGCTTGTATCTACCAAAAAGTTTATGGTCTCTCATTAATTATCTGCCAGGAAAAAAATGTGTATGGTATCTATCAAAATGGGGACCAAGCCTTTGCTACGGTGGGTTTGCCAAGCTCTGAACAGGAACTGCTGTGCCTCCTCTGCACTCACAAATCAATTTCAGGAGCCGTCGTGCCTTTTCTACACGCACATAAACTGAAGGATTGACTCTTGCTGTCCTTCAAATCCCCTTGATCCGTCTTTGTGTAGGTGCTCTGTATCTTTATCCAAAGTCTTTGGTCCTGTTGGTAGGTAACCAACTCTGAGCCGTGCCTGCTCACGATGCGTATGAAGGAACGAGTCGTCGACTGTGCTCACCATGGACAGTGGCAGAAGCATTGATTCTTCTCGTGGTTGTCATTTCCTGAACAAATACATTGAAAGTGGCAGGAGCTCTTATTGCCACCTGCATGCTGTGGCTGTCATCTGATTACCTGAACAAAGATATTGACTCAATTCCTATTGAATCGAAGGCTGTGCACACTCACACTTTCCTCTTTCCTCCACAATCACACCACAGATTGTGAAGGGAGCCGATGGGCTGAGTGCTCATGCTGCAACAGGAGCCGTCATCATCATAACAGAGCTGTTGTCCGTCGTAGCCTCTCCTATAGACCCAGGCCTGTGGCTGGACATCCTCCTCCTTCGGTGGGTGCTTTTTACAACATGCGCTCGCTCCCTGAGCACTCATTCACCAATACCACCGGGCTATTATTGTCTCTTAGTAGCCCTCCCCATAGACCACCTGCTCCTTTGCTGGGTGATATTCACAACGTACGCCCGCTTCCTGTGTACTCTATCACCTTTTTCTAAGGGATGTTGTCGTCATCAAGCCGCTATCATGACCCCACCTGGAAGGATACTACTATTGTCTCTCTGTCGCCTGTTCCACAGACCACCTGCTCCTTTGATAGGCTCCCATCAAAAGGTTATGTTCTGCCCTTCACAATTGTCAAAAACCTGTTGATGGGCTCCTTTGGCAGGAGCTCATTGGAAGGCTATTTTTGCCCAAAGCATTCATTCAATCATGTGATAAAAGTGCTCTTCAGGTCGTATATTTAATAACGCTTTTTGAAGAGGGGTTTAAAGTAGAACGGTGCACACATTTTTTCCCCACAGGATTATGATTTTTTTTGTGGTTTTTAGGGTGTGAAGCGGCGAGGTCAGGCCTGCAACAGCACTTGTTTGGCTGGGTGCAAGACGCTGACACTATAGCTCTTATAAAACGTGGAAATGTCCCAGTGAATAATGGGGCGGTTGCTGTAAAGTAGATACTCTTTCTAGGGAGGGTGCTGTTTTGGAAAACAATATATTTTTGGGGGGGGGGAGGGGGAGTACGGCAATGTATGGTGCAACAAATTGGATAAAACACAAAAATCTGGTGTGCTACCCAATCTGCCCTCTTTCTTGTTTGTGAGGCCCTCGACACAATAGGCATCACCCTTTTCATGCAGTAAGTAGCTGTTGCATTCCAGATCAACCAAGCATCCCCCAAAGGCCTGCATCAGGAGGTTTGTGTTGAAGCAGCTCCTGGGCGTCTGCCGTATAATGGTGTCCATGTATACAATGCTTTACAAGGCTTGTTTGGAACCTCTTTATACACACACACACACACATACGTACACACACGTGTGTGCAATTACATACACATTTGAATAAACCGTGCTGCATTGACATGCATATAAACAACTCTACCCAGAATAGCGGAGTCGGATGTGCGAGATGTTCCTTCCAGCGACTTGGTGGCTTGTGCGTACTTAGTGGCATGTAGCCACAGGCACATACCTCCTCAGCCGTTTGTACAGGTGAGGCAAAGTTCATCTAGTCACGCACAGCTTTTAAGTGATCCTTGGAAGTCCGCTGTTTGTTCTGAAAAGGTGCCTTTGGTTCAGCCACACGCAGCTGTTTTGTGTTTTAATGCTTGCATAGACTTTCATGATGTGCATGCTTCTAAGGCGTCCCAGAGAGCTTGCTGCAGCTTCTGCTTGTTGGTACTGGTCTGTAAACTGTGCTTATGCCTCTTTCTGTGATCTCTGATGTAACTGCAGCACTTCAAAACTCGTATAAAGTGTAGGGACACCAGTTATACCCAAACACACACGTAGTTGTCTCCCTCCCTCCCTCTCTCTCTCTCTCTCTCTTTCTCTCTCTCTCTCTCTCTCTCTCTCTCTCTCTCTCTCTCTCTCTCTCACTGTCACTCTCTCTCTCACTGTCTCTCTCTCTCTCTCTCTCTCACACAATCACTCTCTCGCTCTCTCTCTCTCTCTCTCTCTCTCTCTCTCTCTCTCTCACTGTCACTCTCTCTCTCTCTTTCTCTCTCTCTCTCTCTCTCTCTCACTTTCACTCTCTCTCTCTCTCTCTCTCTCTCTCTCTCTCTCTCTGTGTGTGTGTGTGCGTGTGTGTGTGTGTGCGTGTGTGTGTGTGTGCGTGTGTGTGTGTGAACAGGGCTGTCCATCTTTCCCTGATTTTGATGTTGGTGACGACAGGAAATCCATACGTGTAGGCAGAAGGCAATGAAACTGCTTTGTTTTTGCTTGAAACTAATATTTGTGTTCTATGTTCTGTAGGCACTGTTCAGTGACGACAATGGGGCCTGCTATCGAGCAGACTGGGAGCCTGAAGAGGCTGCAGCTCTGGCTGTTGTGTCGGCGTCCTTTAGATGTGTACCAGACCTGCTGTGGGTCAAGCAGGTGTATATGCAGGTGTGCTTGCGTACACACACAAACGCACACACAAACGCACACACACACGCACACACACACGTGACTATGCGTGGCAAATGCACATGTGTGCCTCTGTGTGTGTGCAGAGAAGTTTAGGTCCTGGGGGTGGTATAGGGTTTAGGGTTTAGGTTTAAATATGTAGGTTTTATATGTAATACTAGCCTAAAAAGATACCATCAGAAGCTGCAGTACAACAACATACAAACCACCAACCAAAAGCTGATGTGCCTTGTTTGTGCCAAAAGGCAAATCACCGACCAGAATCAATGGGGCTTGTTAATACCAGAGGACGAGTCACCGGTCATGATCAATGTGGCTTTCGTTTGCAACATTGTGATGCAGATTGCAGCGCTCAAACGAATGTGTTTGGGCCATCCGCCACTGCATGGAGTCAGCACGCACTTTCTCCGTGTCAAATGTGATGCAGACGTACCCAGGCCTGCGTGAGATGCCTGCCTTCCTCGTGGCCGAGTTTGCCTGGGCCATGGGCTACTGGCAAGCAGCCAAAGAACGCACACCACGTGGCCAAAAATATGACTACCGACCGCCTGCAAGCTGGTGGAACGAATGGTTCCAGGTGTGTATTTGTATGTGGACTTTATTGTGCTTGCAAGATGTAGTTGTTGACCGCATGCAAGATGGTAGGGTGAGTGGTTCTGTGTGTGCAGATTGCGTCGTGCCTGGAAGATGTGTATGGTCATGGGCTGCTGATTGCTTGCATGATGCCCCATGAGGGGCGAATTGACTCCAGGTGTGTGCGTGACTTGCATTTTTTGAAGTAATATGGTACCAGCCGCCTACAAGTAATGAACAAAAGGTTGCAAGTTATGCAAAGTGCTCTGTTTATGATCTTTGTGATCGATGTGACCACCTCTGTTGTGCTCCCCACCTTTCGTGTGTGTGTGTGTGTCTGTGTGTGTGCATTTGATCTGGGCAGCTATTATACATTACTCTTCACACATCCACGTATGTATAAACGAATACAACGCTTAGGCCCCTGCACCCCTGCTAAATTCCTCTTCACCCTTCATGTGTGTGTGTGTGTGTGTGTGTGTGTGTGTGTGTGTGCACCCGACCTGGGATGCTACTAAATATTACGCATTGTTCCTCACACATCCACGAATATACATACAAACACTTCACTCAGGCCACTGCACCCCTGCTGCGCTCATCCCCACCCTTTGTGTGTGTGCGCCTGATTTGGGCTGCTGCCATGCTTGAGCTCCGACCCCCTGAGCAGTGGCTGCAGCAGCTGGTGTCGACAACGTATCTACATTTCCAGGTGTGTGTGTTTGTATGTTTTGGCCTCCCTTTGCTTTTTTTCGATCAGCTCATGGCGTGTATCAAGATAAGTGGAAGGGTGTGTGTGCGTGCGTGCGTGTTTGTGTTTGTGCTTTTGCAACTCAATTCTGTGTGTGTGCGTCACCCAGGCCGGTCAGCACGACCCACTGGAGCTGTTGTACATCACAAAATCATCCGACCTGTGGTGGAGTCAGCTCCTGGACAGCAGCAACACCGCGACAGCTGCCAACAGCTCGCCTCCCTCAACGACAGCCACCAACAGCTCGCTTTCATCAATGACAGCTACTGACCCACCTCCTTCAGGCGCTAATGCTCCAAGAAGTACACCGCCCTCGTCCTCTGAGTGAGCTTGTTTGTGGGAGCTTTCTTGCCAATTGATGATGCACATGCTTTTATTCACACACTCACACACAGACACGAATAACCCACGCCTAGGGGCAATTAACATGTGTCGTGGTCACGTAAGGTTCGCAACGCACACATGCACACTGCACATGCATCAGTGAAGCTTATTTTTGCAGTCATGCTGCAAATCTGGTATCTGGTGTTGATTAACTCACACAAACTGCACATTAACACCAAGACCTGCATGTGGACAGGGTTTTTGTCGTGGTTATGTGGGGCTGTACAGATGTGGGCAAAACTAACACGTGGAGGCACACACACACACAATTTTGCGTGCAGGTCCCCTGTTGTGGTCATGTGTGGCTGCCCAGACGTGTACGAGCCACCGGATCGGCTCTCTGTACTAGTGCAGGATGCATATGACAGCTTGTCTCAGGTGGGATTTACATTCACCATTTGGCTCAATCAGGGTAAAGGGCTGAGACGTGGAGAGTGTCCTCTAAAAGACTAAGTCACGTCCTGTAGCAGACAAAGAAGGCTCAAGCAATAAAATAGGAGGCAGGGTCACTGAAGGGTGCCACTCAATGTAGGGCAAGCCAGAAACTCTTCTCTCATCCACTTTCATTGGTGATAGTGCTGTGCCTTTTATCTTTTTTGCCTGAGCGTGTGTCAGTACCTCTAAGCAACTCAGCACTGATCTTGTTGTTGGGAAGGTCCAACCATGCAATAAGGAAGTGCGCTTGCAACGGATACTAAACAAGTCAGAGCCTTGACACTGCAAAGCCCTCCGTTTCAGCCTCTGTATCAAAAGTAAAAACAAAAAGGTGACGCTGGAACGAACCAATGTGCATTCAAAACAAAAGACCTCAAAATTTGTTAGAGCCAAAGAAAACACCACTCAAAGACTGAATCAACCTTCTCTAACCAAGGCCCTGGCTGTTTTGTCTGTTGATATTTGGTCGCTTGCCAATCCCTCACAAGAGGGGGGGATGGTTACCGCTCATCCCTCATGATGTATGTTCCTGCAACTTGATGCTTAGGTGTCGATGCCACCTCAATTTTGGGCGTTGAACGTGCGGCTGGTGCCTCCATACGCTCTCGAAGACCAGCAGGCAAACAACGGAGCAGGGGTCGACAATAATGAGGATAGACCTGTGGATGCCGATAGCACAAGGGAAGCGGAGTGGCAGATGTCCACTGCTGCTCGCCGTGTGTACGGCCCCGTGCCACCGCCTCCTCGATAAGCCTCATTTGCATAGCAATTAGACTCGTCGCGAGTGCATGGCTGACAAATTGCTGGATTGGAAGAGAAGAAACGATGGTTCTTGTTCCCTGCACAATCTACAAGGTGCTGCATCTGATAAAACCCCCTCAAAGCTCAATATATTCAACAAAATATAAAAAGGCCTAACTCAACGAAGTTTGTAGTGTTATTTGGCGTAGTATTATTTTAAATTTGGATGCTATGTCTACAGAGTTTACAGATATTACAGATACATCGCTATATATGCCTCTGGGGGGCATCTGAGCGGAAATGCTACAGATAAAGCCATCAGTCAAAACGTGACTGCTAGGCTGCTTTCCTTAATAGTTTAGTTTAGTTTGGATTACAAAGGCCTCCAGCCTGGCATGGCTGCTCAACCTATAGGTCCCAACAAATAAATCAATCAAAAAGATCGACAGCTGCACTAATAAATTTGTAAACTTCTGAGTTA
>Ga0307947_1000933_pt1 | contig 22243 bp, 24 predicted proteins | sample OrgLakmetagen232_FD_201840 | JGI IMG/M metagenome (GOLD analysis project Ga0307947, IMG submission 201840) | Saline water microbial communities from Organic Lake, Antarctica - #232 | ecosystem: Environmental > Aquatic > Non-marine Saline and Alkaline > Saline | place: Antarctica: Organic Lake...
CATAGCATATTCTAATTGCTTGCTCTTTTGACAGTGCCCACCATCCCTCCCCGACCATCCTCACCTGAGCTTCGCCAGCAGGGCACACTCTAACAAAGGAAGCAAGTAAGCGCAGGAGGAGCACCATCCACACCTTTGCTTGCCGTTTTGGCGGTGCCTGGCTTTCCCATCTCTCCCCCACCATCCTCACCTGAGCTTTGCCAGCAGGGCAGCACCTCCAGCCAAGGGAGCGGGGGCAGCAGCAGGCGCTGCAGCAGCGGGACCATTTGTGGGGCCCTCTACCACGTTCTGGTCATTCGCCCTTTTAGAAGCATCCAGATCTCCTTTTGGTGACGCAGCAGCAGATGCTGGAGCAGCCTGCAAGGGAAAGAGGCAGGGCAAGTGACTGCTGCCGCCCCTGCTCTGATGCTACAAAAGTACACTCACACACGGAACATGGTTCACACCCATGGGTTGACAACCCTAACGCAAACTTTGTAGATGCAAAAGCACGGCTTGAAGAGTATAACATACACACAGACACACACACACACACACACAGAGAGAGAGAGAGAGAGAGAGAGAGAGAGAGAGTGAGAGAGAGAGAGAGAGACCTTTGCAACCGCTCATTGAAGGCTTGCCCTACGTGCATGGCTCAAAGAACTTTCATGCACACATATGAATGACATGATGTGATGAGCTGCATCTACCTGGGTAGAGGAGCAACCAACAGTGCACAGCACCATAGGCACAAATTTGCGACTGTCATTCCGGATTTTGTGTCGGCCAGCTGCAAAACATTGCCCTCAGCCACCATCCAAATAGCGGTTATGAATCGCAGAGTAAGAGTTGCAGTTTATGTGTCGCAGGAGGGTTTTACGGTTGTGGCAGGTAAATGAAGTTAACCAGGAAGGCTGGCTCTTAAGCTCACTCAACGACCCGATGATGGTCACATGACACAATTATAGTGAGTCTGTGCTACAACCCCTCTGTTACGGTCACTCATTAGGGTCACTCATTAGGGTCACTCATTAGGGTCACTCATTAAGGTCACTCACCTGTTCAGCCGCTGGGCGTGAGCCTTCCATGGATTTGGCCTTGTCTGCCCTGCGGAATGAATTCAGTGCAAGCGCAACAGAGTCAGTCATGCAAAGAATGAGGCATGGAGCCTTCCCTGGATTTGGCCTTGTCTGCCCTGCGGAATGAATTCAGTGCAAGCGCAACAGAGTCGGTCATATTGTGTGCGACGGGAGCGCTGTTTCCTAAGAATCCAGCCGATCATGTCGGTGCATCACAACAGCACAACCGCCTTACATGAGCACTAATGCTTAAGATTCCAGCTGATTATGTCGTGCATCACAGCAGCACAACCGCCTTACGTGCTTGCAAAAAGCCAACGGCATGTTGAGTCCCCTTGTGCAACAAAAAAAAATGTTGAGTTTGTGCAGTTGAGTTTGTTGAGTTCGTGCAACAAAAACATGTCGAGTCCACCTGTGCAACAAAACCTTTGGTTCTCCAAATTCCAGCCGTTCACAATGACATGCTGCGCAAACACTCGATTGCCGATTCTAGTCTTGAGGTTAAAACCAGAGGCCAGCTTATTCATTACCTGAGGCCCCAAAGGATTCTAGCCCCCCTGGTATCTCCCATTCGAGCGACCCACTCATCAGCCTCAGTGGCCTCTCCAGGACTATCTGGCTGAGATGGCTGATTCGGGGAAGGCTCAGGAAGGTCTGACAGCGCATGGTCTTTGCTAATGTCAAGCCTGCGCACGTGTGTGGTCATACTTATGTCCCAGCAACATGCTGCACGGAGGTCTTTGGGCTCAAAGAGTCTACCTATTTAAGAGGTAAACTGCAGACGAAAGGCTCACATGCATCATACCTCAAGTTGCTCAAGATCTGTGCCCCCCGGGTCCCTCCCATTTGAGCAACCCACTCAGCCTCTGTGCGCGTCTCAGTGTGATCGTGTGGCGGCGGCTGTTCCGCTGAAGAGTACTTGTGGCTCTCTAGCAAGGTGGCATCGTTGTTCATCTTAGCCCTGTGCAATTTAACACACACATAATACACAGGTGTGTTTGTTCCTGCTTGCCAAAGGCTGTGCTTTGTGCTTTCTCATCCTGCACCCTGTATTGTTAGGGTCAGTCAGAACATAATGCGTGCTACTTATGACCATACTTTGGTTTTGAAGGTAAACACATCGTGCATGGAAATTATAGGGACAAACGGATGCAGCAAATGCAAAGCATCCTATTTCCAAAAAGAAACAAAGAAATAAAAATGGTTGCATGAGCCAATACTTGCCCAAAAGAAGGAATGAATCAGCTCAGCAACAATCATGCACCCTCCTAACATCCTTCACATATAACACATAACTTTTGAATTACCTACACAAACATGCACACACACAAAGCCTTGAAAAAGCACTGGATAAAAAGTGCAACGCACACACCTGAGCCTTGTGAGCATGGCTGCTCCTGGGGATGGTGTTGGGTCACTGCCCTCTAACTGGCTACTGCTGCTGTCCTTGTCTGACTCGGATAGGTCATTCGAGGTATGATTTCCAGGCTTGCTCGCCTGCAATAAAGGGCAATGTGCATTGTGTTTCTGTGCATGTAAATGTGTGTAATTGCATTCATGTGTGCCTATGTGGGTTTCCTGAGGAATGCGGCATGCGTATTTGTGTATAGATGCGTGTACGCAAATGTGCACGTTGTGTGTGTTGTGTGATTGAGAGAGAGAGAGAGAGAGAGAGAGAGAGGTATAATATAAGAAGGCATATAATTTGCCTCAGGTGGTCAAGTACGAGCAATTACATGGATAGCACCCAGAGGAGCCAGCAGGCTTTGATTTAAACAAAACATCCTTTTGATGCCTTGCATTCAATCAGAACAAAAATCCTTTGATGCCTTGCCTTCAATCAGAAAAAAATCCTTGATGCCTTGCATTCGACCCCAGTTAATTTAGGACACTGCACCACTCACTTCTTGGCCGTCCACCCTTGGATTGGCACACTGATCTTTCAAATCAGTCGACCCTCCTACGCGACTTTTCTTGAGATGCTGGTGGGAGCTGTTTGGTGATGGGGGGGCAGTGACGGAGGCTGCTGCAAGGTCAGCATTCCTGCTCCTGCAGTATATTGCAATAGGTTAAGCATTGTTTGCAGTAAATTGCAATAGGCAGTATATCCTGCTCCTACAGTATATTGCAATAGGCCAAGCACTGTTCGCAGTATATTGCAATAGGCCAAGCACGCCCGCAGCATATTTCAATAGGCCAAGAACCATTCAAGTATATGTCATGATAGAAAGGGGTGGCCAGAACCATAAATACATAAGGTGCATATACGGTATTTTTTGCAGGAACTTGATCATATAAACGTATATACGGTCATAAAGGCGTATTTGTACAGTTCTGGCCAACCCTAGTCATAAATGCAACCTCTGTTTGGTGCGTGAAGGGTGGTATGTGAGTGGTTGCCTGCGTGCGTGTGTGTGTGTGTGTGTGTGTGCGTGTGTGTGTGTGTGTGTGCGAGTGTGCATGCATGAGTAAGGGCAGCACTGAGTGAACAGCTTTTTCTGCACATTTCATCACATTTAGTGTTCCAATTGTTTCTGCGATTTCCATCACATTCACCCGACAGATGCCTCTTACACAGGGTTGGTCACCTAGAGCTAGCGAGCAATTTGTGACAATGACATGCTGCGCAGACACTTGATTGCTGATTATCTTCTTGAGGGTAAACCAGCTTAATCATTACCTGAGGCCCCAAAGGATTCTAGCCCCCCTGGTATCTCCCATTCGAGCGACCCACTCATCAGCCTCAGTGGCCTCTCCAGGATTATCTGGCTGAGATGGCTGATTCGGTAAAGGCTCAGGAGGGTCTGACGGCGCGTGGTCTTTGCTAATGTCAAGCCTGCGCACGCATGTGGTCATACTTATGTCCCAGCAATATGCTGCACGGGGGCCTTTGGGCTCGAAGAGCCTACCTATCTAAGAGGTAAACTGCAGACGAAAGGCTCACATGCATCATACCTCAAGTTGCTCAAGATCTGTGCCCCCCGGGTCCCTCCCATTTGAGCAACCCACTCAGCCTCTGTGCGCGTCTCAGTGTGATCGTGTGGCGGTGGCTGTTCCGCTGAAGAGGACTTGTGGCTCTCTAGCAAGGTGGCATTGTTGTTCATCTTAGCCCTGTGCAATTTAACACACACATAATACACAGGTGTGTTTGTTCCTGCTTGCCAAATGCTGTGCTTTGTGCTTTCTCATCCTGCATCCTGTATTGGTAGGGTCAGTCAGAACATAATGCGTGCTATTCATGACCATACTTTGGTTTTGAAGGTAAACACATCGTGCATGGAAATTATAGGGAAAAACGGATGCAGCAAATGCAAAGCATCCTATTTCCAAAAAGAAATAAAGAAATAAAATGGTTGCATGAGCCAATACTTGCCCAAAAGAAGGAATGTATCAGCTCAGCAACGATCATGCACCCTCCTAACATCCTTCACATATAACACACATAACGTGTTGCGCATACAACTATTGCATGAGCAGCAGCTCGCCAATCAGAAGACTCCTCAGGTCAGCAACAATTGTACCATCCTTGCCATGAAAGGTAGGTTTGTCCAGAACCAGGGATGGGTCATACGGACTTTTGAGACGTCCCATACGGATTAATACGCCATTAATACGACATACGCGTATTATACGCAAACGTATTTTTGCTATTTTGGGGGGTACCCTGGGCTTGCACCGACCACCCCCCAACCACCACCGAATTGTCCCCCCAGCCTCCAGAACATTATAACGCCTCCTGGTAAAGACCCTGAGTGGCATCGTGTTGTTGTTTATGGGACAGAAGGGGCAGATTTACGAGATGCCAGATGCCGATGCCAGATGCCAGAATTCCGAGATTTCAGCAGCGGTGCCCCGCCCCCGCATCCGCGAGCACTTCATGAGGCAGAATCCCAGCGTAGGTGTAGCAGCATGCAAAGCTGACCCGGCAGGAATCCTCAGGGCGTAGTCGCAGCGCTCGCATGGGAGAAATTGCCGACGCTAGCGCTCAGAGGGAGGAGCATGCAGGAAAAGAGAGGCACTTGCACAGGACTACAGCAAGCACATCAGCAGCAGCATCTACACAGTCATTGGACACCTGCAGCAAGAGGGCAGTGACAAGGCTTGTGTGGATGCAGCTGTTGCACAATTCATCTACGGTACAGGCACCACCTTCTGGGTTGTGGTAGCAATAAGCAAGTGATCATGCTACGTTCTGAGGGGCTGGGAGTTCCTCTGGGGGGCTCTAGAGGGCTTGGTTGTGCCTCTGGGGGGCCTGGGAGTGCTTCTGGGGGGCTCTGGGGGCCTTGTGGCTGCAAAATTCGTTAAGTGCCCAAAATCGTACTATACGAAGCAATTTGAAAAATACGATTAAATACGTGATAAATACGATACGACGTATAATACGCCTACGCCGTATGACCCATCCCTGTCCAGAACCATATATATGCACCGTATATGACCGTATATTTGGTCATTTCCCTGCCCAAAATACCGTATATACACCGTACATATATGGCCCTGGCCAGCCCTATGGAAAGGCTATCAGCTCTCAGGTCAGCAACAACTGCAGCATCCTTTTCGTTCAAAGGATCCCATTTCAGGGCCGCAACAATCGTACCATCCTCGTCATTTACAAGACTCCTACCTCAGATCAGCTACAACTGCAGCATCCTCCTCCTCTTCCTTGGTGCCATCCCATGCATCCAATTTACCCAACCAGTCATCAACGGCAGCCACTGAATAGGGGCTTGCCTTTGCAGAGTCCACTATTTCTGCAGCACTGCTTTGATCCTGACGCCATTGCTGCTGCTGCTGCTGCTGCTGCTGCTGCTGCGCCTGTGGGTTTGCTACATGGCCGGACAGGCCTGCCAACACGGATTGAGCTACCTGTGTGCAAATGCGCACATTGTTTGCTCCTTCATCGCATGCTGCAGCAGGCACGACAGCAGTGAGTTCTGAATGCATGCGTGACCGCCTCTTGTTTAATCATGTGTGCTGCAGTGCTGTACTTAGCATGGGCCACACAATTAGAAGTATTGTGGCTTGTACCAAAAGTGTGTACATACATTTGTGTGTGTGTATGCGTGCGCAAACATGTGCACATGAGCGCAAACATGTGCAAAGGACCGCACCTTTACATTTAGCACGGCACGCATCAAAAGGATGTGTACACGTGTTTGTGCGCGCGTGTGTGTGTGTGCCCACGTGTGCGCATGAGTGCGCGAACTGCACCTTTACATGTGCCACGGCACGCATGAAAAGCATGTGTGCATGTGCGTGTGCGTGTATGTGCCCACGTGTGCGCATGAGCGCATGACCCGCACCTTTACATTTGCCACGGCACGCATCAAAGGGACCCACAGTCCAGCGATCCATCGATCCACGGCTGCGTCCATACCATTTGACGCGTCCACGCCAACAAACGGGTAAAAATGCTCGGCACCCATGCTTTCGAGCCTGCAGTAACACACACAGGCGCACCGTGCTTGGCGCTGCCGACTTCTTGTTGCTGACAAAAAGTAATGTTGTGTGCTTGGAAAGGGAAGCAAGTTTTTGTTGCTCAACGCAGTTGTGTGGTGCAGCTGAGAAAGGTGAGAAAGCATGTACAAGACGGCACGGCGCGCATTTGTGCATGCACACTCTGCGTCGATTGCTTCGCAGGGTTCCTGCGTTGTGTGCATTGTGTGTATGTGGAGTGGAAATTCCACAAATTTGTGTGCAAGGAGCAGTCACCAAAAGGAGGGCAGCACTGAATGCTAGCCTGTGACCCAGCAGGCAATATGTTTTTGTGGTGCATGCTATGAATGCCTTGAATTTATTGTGAATTTATGTACGCATGGCAGATCCATATTCTGGCATCTCAAGCATGCTGCTTCCCAGGGCATGTGAGGCAAAAAAGAAAGGGGATAGAAAACATGCTTCCATCACTAAATATTCACGCTAAGCGAACAGAAGAGCCTGCAGGAATCAAGTCCGTCGCCTCCACCCCTTCCCTTTGCTTCGTAATGTTTGCCATGCGCTTCCTACCTGTGCTGATGGAAACGTTTTTTGCCTGAGATGCTGATCTAGACATCAGGAGAGCAGGTAACACACATCTCAAGCCGCCACCCGCCCGCACCCCCTGTGGTTCCTTCAGCACCCACCGCTCTCAACCCAATCACTTGAGATCCGTTGTTGAATTCAAGCCACTCAAAAAGTCCAACCACCAATGTCCTAGCAATCAAACGCCCTAACTTTAAGTTTCTGTTTCAGATTATCCTAATATTCATAATAAAAATTCATCGCCAACGCCCTTTCTTTTGTTATGTGTGTGCAAGCGCATGCAGGAATTGGTATTCACAGGCCAAGCGATTCATGAACTGTACTTCACTCAAAGTACACATTACGACCATCCTGCAGATCCAGCAACGTGAATTGCACTTCACAACACAATACACACACACACATCACAACCTGCCCACCTTTTGTCCAGCGACTTGGGAAACCGCATGAAAGAGTTTGCATACACACTATCTCCCAGGCCCAGCAACGTGAATTGCACTCCGCGCAAGGACAGGCCAGGTTGCTGTTTCTGTAACCTGGGGGAATATGGTGTCGGTGATGAAGTGTGTGTGTGTGTATGAGAGTGTGTGTGTTGAGGGAGTGGCAAGAGTATGGGTTCTGGGCACAGGAATATCAGGTGAAGAGGGAGGGGCACATCTTTTCTCACCGCAGGAGCATACGCTCTGCGTGGGTTAAGCCTTCGAATTCCAGGTGCATACAGGCTGTACGTGGAGGAAGAAAGGCACATCTCTGAATTGCAGGTATGCGCAGGCTATACGTGGAGCAGGCACCTGAGCATTGCTCTCTGCATAAGCAACGCCATTGCAGGGCCAGGCTATTGCCTCCCCTGTTTTTAAACTATGCGTAGGTAGTTGTGTGTGTATGTGTGTGTGTGCTTGTTGTGTGTGTGTATGAGATTGAGAATGTGTGGCAGCCACTTCAATTTCCAGCAAGGCTCTCTTTGCCATTCCCCACCTCTGTTTGCCCTCCGCTCTTGCTCCCCCTCACCCCGACCCAATCACCCCCAACCACCCATCCCTCCCATTGGCCACCTTCAACCTTCTTACATCTCCGTTCCCACAAGCACTCCTATAATGGTTCTTTGGTTCCTGTGATGCACATCTCCTCCATCCCCGTTCCCTTCCCCTCACCTCCGAGAGATTTCTTTCTTCTGACCTCTAGAAATCCAAACTTTCCCGATTACTGTGAAGCGCATCTCCTCCATCCCTGTTCCCTTCTCCTCACCTCACCTCCAGGAGACCCCTCTCCCCAGCCACATTCCTCTCACCTCTAGTAAATTAATGAACGTGGATTACTAGTACCTAGTAACCCAAACTTTTCCAATTCTTGTAATGCATGTCTCCCTCCATCCCTGTTCCTGACCCCTCTCCCCAGCCACATTCCCCTCACCTCTTTTTTCAGGTACTCCAATATTATTCCAGTAATACCGTATCCAGTAAAACCATATCTAGTAAAACCGTATCCACTAATACCGTAATGTGGTATTTCAAGTAATTCACATTTTCTCAAAACCTTCCCCTTTCCCCCTCCCAAACTTTGTCACACCCTCGTGTCCCATCTCAAGTACTCTTACGTTTTCCAGACCCCGTTATACACATCCCCTCCCAACCCATCTAAACCTCGTCTCCCCCCGTGCCCCGTGGCCATCGACTTTCCCTTTACCTTGGGAAGAAGCTAGCGGCGTTGTCTGGGGGGTCTCCGACGCCTGTGGATGAGCTGACTAGGATAAGGATGGGGGTCAAGGACGGGGACACGCCATGCATGCCCAGCTGTCCAAGAGACATCACCTGCAGCCAGGGCAGTGAATGCAAGAGTGTGTGTGCGTGCGTGCATACTTCAGAGCGATGAAGGACTTCAGGCAATCCATGCAAGTCTGTGAGCCAAAGTGACATCACCTGCAGTCAGGTTAGAGAGTGAAGGAACATGCGTGCATACATTGAGCAATGAAGGACCTCACGTACTTAATGCACGAGCAGAAAGTGAGGGAACATGCGTGCATACATTTGAGTAATGAAGGACTTCACGTACTTAATGCACGAGCAGAAAGTGAGGGAACATGCGTGCATACATTTGAGCAATGAAGGACTTCACGTACTTAATGCACGAGCAGAAAGTGAGTGAACGTGCGTGCATACATTTGACGATGAAGGACTTCACGTACTTCACGCATGCCTATGTGACCTAATAACATCACCAGTGTGTGAAAGTACATGTGTGAATTTGAGCAATGAAGGACTTCTTGGGTACCCTATGCATGCCTATGTGCCACAGTGATACCACCAGTGTTTGAATCTGAGCAATGGACTTCTTGGGTAACCTATGCATGCCTATGTGCCCTAATAACATCACCAGTGTGTGAAAGTACATGTGTTAATCTGAGCAATGAAGGACTTCTTGGGTACCCTATGCATGCCTTTGTACCACAGCGACATCACCTACAGTCACGGCACAGCGTGCGCCATGTCAGTGTGTGCGCCTCAGTTTCAGCAATGCAGGCATGCATACACTCCATAATATGCGTGCACAAGGAGCATTGCAGCTGCTGAAATTTGCACTTACACGCACAACCGCGCACATACATGCACATATACGCACATACACGCACATACACACACATCCGCGCACATACACGCACAACGGCACATCAACGCACAGAAGAGCGTGCACATACACGCACAACCGCGCATCGACGCACAGGAGCTTGCATTTGCTGAAGTGAGCACATACACAGAAGCACACTCGCGACTGCAAGCTAACGCACAGGAGTATGAGGAGAGTATGCACTATGTACAAAAAAGGTATGCACAAGGAGAGTGTGCACGAAAAGGGCGTGCATAACAGGGGTGTGTGCAAGGAGAGTGTGCAAAAAAAGGGCGTGCACAAGAAGCCTTTCACTCACCTGGCACTTCATGCCCCGCTTCTCTGCCTCTGCATGGATGAGGGCCTTGGCGATGCGATTGCCTGTGAGCAGGGGTGAAATGCAGAGAGTAATGTACTACAGCCGCGACATGGTCATGATGAGCGAAGAGGTGGAAACAGCAATTGACACACGTGCGTTTACTTATGTCTTATGTGTGTGATGTATGTGTGTTTGTGTGTGTGTGCATGCACGCATAAATGTGTCTGTGTGCATGCACAGAGAGAGTGTGTGTGTGCGCGTGTGTGCGTCCAATTGTGAATGTGAAGGTCAGTGTGTGGGTTTCGTCCGGTAAGCTCTTTCAGGCTGGTTACCAGTACACAACCTCCTTGGCAGCACACTGTTGTCAAGCCTACCTGTAGAAGTCTGGCTGCCAAAAGCGATGGTCACCATTGGGCGATCGTCTACTTTTGCCAATGGCGGGGTTTGAGGTAACTCAGGAGGCGGAGGAGGGGCCGCCTGAAGTGCGGGTATATGTGTGTGTTATTTATTTGTGTGAATGTGAATGCGTTTATTGCAAGAGTATAAAACTTCATGTACATGCCTGTCCATGTACCTGTATGTGTATGTGTGTGTGTGCGTGTAGGCTGTGCCTCCACTGTAGTAGTCAAAGGTGTTATTTTTTTTTTAGCTTCCATGCCACGACCCTTTAGTGGTGGCAGTGCTCTGGGCACACTCCACCTGCAAGTATACCGTACCTTAACGTATCCACCCCGGAACCCAATTTTATAAATATTTAAAGTAACCGCGGGCAATCCCAAACCCTTTCAAGAAGTATTTTAGCTATTCCTGCACCAACCCCAGTAGGGAGTTTGTCCAGCGCTTGCACGTGTGTGTTAGTATTTGTGTTAGTATGCGCGCGTGCGCGCATATACAGTGCTTGTTTACTTGTGTTTTTTTGTTTATGTATGTGTGTGAGTGTGAGAGAGTGTGTGTGTTGATGTGTGTTTGCGTGTGTGTACAGCATGCGTGCGTGTGCACATGCGCTTGCATGTGGACACGCGCTTGCGGTTGCGCATTCAAGCGCGCGTGTCAGCTTGTGCATGTGTGCATGCCTGTATGTGCCTGCAGGCCAGTGCGTGCATGTGGTTGCCTCATTGTTTAGTGTGCATGAATCATGGTGGCAGGGGCAGCTGGAGCTCCGACTGGGTTGGGAGGGGGGCAGGGACGGCGGAAGAGCCATCTCCTCTCTGTTCACCATCCACCAAACTTTAATTTCGGCAACCCCGGACAACCCCGGAGCCTCAACAAATATATAATAAACAATACTGTCATCATTCCGGAGGGCAAAAAAACGTTATTAATAGGGGTAATATAGGAAAGGTACGGCATTCGGTATTCTTTGGCAGAGAAATCGCCGTATATACGGTCATATACAGAGTATAAATACCTTGACGGTTCTGGCCAACCCTACAAATGGCGACACCCTAAGTGCATTTTCGCAACCTGGCAAATAGGTGCTGTCTTCAAGGTTGGGTGAAAACAGTCTGGATGCGGCAACAAAAGGCGGCACCATTTTCTCCCTCATGCTCCTGGCATGAAGGTGCTGTGCTGCCTTCAAGGTTTGGCCAAGAACAGTCTGGATGCATCACCAAACAGCGACCCTCTTTCTCCTCCTGGCATTCAGTTGCCGTCTCAAGATCACCACAAAGAATAGCTTGGATGTGATTGTTCTGAGCAGTGTTTCCCTCATGCCTGCTCCCGTTGTGGGGTGCCAATGAGTGTGGCCTTCGACTTCGGCAGCGACAACGCTGGATGCGTCGCCTGATCACCTGACAGAGCACGACGCGATGCCAAACCGGGCCACCCCTCCCTACACTAACCTGTGCCTGCAGTTGGAGTACCTCTGAAGGTTGTGGGGAGTCTGGTATGCTGGAGGGGAGGTTGAAAACAGGAACAGAGCTGCCTCTGCAAAACAAGTGGGAGCAGAGAAGGGAATGTCTGAGCTGTTTCGCTTTACATTTCTAATGCGTTCACAAGGAGCAGGCGTCGTAGGCAAGGCAGGGCTGCAGTGCGATGCTACACTGAAATGTGAAACAGACAGGAGCGGCGGTAGGGTGCGAAAACAGTGGAAGGGTAGGGATGACGAGCAGGGCTGCCGCCGCTGCAAGCAGATCACGAGATCATTCTGATGCCTTAGGTTGAGACGCCAGGTAGAACACGTGCAAAACCGAACGTGTGCAAAATCGTATGCTTGGAGTGCCCTGCTGAATTACTGTAAATACATACGAATCTGATTTTTGTAAGTGTGCTTGGAGTGTCCTGCTAAATCACTGTATATATGTACAAATCTGGTTTTTGTGTCCTGCTAAGTTATTTTATATATGTACAAATCTGGTTTTTGTAAGATAGAAGCCACAGGTGCTAACGTGGTATAGGAGCAGGTTTACCTGAAACCAGGGAAAGACATACTAATGTGGTATAGGAACAAGGTGTGACATGAAACCAGGAAAGGGGCCCTGCTACGAGGAGGTAGGTCATCACAGATTCCATAAGACTGGAGCGACGATAACAGCACGATCAGAACTCTGAGTCCAAACGGTACTGGTACATGAAAGGAGAGGGCCAATGCAGATGTAACAGGGCAAAAACATGAGTGCACTTGTATGATATGAGATAAGAGTAGTGTCTATTAAGTGGCGCTTTCAGGGCGCAGTCAAAAAGTGCACATGCACGTGCACCAACACACAATACACACATACAGGCACACACACACACACACACAAAGGCACACACATACACAGACACACCGTCACTCACTCTCTTGAGCTTGGCTTTTGCAACTCCTCCCCCAACAGGTCCGTGGCAGGGGTAACAGTTGAGGGGTGACCAGCAGCTAGCTGAGAAGGCACCTGGTCTTGCGCTCCTTTTTGCTCTTCACCATTCTGAATTCGGACGTCTCTTGGAGATAACACTCCTTGCTCAGGCCTGTCCATGGCCTGAGCGTAAATATTGTGGCGCGCGCGCGCGTGTGTGTGTGTACGTGTGTATACGTGTCTTTATAATACAGGTGCATGTGTGGGTGGGTGATTGTACTAGCAAACATATGCCTGTTTCATCTTCATACGTTGTTGTGCATTTGAGTGGGCACTAGTCATAATACTAGCAACAGGCGTACTTGAGGAGAGGGGGTGGCCGTGGGTTGTATTTTGGCGTTTAGAGGGGGAGTCTTCTCTCTGGAGCCTGCACGTGCTTCCCGCTTTTCTTGGGCTCGCAGGTCGTTGGCTGTGGCAAAGTTGCTCTGCAAAGAGAGAGTGATGGTTTCTAACAGTGTGCTGCCTGCCAAGGGTTGTGTTTGACGTGTTGGTAAAACCTTTGCGTATGCGTTTTTTTAACGCACCCTCGCACATGAATGTGCCAGTGACTAATTTTCTCGTCTGTGTGCGTGTGTGTATGTGTGTATGTGTGTGCAAGTGTTTATGTATGTGTGTTGTGTTTGTGCACATGTGCTTGTGTGCGCGCGCGTGTGTGTGTAAGTGTGTGTGTGTGTGTATTTGTGTGTGTGTATGTGTGTGTGTGTGTGTGTGTGTGTGTGTGCGCGCGTGTGTGTGTGCATGTGTGTGTGTGTGTGCATGTGTGTGTGTGTGTGTGTGTGTGTGTGTCGCAAGATGAGCTCACCCGTTTATTGCAGCACATCCATACAAGGGTTTCCATCACGGTTGGCTCTCCAACCATGCTCAGCGCGCTGAGCTGCATGGAGCTCATATCTCCAAGGGTCTACAGAATAGTGGTAATCCTTGTCCTGCTGCCTCAGTACATAAAAGAGAAAGCCTTCACATTCCTGTTGAATGTCATGGAAAACATAGCTTAGATTAAAGGACGAACAGTTGTTTAAATTAAATATTACATTGTGGCTTTTCTCTGGTCTTGACCAGCCAGAAATCACCAGCCAGAAATCAGACGTGCTTGATTTCCACGTTAGCACTATTGCTAGAGGGTCTGTCAGTTCCAGATGCAGTCAGTGCTTCGTGCCTCAAGCCTTCCCAAATGCTTTGCAAAGGTATGTAAGGAGCATATGCGTGTGATATCTGATCACACAATGCTTGCATCTGTTTTGTTGTCACTCACTCGCTCTCCCTTCTTTTCTCTCCCTCCATCCTCAGGCTGCAGGACTCAAAAGGTGTGTGTGTGTGTGTGCACGTTCAGTCTGAAGTTGTGGACGCACGTTTTCTTTACGCAATGTGTTTGTGCGCATAGGTCGCACGTGAGGTCTCTGGCAGCTGCGGTAGAGGCTGACACAGCCCCCACAACATCAGCCACTGGCCCTCAAGTAAGCAGCACGCATGTTTTCTCTCTCACACGCCTCGTTCTCCATGTGTCCATAGCGCACTTATACGTCCTTGTTGGCAGGTACGGGTGCGCTTTGCGCCATCTCCCACTGGCAACTTGCATGTGGGTGGTGCCAGGACAGCGCTCTTCAATTGGCTGTATGCAAAACACAACGGGGGCAAGTTCATTTTGAGGTGCGCACTGGAATTTCAACAACATATTTGTAAATGCTTGCATGGACCTTGTAACATGCGCTCAAAAGAATCCACAGGCAGAAGCTGTTTATAACAGCACACTCATATATCTTGACAAACACAGGACGCAAGATCCTTTTTGCACTAAGACACATACACACACATACACACACAGGATAGAGGACACGGACAAAGCTCGATCCACGATTGAGAGTGAGGAGATGGTGCTAAGGGACCTGAAATGGCTGGGCCTGTCTTGGGATGAAGGTGATCCAGGCTCTCCTTCACATAGTCGAGCCCTTGTGGGCAAATCGCACACTGCCATCAAACTTATGCCTAGGTAGCCACACCAAATCCGATACAGGCACGCAGGTGCAGATGCACACACCTTTTTAGGTAGAGCAATGCCAAGCGCGTGTAGGTCGCAATGTTAATCTGCTTGTCCTCTGAAATAGGAACAGGTTTCTATGTCTGCCCCTGTGACCACACGTCAGTGCGCTGCACTTCTATCTATTGTTTCCCTGTGCACATAAACTGCTCACTAGCTGACGTACCTCCTACCTCCTACCTGCTTCCTTTTTTCTTTTATACCAAAACTGGCTCGTACACACACATACACACACAACAACACATGCAGGCCCAGATGTGGGTGGCCCCCACGGCCCATACCGTCAGAGTGAGCGCACTGCCATCTACAAGGAGTACGTGGACAAGCTGGTGGAGGGAGGCATTGCTTACCCTTGCTTCTGCACAGACGAGGAGCTGGAAGCGTGAGCGAGCAAACGCAGCAAACATTGATTGCATTGATTCTGCACATGCCACGGTATCACGGTACAGAGCCACGTTGACCCTTGACTGCATCCTGTAACCCCTTGCTGCTACATGGACGAGAAAGCATAAGGAAGACATCGTCAATTATGCTGCTGTGCTGCTCTTCACCACTTCTGTACAGCATGGGCATATGGGCATGCATCGCTCAAAGCTTGCGCATGACTGTGCTAACGTAACAGCTCATCCTTAATTCCACCGTCCTGTGCATGTGCAGGACTTTTTTAGTGCCAGGCTTTCATACTGTTTTCTTGCTTATCCCTCAGTGAGCAATGCACGCGCAAGCAGTTAGGAGCTGTTGGCTGTTGAGTAACGTTGACCACAATGAGTGCACCTGCACGATATACTCGTGGCAGCCCATCAAGCACACTGCTGCTGCTCATACCCCCAAGTTCTCACACTCGATTGACATATACATTGTACTGCATGAACGACACACACACACACAACACACACCACGCAGCATGAAGAAGGAAGCAGAGGAGAAAAAGCTACCCCCCATCTACCGAGGCAAATGGGCTTTGGCTAGCAAGGAGGAGGTGGAGGCCATGAAAGCCACTGGGGCACCTTACTGCTACAGATTCCGTGTGCCAAAGGTGTGTGTTTGCCTACCATCTTCATACACTTACAAATGCACTGCACAGACAAACGCACACATACTTACACACACACGCAAGCACAGTTACCACACACGTGCACACACACATATACACACACGCACCCACCCACACACACACATACATACATACACACACATGCACAACAGAGCAAAGAAGTCACCATAAAAGACACAATACGGGGCGATGTGACGTGGAACAGCGACACCCTGGGCGACTTTGTGCTACTGCGTTCAAACGGCCAGCCTGTGTACAACTTCTGTGTAGCCATTGACGACTGCTTAATGAAGATCTCACATGTAATCAGGTAATACACAGAAGATCTCACATGTGATCAGGTGACACACGGAAGATCTCACATGTGATCAGGTGACACACAGAAGATCTCACGTGTTATCAGGTGACACACAGAGGATCTCACATGTTATCAGTTAACACACTGAAGATCGCACATGTTATCAGATGACACACAGAAGATCTCACATGTTGACAGGTAGCGGCTGCACTTTGAGGGGTTCTCGTACATCTCATGAAATGATCTGATGGTGCAACCTGTTTGCATGCATGCATGCATGCCTGTGCATTTGGTATGCAGTGTGCTCACACGGATTGCTTGTTGGCCATCAAGCGTGTTTTTGCATGTTCCAAGGCTGTGTGTTTTCACGTGCTGTGGGGCTGTTCACACATTGGGACTGTTTATGCGATATGAGGCTTCTCATGCACTAGGGCTGTTAACAGGCTGTTTGTGCGGCTGCTCTTGCGCTGTTAATGGCTTTGTTCACGCGCTGTTGAGCTTTGCAACACTCAGCATTGCTAGGAGCCCCTTGTATCAGAAAAGAAAGGAAATGTGTACGCAGGGCCAAGAGAGCCCATCCAATTCCCCTTTTACTGTGCATAAAGATACGAGCCACTCACTTTCATGCACACAGGGCTGAGGAGCACCTACCCAACACGCTGCGCCAGGTCCTCATTTATGACGCGCTTGGATTCCCACGCCCCATTTTCGGCCACGTGTCCCTCATCCTGGCCCCTGATAAGAGCAAGCTGTCAAAGAGGTGCGTGTTGTGGCGGTGAAAGGGTGTGTGGCATATGAGGCACATACTTGATGAGATGCCGTGTTTTGATAAGAGCAAGCTGTCAAAGAGGTGCGTGTTGTGGCGGTGAAAGGGTGTGTGGCATATGAGGCACAAACTTGATGGGATGCCATTTTTCTGGGCCACTGAACTGCTGGCATGCTGCTGTGGGTGTGTGGCTCATTTGATGTATGAGACGCCGTGTCGTCTGTGTTGTGTGCCACTGGAATGCCAGCATGCCTCTATGTTGGCTGTCTGTGCTGTGCAAGGAGTGGGCTGTGGCCCAGGTGCTCCTTGCGCTACCAGCAAGCAAAGTTGTGTCAGGCAAGGAGTGGGGACAGAATGGCATGCCAACTCCGTTGCCGCATCACAGCTCGAGCTCACTCCTATCACTCCCTTCCCCAGGCGCAAGTGACCATGCCCACGTCCCTGATTGGTTGTACAAGATGCGTTTGCGGTAACTGACAAATTGTGTATGCCACAAATGTCAGGTCTTGTTTGGTACAACTGACAGGTTGTGTCTGTGGTGACTGGCAAATGGTGTTTGTAGGGTTGGCCAGAACCGTATGTATGTATATACACCGTATATGACCGTATATTTGGTGATTTCCCTCCCTAAAATACCGTACGTGCACCGTAGATATATGGTTTTGGCCAACCCTGTGTGTTTGCAATAGCTGACAGACTGTTTCTGATATAATAGACTGACGGCCAAGCTCCTGCGTCGCCTGTTTTATTCACAGCATCGTAACAGGGTCCTTATCCACGGCTCTAAAGCCTTGTATCTGCAATGTCCACAGTTCCCGATTCCAAATCCCATTCTTACCTTAACTCTATCCCATACATGGACAAGGGACGAAGCACCCTACACCACACATGAATACAGCCTCTTTTGTGGGCAAGTTTGCTTGACAAGGCCACTTGATGCGTAAGCAATAACTTCATACTCTCATTGCTCCATTTCCCCCCAGACACGGAGCCACCTTTCAGCGCAAGATTGCCGCATCGTTCTGATTCCAAGGATGTTTGCCTCAAGTTATTGTCCGTGCTTTGTTAATGCCCCCAGGCATGGAGCCACGTCTGTGGGCGAGTTTGCAAGCCAGGGCTACCTGGCCCCTGCCATGATCAACTTTCTGTCCCTGCTGGGCTGGAACGACGGCACAGAGCAGGAAATCTACCAGGTGTGAAGAGAGGAAGTTGTGAGGGGAATTTGTTGTGAAGCTAGTGTGGTGGGGAAGTTGCGGGTGGAAGTTGCTAGACGTGAGAAAGGAAGTGGAGGACTCTACCAAGTGTGAAGATAGGAAGCCTCGAGGGGAAAAGGATGGGGAGCTTGTGTGGTGTAGAAGCTGCTGGTATCAGTTACTGGACGCGAGAAAAAGTGACTGTCGTGGTTCTGCTCTCCAGCTGGTGAGCGTCAAATGGTTGCCAAGGGAGTTGGATCGGATGAAACAGCTGACCAGCCTGCAACGTGGGGTCTTTTGAGCATAGAGAAAGCCTGTCGTGATCTGTACTAGTTACGGAGGCTTACCCAAAAGGGGCATAGAGTTTTTTGTAGGACTGGCCCGGCCGAAGAAGCAAAGACCATTTGTTTGCCATACCAGCCTAGCTTTTGGCTGTTCGTTGTGATTGGTGTTGCAGATGAAGGTACGTGCAGTGTAAGTAAAGCTGTTAAGCACGAGGTTCTTTTGTGCAACGTGATGTGTGCGCTGCAGCTTGTAAGTGGGTCGGCCAGAAACATGAGTACCTACTATATTATATATAATATATGGGGTACTTAAAGGGTGTATTTAGCAGAAAGATCCTCAAATGCCCAATTGGCTAACTCCACGCTCCTGGCCGACGTTAATTCATTGCTTGCAGTGTGCAACAATGCAAATGGATGGAATGGGTACCTCTGCTCACACGAACGACATTTACCCAGATTTTAACTGGCAGCAATGCTTAGCTTGTAGCATCACCACCAAAAGTGTTGTAGGTACTGTTACAAGCATGCACACAACATGTACTGGCAATACGCAGGTACAGAAGCTGACAGTGAAGCCCAGCCTGAAGCAAACACAAAATTTACCGCAAAGAGTGCTGCTGTTACATGTGCACGTTCATACACGCCCACGCTCACGATACGCAGCCTGAGGAGCTGGCAGAGAAGTTCAGCCTGGAGCGTATCACAAAGAGCGCTGCTGTGTTTGACAAGGTCAAGCTGTCTTGGATGAACGGGCAGCATATCAAAATGCTGCCAGAGGAGGAGGTACGTGTGTATGTGTCTGTGTGTGCCTGTGGATGTGCCTGAGGATGTGCCTGTGTGTATATGTGTTTATGCCTGTGTGTGCCTGTGTGTGTGTGTGCGTTTGTGCATGTGCATGCAACAACTCGTTGTGTCCTCTGGCGCCCTCACGTGCTCGTGATTCTGGATTTTATGCTTAGAAGGTTCTGTCTCATGACCTCAGGAGCGAAAAGGCGAGCATACCTGCCGGCAAACCTTTAAAATTTCCTCACGTTTCCACGTTTTCCTGCAGCTCATATCCCTAGTAGAGGACAGCCTCACAACGAGCCAGACCTTGAAAAAGAAGGGGACGCCATTCATGAAGGCAGCCGCTAAGCTTGCGGCCCGGGACTTGGTAAGCACTGCAGGCACATACACGGAAGCGTACGCGCACACACACTTACACACACAACACGCACACAGGCTTACACACACACAGACTTACACACACAGATTTACACACACAACACGCACACAGACTTACACACACAACGCGCGTACATTGTGGCAGGAGGTATCTGAGGTGCACATGCAATCATACATGTACGCGTGCACACATATCACATGCACACAAACACACGTACACACACACCTGTCCAGGAAGTAGTGTCAGAAGCACCAAAGGAGCTGGGCACTGTGCTGGAGTACCCATTGGTGCAGACCCTAGCTAGCCCAGAGGCCAAGCCCTTTTTGGAGGACAACTTGAAGGAGGTGGGGGCTTGCTGCTGCTTCTGCTTTGAGCATTTATTATGACGTTGTGTCATGCACCATTGCAGCAAACCTTTAGTCTTGTTTTAGAGCTCTGAATGAATAAGGAGGATGTTTTTAATCAATGAAATAAGGATTGAGGATATCGTACTATGACCAGTAAAGCGCTTTCATTGCGCTCTCTCTCTCTCTCTCTCTCTCTCTCTCTCTCTCTCTCTCTCTCTCTCTCTCTCTCTCTTTCTCTTTCTTGCCAATACAGCATACATGAGCGCGTCCCATTATTTTTTATGACTAATCCTCTTTGAATGCATCTTACTCTGCTACTCCCAGATCGTGGAGGCTGTGCTTGCAGGGTACGACAGTGGAGAGCTTAAAGAAGCTCTGAGCACCGGACAAGATGGTTTCAAGGTATGGTGATAATATAGATGCCTTTGTCACACATTTGCGTTTTATAGCTCTGCCTGCACCTCTCTTGTGCTACGCACGCATGCACACAACACTCACGCACGCACGCACGCACGCACCTGACATTTTTTTAGGTCAACGGCACAGACAAACACCCTCTTACATACTGTCTTCATCCCTGTCTGCTGGCAGGATTTTTTCTTGCCCTTAACTCCGTTTGTGAGATGTGCTGCGTGAATATAAGATGGCTTTTGCTTTATAAAAGGGAAAAACAAAGAAAAGTGCATTGGGTTACAAATGCACCTCGCATGTTTTGGTAAGTCCCACTGGCAAGTCTAACCTTTGGCACCTTGTATGCACATATGTACATACATGCACCTTGTATGCACATACATGCACGCGCTTACACGCTCGCACACATCCCTACACGTGTCATACCGCGCACTGCAGCAATGGCTGAATGGAGTTGGCAAGGCCCAGAAGAGAAAAGGCAAGAGGCTGTTCATGCCCATGCGCATCGTGCTCACAGGCCGCATGCAGGTAATGCCAACAAAGAAATCGGAGTGGTTTGGTTCTAAACGACTAGGTGTTACTATTTGTTCATGCCCATGCGCATCGTGCTGGCAGGAGCATGCAGGCAATGTGAAAGGGGTTCAGAGTGATTTGGACCTAAGGAGCAAGAAAATAGTTTTGTGGGGTTTGCCTGAGCTTATTGTTGCGGTTTGCGTACAGTTATTCAAGCAGTAAAATTATTTAAGCAGTAAAGCTTTGAGCCTTGTAACATGTATAGTTCCGGCCAACTTTGTTGTCATGGTATGCATCATTTAAGAAAGTAGGTAACAGTTTCAGCGTAGGTCTGAAGAAATGTTTCTTTCCTCTTTCATTGCATTTTTGCAGCAAACCTTGCATCTGCAGACATCTGAGTGAAGCAGACGGCTAATTGCTTAAGCAATTGCCCCCACCCTTGATACCACGCACTGAAATGATAGCTACGAAGGCCCCTACAGACTCACAAAAATAACACATCGCACGACCATCTTCACATGCACACAGGGCGCTGAGGTGGGGGAGCAGCTGCAGGTGCTTGCAACAGAGGACGGAGATGTGTGCGAGGGGGTGAAATACACCAGCTTGCCTGCACGCATAGAGGCCCTGAGAGCTTGGGTTGCACAGCAACCTTAGGAAAGGCTGAGTTACGCAAGTGGTTCAAAAGCCACGCCCCACAATTTTGGGAGATGAGCTGCTGTGGTGCTTCCTTTATTGGCTGGTCATTGCCGCCCTAGATGGAACAGGCAACTGCTTAAAATAAAATGGAGTGTTGCAATCAAATGTAATGTTGCACCAGGAAGCGCACGCAAGGGTGGTGGGTGCAATGGGTAGACGTCCATCAAGCAAAGTAGCAACTTCCTATGGTTCAATAAATTGGTGCTCCTCCTCGCACAATCTCAAGAACGCATCAAAGATTGAAGAAAAGCAAGAAAGCTCAATACCTAGCACACGATGGGAACAAAAAGCAAGCCCCAATGGTCCAATCAACAAGCGTAAACGAATGAAGAACTGTTGCTGGCACGCTTACTGAGACATTGCAAAGGGTAAGGGTAAGGGTTACACAGCTATATCCGCCAGCGAGGGCAGTTGAGCTATAGCATAAAAAAGCCAGCTTCAAGAAGAGAAAGAGGCCAGACTGAACAAGACACCAGAAAAAGAAGCTAGAATAAAGTGTATAGAGAAAGAGAACGTTTGTGTTGAAGAAGCGCGAAGAGAAAGCATCAAGGAGAACGAGAAGAAAGCTGTTGATATGTCTCAGGAAGTATGTACAAGAAGCATGGTCAGAAACAAGAAACCAGAGGCTGAGAGAGCCTCACAAAA
>Ga0307947_1000936_pt1 | contig 22231 bp, 16 predicted proteins | sample OrgLakmetagen232_FD_201840 | JGI IMG/M metagenome (GOLD analysis project Ga0307947, IMG submission 201840) | Saline water microbial communities from Organic Lake, Antarctica - #232 | ecosystem: Environmental > Aquatic > Non-marine Saline and Alkaline > Saline | place: Antarctica: Organic Lake...
CTGAGCAAGATTGGCCACTAAGCCTGTGTCATGCATGTGCACTGCCAGAGACCACACCGAGCAAATTCCCGGGCTGATGATGGCATGAGGCCTCCGAAGCAAAGGCTCTCCAGCTGGCAATGCTTGCTGCGCAACCAGATCCCTGAGTTGCAACCCAAGCAAATGATTTACATGTTGACAGCACAGGGTTGCATGCAACCCTGAGCATAAGCTTCTGCCTATTTAAACCTGGTTCTGAATGCAATCATAAGAATGTTTTTTCATACAGCTGATACTCCTTCTAAATAGAATAAAACCTGTGCTCTGTAAATCAGCAAATGCAGCTCCAGGTTAATCCAATTTGCAAAGGATTTTATAGAACTCCAAGCAAATTGCACAGGTAAAGCGCATGCACATGCGTTTGCACGTGTGTGTGTGTGTGTGTGTGTGTGTGTGTGTGTGTGTGTGTTTGTGTGTGTGTGTGTGTGTGTGTGTGTGTGTGTGTTTGTGTGTGTGTGTGTGTGTGTGTGTGTGTGTGTGTGTGAGTGTGTATGTGTGTGTGTATGTGTGTGAGTGTGTGTGTGTGTGTGTGCGTGCGTGTTGCGTAAGTGTGTGTTCGTGTGTATTGCAGTATGTATCAAAAGGCTTCGTCTTGAGTTTGCAGGCCGTTATACTGAGCCGATCCGTACTTTATTGAACCAGCTAGCGGTCAAATTCCTTCTGCAGAGCACGCCCCACCAGAATGCCTGCCCTGTCAGCTCCGACCCAAGGCCTTGTTGAGCAGTGGCTTCAACTTGACCAGGAAGAAGGCAGCAGGCGGATCATCCAGTCATTGGTACAAGCGGACAATGAGGAAGCTCTCACAGACATGCTTGGGAAACGCCTGGCATTTGGTATGTACATATACTGTTACTAATCACTCTTCCTCGCTGTGGCTGCCTGAATGCCTGTTTGATCTGCCTCTCTGCATGCTCACTCAAACTTGTCAAGCACACTCATGCTCATATCACAATATGTGCTACGGCAAATAAGTCGTGTGTAAGTGTGTAAGTGCGTACTTACATGCACTCATATCACATCACAATTTGGCGTAAGTGTGTACCTACATGCACTCATATTACAAAATGCCGGTGTCCAGCATCGCCACTCCAGCGCAACGTCCTTTCACTTTCAGGCACTGCTGGGCTGCGAGGAAAGATGGGGCCAGGATACAATGCTATGAATGCATTGGTGGTGCAGCAGACCACACAGGTAAGCATGTAGAGCCCAAATTTTGTCTGTTATGCACCCCTGTAAGTTTCTTGTGTTCATGGAAACAGGGTTGAGGTGGGTGGGAGGATCTTGATCAGGTCTGAAAAAGGGTCAAGAAGCGACCCCTGGCAACCAGGATAGCTGAATTCTAAGGGAAATTTGTGTGCTGCTGACATATGAAGTCTACCCTGATCTACTCTGATTCCTGTTTGGCAGGGCCTGTGCAGCTACTTGAAGATTCAAGCAACTAAAGAAGCACTGGCACATGGCGTGGTGATAGGTAAGGGGAGAAGGGAGAGGAGAGGAGAGTCTACCCTGATTCCTGTTTGGCAGGGCCTGTGCAGCTACTTGAACAGTCAAGCGATTTAAGAAGCACTGGCACATGGCGTGGTGATAGGTAAGGGGAGGAGGGAGAGGAGAGGAGAGTCTACTCTGATTCCTGTTTGGCAGGGCCTGCGCAGGTACTCGGAGATTCAAGCGACCAAAGAAGCACTGGCACACGGCGTGGTGATAGGTAAGGGCGTGGTGATAAGTAAAAGTTAGAGAGGGGCCTAGATGATAGGTAAGGGCGTGGTGATAAGTAAAAGATAGAGAGGGGCCTAGATGACAGGTAAGGGCGTGGTGATAAGTAAGGGAAAAAGAGGGGAGAGGGGCCTAGGCTAGTGCAAAGTAAGAGAAAGGAGCGAAATGAAGGGAAAACTGCGTGCATTCATCAATGACACGGTTCGAACCATCATGCTGTCGAAACATAGAGGAGAAAGAAAGGCAAGTTGCAGTATATTTATTTGAGTACGAAGCAAACCACACCTCGTTGCTAAGTAATGTCGCACCTGCCTTCTCCACTTTTGCAAGCCCTCCTCTCACCTTCTCCACTTTTGTTGGACACTTACTACACCTTCCCCACTTTTGCAAGCCCGTAGTACTCCTTCTCCGCTTCGGGTATACCCTCAACATTGCCCTGTATGTCTGTAGGGTATGACAGCCGCCATAACAGCGCTCGCTTTGCCGAGACAGCCGCCGCTGTTTTCCTCTCCCAGGTAATAGGAAGTTTGTAGGGTTGGCCAGAACTGTGTATGTACGCCATATGTGACCGTATGTTTGGTGACTTCCCTGCCAAAGATACCGTATAGGTATACATTGTATATGATTGGTTCTGGCCAACCCTAAAAGTTTTCAATTTCACAGGTGCTGCCATCACTTTATTACGTGGCTTTGCATATGGACATGGAGGAAATCGAAAGGGAACGTGTCATTGCTGTGTTGACTTCAGAACCAGGTCGACCATGGGGCCATAGAGTAAAGTGGATGTCCTATGTGACGATATCTTCAGGGTGCTTGTGTGTCTCTCCTCAGGGCCTGTGTGGTCTATGTCTTTGTTGGCTGGTTTATGTGTGGCTGATCCATGTCTTTTTGTGCTTATACCTTTTTGAGGCTGATGATGCATTGCCCATGGGGGGAGCAATCCAAGTCCATGATCTGGCCCTTGCAACATTATAATTGGAGTTATCTTTTTTTTGTTAACTTTGCGTACTTCATTACTTCATTCCAAATAATAAAGTACATGAATCAGAAAACGTTTCATTCATGACTGTATCTTTGCTTTTGAGTAAAGCAGGTCCTACTAGAGTGGTGCGCTGCTTTTCCCCCCTCCTATATCCTCCCTTCACCCAAAGGGCGTTTGTGTACGCACCTCTGAGTTCATGCCTCCATGTTTGTGGCTGATACATTACACTGGCAGCAACACACACACACACAAACACACACACGCACACCATAAGGCCAACAGGATCCTTGCCTTGTTCCTGCAGGGCGTGCGTGTGCACCTGTTCAGTGCCTGCGTGCCTCTATGTTTGTGGCTGATACAATACACGGGCAGCAACACACAAACACACACACGCACACCATTAGGCCAACAGGATCCTTGCCTTGTTCCTGCAGGGCGTGCGTGTGCACCTCTTCAGTGCCTGCGTGCCAACCCCCTTTGTGGCTGCTGGAGTGAGTGAACTGGCTTGTGCTGCAGGCATCATGGTGACTGCATCACACAACCCTAAAGATGACAATGGGTACAAGGTACGTGTGTGTTTTCTCTTTCTACATGTATTTTGTGGATTGAGGCATATATCAGCGCTTTATTCCCTTTTATTTACCAAGTATCAACCTTTTCAAAGGAGTGTGATTTAGGGATGTGCAAGCTTGAGTGGCGTGCACCTGGCTGTCATGATTTTGTCCACGATAGAGGTTTAAAACGAAGCCATCATTAAAAAAATGCAATTGCTAGGAGCTTGACTGAAGTGCATTTCGCTGTCATGCTTTTGTCCTCTTAACAGCCGCAAAGTTTGCAGCGCTTTCCGTCGATTCCATGGGGCAAAGCTGTGGAGACAGCTGTGCCTGTGTTGGGCAACAAAATGCACTGCGGGTCGGCTCCTGCGTGAGTGTAGGACTGTTCATTCATTTATTACTCACACAAAACCGTCAGGTGTACTGGGGAAACGGGTGCCAGATCATCCCGCCACACGACGAGGGCATTGCACAAGAAATTATGGCCAATTTGGAGCTGTGGGAGTTGCCAAAGGTGCGAGGCTGATGTTTGCAACGTCTGCCGTTAGTGATAACCAACTGTGCACGCAACGAGTGGCGCGCCACGATTTGCACCCGGTGGACACGATGTGGGTAATGCGACGGAGCAACTGGTCGATGTGATCGTTGCTCATGTCGGTATGCCACGTCTTGGGATGCTTGGGAGGTTTGCACCCCGCTTGCCTTATCGCCGCGCCCTAGGCAAGACTCTTTACTGCAACCTATCAATACATATAGGCCTTGTGTAGCTTATGTGAACGTGACCGTGATGGTATTGTAGGCCTTATTAATGCATCTAGGCCGTGAGTAGCTTCTGTGAACGTGACCGTGATGGTATTGTAGGCCTTATGAATGCATCTAGGTAGGCCTTATGAATGCATCTAGGCCGTGTGCAGCTTCTGTGAACTTGACCGTGATGGTATAGTAGGCCTTATGAATGCATCTAGGCCGTGTGTAGCTTTTGTGAACTTGACCGTGATGATATTGTAGGCCTTACGGGAGGAAACAGTGTACACTCCATGTTACGTTGCATTTGTTGACGGCCATCATCATTGCACTCATTGTTCATAATGATCTCGTGCATCCAACAGAAAGACATTGTGCATCCAACATCAAGATGCAAGATGCAAGATGCATCCATCATTCAACATCTTTGTGCATCCAACAGAAAGACACCGTGCATCCAACACGCCCCCCCTCCTGCACGTTCTGTGGTCATTGCTAAGGCTTTCTACTCTAGATCACTCTGGAGCGCACGAAGTATCGTCAGCCAGGCTAGCCTGCCTGCTGAGGCAAAATCTAGAGTCGGAAACAAGAATGCCTGCATGTGTGTTTGTGAGGCTCTGGTTGGGGCTTGGAATGGTTTGGTCTGGTCTGGTCTGGTCTGGTCTGGTCTGGTCTGGTCTGGTCTGGTCTGGTCTGGTTTATAATCTTTCCTTGGTCTGGTCTAACATCTTTCCTTCCCACGCCATTGCTGTAAGTATTAGTGTAGACTGAGTAGTGTACACTGTAGACTGAGTAGAGTACACTGTAGACTGAGTAGTGTACACTGTAGACTGAGTAGTGTACGCTGTAGACTGAGTAGTGTACGATGTAGACTGAGTAGTGTACACTGTAGACTGAGTAGAGTACACTGTAGACTGAGTAGTGTCCACTGTAGACTGAGTAGAGTACACTATAGACTGAGTAGAGTACACTGTAAACTGAGTAGAGTACACTGTAGACTGAGTAGTGTACGCTGTAGACTGGGTAGATTACACTGTAGACTGAGTAGTGTACGCTGTAGACTGAGTAGATTACACTGTAGACTGAGTAGTGTCCACTGTAGACTGAGTAGATTACACTGTAGACTGAGTAGTGTACGCTGTAGACTGAGTAGAGTACACTGTAGACTGAGTAGTGTCCACTGTAGACTGAGTAGATTGCACTGTAGACTGAGTAGTGTCCACTGTAGACTGAGTAGTGTACACTGTAGACTGAGTAGTGTACACTGTAGACTGAGTAGTGTACACTGTAGACTGAGTAGTGTCCACTGTAGACTGAGTAGTGTACACTGTAGACTGAGTAGTGTCCACTGTAGACTGAGTAGAGTACACTGTAGACTGAGTAGTGTACACTGTAGACTGAGTAGTGTACACTGTAGACTGAGTAGTGTACGCTGTAGACTGAGTAGATTACACTGTAGACTGAGTACTGTACGCTGTAGACTGAGTAGATTACACTGTAGACTGAGTAGTGTCCACTGTAGACTGAGTAGTGTACACTGTAGACTGAGTAGAGTACACTGTAGACTGAGTAGAGTAAACTGTAGACTGAGTAGTGTACACTGTAGACTGAGTAGAGTACACTGTAGACTGAATAGAGTACACTGTAGACTGAGTAGAGTACACTGTAGACTGAGTAGAGTACACTGTAGACTGAGTAGAGTACGCTGTAGACAGTCACTCATTGTGCAGAACGTCACACTCAGCAAATGCACACATGCGCCACTTTGGATGCAGAACGTGCGCGGCCACGCCCTTTTGTCAGACCCCCTGCAGTACGTCAGCTCCTGCTACTACGCCAAACTGAGCAGCTTGAGCTACAGGCAAGGAAACAGGTGTTTAAATGAGGTAGCCAGGTCTGCAGCTATTATATTAATAATAGCCCAGGACTGCCTCGGAAGTCTAAATAGTCTGGAGAGTCTGTTATGTCTGTTAGGTGATCTTAGGAAAAGACGGTTTCGTTACACTACAGGCACGCGTCAGACAACAGCCGTGCCAGGCCGGTCACGTACACGCCTCTCCATGGATTGGGGGCTGAGCCCGTGAAGAAGGCTTTCAGCTTGTTTGGACTGCCTGCACCCCACATCGTAGGTGGCTGGATCTTTGGATGAAATGTGTGGTCTGTGAAGGGACGTCCTTGGTTGTTGGCCAACCTCATGAGCATGAGTTTTAGCATGATACAGGCGATGTGACGTGAGAATGCCATGGAAAAACATGACACAGGCGATGTGAGTTTTTAACATGACACAGGCGATGGGACGTGAGTTTTAACATGATACAGGCAATGTGACATGATGCACTTCGATGTGACATGATACACCTCATGAGCATGAGTTTTAACGTAATACAGGCGATGTGACATGATGCAGGCGATACGTAATACAGGCGTGTGACATGATAAAAGCGTCGTGACATGATACAGGCGATGCAACGTGATGATACAGGCACAGACATGATACAGGCGATGTGACGTGATGATACAGGCGATGCGACATGATGATACAGGCACAGACATGATACAGGCGATGTGACATGATGATATGATGATACAGGCGATGCGACATGATGATACAGGCACAGACATGATACAGGCGATGTGACATGATGACATGATGATACAGGCGATGCGACATGATGATACAGGCACAGACATGATACAGGCGATGTGAAGTGAGAATGCCATGGAAAAACATCCAGCTTGTCCACTGTGCCTGCATTCGCATGTCATTTTGCTTGCTTAAAAAATCACAGACCCCGTATTTTTTTATTGTGGGCCTCATGCGGTATACACAATTTGCCAGTCATTGGCTTGGATGAGGCAATTCATAGCAGTCTTTATCAATCAAAGCAATCAAGTATCAAGTACACACACCTGCTGCTGCTGCACCTCCTCCTTCGTGTGTGTGTTTGTGCCCAGTACATCAATTAAAAGCCTCCTGCAACCAATCAAGCTTAACTTAGTTCACTTCTTGGATGGAGCAACTCATTGGATGTTTGCTATCATAGTTCATTGTTGTTGCTGCTGTGTGTTGTTGTTGCTATCATAGTTCATTGGATGTCTGCTATGGTGTTTGCAACTCTAAGGTGCCGCAACAAGAATTGCCGGATCCAGAATTCCCGACAGTCTTGTTCCCAAATCCGGAAGAGGGAAAGGGGACATGGAGGCTTGCCTTTGAGGAAGGTGAAAAATTGTGCGTGCTTTTATGCTTTTTGACCCCAATGGGACAGAACACAGGAAGATACATTTTTGAGCAGACATCCTCACACACACATGGCACATGGCACCATAATTTGTCTGCGCAGATACCCACAATCACAGTGAACGCTTTTTTTCCAACCTGCGGTGCTTAGTGTCGCAGACATGGGTTGAGTTATTTTTTGAGAGGCATTACGCATTTCTCTTCACTACTTATTGTGTAGGTACCGCAAGGGGGGACCGCTTGGTGATTGCTAATGATCCTGGTGCGTGGGCTATACCGATGGAGTTTGAAGCCGCCTTGCATCTTTATTATATATTGGGCGACGCATCTTTAGATGTACATCTGTGTAATCCTGTACTGAGGTACACTGCAAAACCGAGCAGTGCCTGTTTAGCCTGACTCTGTCTTAGGAATTGCATTGCAGCTACAACAGCCAGTATCCCATTTGTGTTGGTCGTGACTGTTTAGCCTGAACCTGTCTTAGGAATTGCTCTACAGCTACGACAAACAGTATCCCATTTGTGTTGGTCGTGACTGTTTAGCCCGACCCCGTCTCAGGAATTGCTCTACAGCTACAACAAACAGTATCCAAATTGTGTTGGTCGTGACCGCGCTGGTTGCAGATGTTGACCGGATGTGTGCTGCAGAAGCCGACCCAAACGTCCCAGGTGAGCCTGCATGCTTGTGACGTATAGGCCGCAAAAATCACTGCATGGTGTCAGATCAAATCACCGTCGCTGCAAAGTATAGGACACAGCGCATCATTAAATAATTGCTTGTCATAAAAGTTGTTACACGAGTTGTCACACAAATTGTCACACAAATTGTCACACGAGTGGTCACACAAATTGTCACACGAGATGTCACACAAATTGTCACACAAATTGTCACACGAGTTGTCACACAAGTGGTCACACAAATTGTCACACGAGTTGTCGCTGCCAACTATTGGGCGTGACAATGGACAGGTGCACTACAGGAGAGTTTAGACCCACTGGTTGTGTCAAGCATGTGTGTGTGTGTGCGTGTGTGTATGTGTGTGTGAGTGTGTATGCATGTGTGAGTGTGTGTGACGGACAGGCTGCAGCCACGTCAGAATTAAGTTTGACCCCTTGAGAGTTTGAAGCTTGAAACCATCACGTGCAATTCAACTTTACCATTTAGTGAAAACGCTGCAACACCAAAAATGTTCATCCTAATTGAGCACTTATGTTTGGTATGAAACTCGTTTGAATCTGAACAATAAGTACTTCTGCCCCTAGTTGGAAACAACGCTTCCTTAGACGTAGTTTTAATAATAAGCTGCTTGTAATATAGTAGTGACAGATACGTAGGAGGTCATTCACAATCTTTGATGTCATCTGTTTTTTTACCCCCTCAGGCGGGTGGCGAGCTTTCACTGGAAATGAGATCGCAGCTTTGTTGGCCAGCTGGATTTGGCAGAATCATAGAGAGCTGCACCCTCAAGTGCGTGTTAGATTTGGATCCGGGTCGTGCTTGTGTGTTTGTATTTACGTGCATACGTGCTTCTGGTATGCTACCTCCCCTCTCTGCAATGCAGACATGCATATGTGCTGGGTTGGCCAGAACCGTATATATACACCGTATATGACCGTATATTTGGTGATTTCCCTGCCTAAAATACCGTATGTGCACCGTATATATATGTTTCTGGCCAACCCTGCGTATGTGTTGGGTTGCAACTTGCAGCCAATTCCCTTATGAAGGACAATCAGGGTCGCTGACCTGCCAATGAAAAACCTGTGCCTTGCTGCTGACTCTACGATTCCATGCTCAAGAGAAGCAGGTGACATGCTGAAACTCGGCTCTCTACGTCCTATCTTCTGATTTGTTTTTGACCTGCCAATAAAAAAACTCTGCCTTATTTCGACTCTATGGTTCCATGCTCAAGAGAAGCAGGTGACATGCTGAAATTCGGCTCTCTACGTCCTATCTTCTGATTTGTTTTTGACCTGCCAATAAAAAAACTCTGCCTTATTTCGACTCTATGGTTCCATGCTCAAGAGAAGCAGGTGACATGCTGAAACTCGGCTCTCTACGTCCTATCTTCTGATTTGTTCTTGACCTGCCGATCAAAAAACTCCGCCTTATTTCGACTCTATGGTTCCATGCTCAAGAGAAGCAGGTGACGTGCTGAAACTCGGCTCTCTACGTCCTATCTTCTGATTTGTTCTTGACCTGCCGATCAAAAAGCTCCGCCTTATTTCGACTCTATGGTTCCATGCTCAAGAGAAGCAGGTGACATGCTGAAACTCGGCTCTCTACGTCCTATCTTCTGATTTGTTCTTGACCTGCCGATAAAAAAACTCCGCCTTATTTCGACTCTATAATTTCATGCTCAAGAGAAGCAGGTGACATGCTTAAACTTGGCTGTCTACGTTCTGTCTTCTAATTTGTCTTCCTTGACAATGTGGTCTGGCCAGCCGACTGAGTGAATGATTTGCAGGCTGGCCAATGCTTGAGCGTGGCCCACCACTAATGTGTGCGTGCTTGCAGGAGTCACCCTCACAGTGTGTCATGCTGGCCTCAACTGTTTCTAGCAAGTTTCTAGCTTATATGGCCGCGTCAGAGGGATTCAGGTATACAATGTTCAAAGGTCATAGGTCAGAATTGTGCCGTATGCTGCCGCATTTGTATATTTGTAGTTCACATTCTTTACGACGCGCTGTTGGCAGGTTTGAAGAGACTCTCACTGGATTTAAATGGTTGGGTAATCGGGCGATTGAGTTAGAGCAGGAAGGTTTGAAGGTGAGCTGTGTGAAGCAAGTCTTTTCCTCTTGATCTGTGGTGCGCCTACTTTTTGCCGTATAGGCAAGCCTAAAGATGCAGCTTAGCGATAAGTACGAGAAACACTTGATTAGCAATAAGTATGAGAAACATTCGATTAGCAATAAGTATGAATAACACTTGATTAGCAATGAGTATGAGAAACATTTGATTAGCAATAAGTACAAGAAACACTTGAGGTGCGTGCTCAACAACTTGTTAGCTCCAACATCTTGTAGTGTGGAGCAGGCACGTATGGTGTCTGACCTCTCAGAATAATTCTTCCTTTTCCACCGTTTCTGGGTTATCTCACACAGGTGCTGTTGTTCTCACACAGGTGCTGTTATTCTCACACAGGTGCTGTTTGCGTTTGAGGAAGCAATCGGTTTTATGATGGGGCCCTACCGAGACAAAGATGGCATTTCGGCATCAGCTAGCTTTTCTGAGATGGCAGCTCACATTTTTGAGAGGGGGGACACGTTGCAAGGCGCTCTTCAGAAGTTGTACAAAAGGTGTGAATCATACTTTGAGTTTTTGTTATACCTGATGTTTTTGTTATACCTGATGCTTAAGTAACGAGTTGCACTTTAGGAACACGCATTTTGTTAAACGCTTGAACACCTCAACCCCTGTGATCATTATCATTGCACTGCAGGAACACTAATTCCCCTGTAATTATTATCTTATCTGTAATTACTCCCCTTCCTTTTCGCGGTGGAGGAGCTTTACGGTACTCGGTACCAAAGTGGCTCCTTTTCCTTATTTGATGTGGGGAGTGGTTTTCACTGCCAGCGTAGTGTTTCTTTTCTTTTCCCCTGTATTATTATCATTGCACTGTAGGAACACTTTTGTTAAATGCTTAAACACCTCAACCCCTGTCATCATTATCATTGCACTGTTTAGGAACACTAATTCCCCTGTAATTATTATCTTATCTGTAATTATTCCCCTGTAATTATTATCTTATCTGTAATTATTCCCCTGTAATTATAATCATTGCACTGTAGAAACACGCATTTCGTTGAATGCTTAAGCACCTCAAACCCTGTAATCGTCTTCCTGCCGAGCTATATGGCACACATGCATTAATTGGCAGGTACGGCTATGCATCATACCGCTCAGGCTACTTTGTGGCCGACAGACCTGAGTTAAATAGAGCGGTGTTCGACCGCCTGCGTGCTGGGGGCACCTATCACCAGGTGCTCATTGGTTGGTACGCAAACAGAAGCCATAATGGTTAGTTAGGCTGCATGCTGGGGCTGCGTTTCAACCAGGATGTAATCTAGGAGCGAAACGCTCTTGGGCTGTCTTCCTTGCATTTGTATTCATTGCACTATCCAAAACAATGCACCTATTTCCGCATTCCTCGTCTCCTAAAACTGCTGTGTTGTGCTTGCCCCCTTACAACAAATTATGCCTTTTTGTATTGAACAAAATAAGTGGCTACCCACAGGAATGGGGGGACAAGCGCATACGCTTTTCTCTGATAGCCAACCGATTATCGCTGTACTCTCCATGCTTTGCATCCTCCAGGCTTATTTGTGGAACAGAAAATGCTGAGCTGTCTACTATAGTTATTATCATGTGAACTGTCTTCTAGTTCTTATCACTTGAGCTGTCTTCTAGTTAATATCACCTGAGCTGTCTTGTAGTTATTATCACCTGCGTGACTGGCCTGAATTTGCATCTGCTGGGTCAATTTTGTGCGCAGTCAATAGGAGGCTTTCAAGTGCGTGATGTCAGAGACCTTGGAACCGGACTCGACACAAGCAGACCAGACAGAATTACCACCATGCCCTGGAAACGTGATGATATGATGATTACGTACACCTTGGAAGGTACGTAAGCAGCCATACTCCTGACTGAAGGCCTTTTTCCTTGTGGACCTTGTATGCTTGCATAACCATTGTTTGAACACCTTTGCTCCACTCCCGATGTGCAGCGGGAAAACGAAACTATGTAGACAGTGAGAAACCACTCCCCACATGGGTAAAACAAACTACGCAGACAGTGAGAAACCACTCCCCACATGGGTAAAACAAACTACGCAGACAGTGAGAAACCACTCCCCACATGGGTAAAACAAACTACGCAGACAGTGAGAGACCACTCCCCTCATGGGTAAAACAAACTACGCAGACAGTGAGAAACCACTCCCCACATGGGTAAAACAAATTACGCAGACAGTGAGAAACCACTCCCCACATAAACTAAGGAAAGGAGTCACTTGCACACCTTTGCTCCACTCCTGGGGTGGAGCGGCTTTTAGTCAGCTGCTTTTATCTAGCTGCTTGCTGACAAACTTCATGGATGCAGTGAGTAGATGTATTATGAATTATAAAGAGTGTGTTGTGGAGTGTTAGGGCAGCTCGTTACATGCCACGCGCGTAAAATTCAGGGAGAGATCGCATTCATTCCTTAGCATCCCTTCCTTACTTACTTTCCTATTTGCCATTTGTGGTGGCAGGGAGCGGCACCATCACACTACGGGCATCTGGGACAGAGCCCAAACTGAAGTACTATCTGGAGGTGGTGTCAGATGAAAGTACCGCCACAGAAATGGCAAATAAGCTAGTCCAAGCAGTTGATCAAGAGCTCGTCAAGGTCTTGGAATCAGGGCTGCGCCAAGCTACCGTGGCATAGTCAGCATAGTGCCATCAAGACATTGGAATCCGAAGTTAGGGGAAAAGTTACGCCAGAGTGTCGGTCGGCAATCGAGCTTGCTGTGGAGGTGGCACTATCTTTTCTTTGTAGCCAGCTGTCTGGTCGACAGGTTAGGCACTACTAGTGAAAGAGATAATGCTCATGCTATGCTGAAAGAAAGCGAAAACAAGAAAGAAAATAGTTTGAAAACCACCGGCATGGATCAGGAAAGGATGCTGGTTTGTGTTCTGCACCTCCCGTGGATGCTGAGACACAACGTCCCACCTGAGGAATAAGAAGAGGGAGGGCTTTCACTTGGGATTAGGTGGTTGGGAGGCAGAGGCCTGCACATCACCAGGAGCATTGAGGGTTGCATTTGTCACGTCAGGCTTGAATGAGATTTGCTGCGGATCTGATGGCTAATAACCTTAATTTTCTCATGAGGGCTGTGACGTGCAGACCAGTATCTCCAAGATGGTGTAGTGAGTTCCTTGTGTGGCTGCTGTAAATGGTGCCTGTTGCTCCTAGCAGGATGGTGTGGAGAAATTTGCGGTGTCCAAACCAGCGAGGCATTAGCAGCTTGTGTTGTTCTTGTGCCTTTTCTGCTTGGGTAGCAGGAAAAGAAAAACTACGCAGGCAGTGAAAACCACTCCCCACATGAAGTTAAGGAAAAGTAAGCCACTTTGGTACCGAGTACCGTAAAACTCCTTTACCGGCAAACAAAAAAGGCCCAGTCAGAGAGGTCCAACAGAGTACCAGAAGGAGGAAAGAAGTCACAAAGAGACTGGAGTACCAGCCTCAAACAAGCAAGGCAAGGTAAGGTAAGGTTACATCGCTATATATGCCTCTGGTGGGCATCTGAGCGGAAGCTTGGAAAAAAGCCTGTAACCAAACCAGAAAACGCTAGAAAAATCAAGGGAACAGGGCTAGGCACTTAGCTACAAAAGAGGCAACACCAAAAATATCAGGTTGGTTCATAAAGGTCCTCAAACGAGCTGGGCCATCCTCAAACTGAGGTGGGAAGATAATAAGCTGTTGCTGGGTGCGAAGTTTGACCAGATGTTCATGTGGACAGTCCAACAAAATGTGTTCGCTCCTCATCCTGAATAGTGTGCCAGTCACATCTGTCACAGATCCTGAGCTCATAAGGCCTTCTATTCCTGTCATGACGCATTCTTTGGACCAGAAAGTTGTGGCCAGAGAGGCGAAGGCAAGAAAGTGCGCGGCTGAGGTTGCTGGGAATGTCCAAGCGAAGGTAGAGAGGCAACAGCCCACAGGCTTTTGATTTCTTTTTCGGTCATCCCACCATCCAGAAGTATTCCCCAAAGGTACACCAAAATGTGTGTGATATGTCCTCAAAATTCTGCTGGAATGGTGAGCTTCATGTGGTGTCAAAATGTCAAGATCTCTCCAGCCCCCAATGATACGTTCACGTTCACGTAGCTACTCTATAGAGTGAGTTCAAACTGTCCTAGATTGATAGTCTGACGAGATCGTATGGCATCCAAAAGCTGTTGAGATGTAGGTAAATCTTGGAGCGCATGCAGAACCTGGTAAGTCCATGTATCATTTCTGTTTGCAAGAAGTAAATCAGCCCGCACAATTTTCTCAAGAAGAGGGTTGTTTGAAGAGAGTATACTGTTCCAGAATCTTATGGTGCATCTGAACCAGTAGAAAAAGATGGGCATCTGGCCTGTTTCGCGGAGCACGCAGTGAGTATCAGTACCTTTCTTGACACCCAGAAGTTTTTTCAGGAAGCGTCGGAATGTTGTATTTCATTACCATTGTGGATTTCTGCGATTACTATAGGCATTACCAAATTGGTAATCTGAGCAGTAATCACGTGGTAATGCTTCTTGGGTATTCGGGCAAGTAATTGCTTGGTAATTGGTATCTCAATTACCAAACCAGAAATCTGAAGAGAAATCAGGCTTGGATTACCATCTTGGTAATTGGTCAGTAATCAGGTCGCAATCACATTTTAAGCTGGCACAGTTTGTTGGATTTATAGGTATTGTATAGTAATCACAACCCCAGTTACTGAAGCAAATCTTACAAGTAATTGATTGGTGATCGCGCAGTTTAAAATTTTTCAATACCAAGCTAGAAATTATTAAAGTAGAAATTAGGCTTGGATTACCATTTTGGTAATTGTTCAGTAATCAGGTAGAAATCACATTTTAAGCTGGCACAGTTTGTTGGATTTTTAGGTATTGTATAGTAACCACAACTCCAGTTACTGAAGCAAATCTTATAAGGAATTGATTGGTGATCACGCAGTTTGACATTTTTCATTTTACCAAGCTAGAAACCAAAGCAGAAATTAGGCTCGGATTATCAAGCTGGTAATTGGTCAGTAATCAGGTAGCAATAAGTTTAATCTGGAAAATTTGTTGAATTTTTAGGTAATGCAATGGTATCACAATTACAGGTACTGAAGCAAGTTGTTGGATTTCTAGGTAATGCAAAGTTTCACCACAAACACATCTCCTTTGTCCTTGAACCAAACTCATTTAATTTATCCAAAGAATTTTTCAATTATAATTGCACAACAGAAAAGTGCAGGTTGGAAAATTTGAACCTGCACTTTTCGTCGCAAGTCCTATTCATATAACGAATTAAATATGGCATATAATAACAACGATGAAAGGGCGGCAGCTGTTGGGTTTTGAAAGAAAGGTTCAAAAACGAAAGGGGGAGAGGGTTCGATGAGCTCGAGCAGCAATCGAATGGGCTGTATGAAGACCACCATCACCGCTCACATAGAGGAAGGGTTAATGGTACGTCTTGTTTGACCTCCAATGTTTGACCTGAAATGTTTGACCTCCAATGTTCGACCTCCTTTTTGACTCCATGACGCCATGCATTGCCATTCAATTATTTGACAGAAGCTGAAGACTGAGGTTGTCCAGGAGCTGAAGCACGTGGTCGTGCAGGAACTGCGTTTCGAGCGGCCGTGGTGGTGCGTCTGGAGGTGTCAACTCGCTGTTAGAATTACATGAATTAGCAGAGGTAGGAGGCACTTGTGATGCTCGAGTAATGGTAATGGAAGAGCAGAGGGGACTCATATTCAAAGTCGAAGTGCATTTGAGCGCATTGTCAACTTGGGCTCACGAAAACATTGTTGTGCCACGGGAGGTCAGGGACTACGGGCTGCTGGCTTGCAATGCTTGCAGGTTCACACACACACACACACACACACACACACACACACACACACACACACACACGCACACACACACACACACACACACACACACACACAAAAACACACACTAGATCAATCATTCACTCTATTACCTGTCGTTTATTGCAGTACCTTGACCATAAGAAGAAAACTCACAGGCAAGATGTTGAGGTCAATCCAACTAGCGGGGGCTTCCAATACATTGCCAAGCGTTACACTTCTGAGCTTGGCAAGAAATCCTCAGCAATGGTGAGAAGATCTCCTAATTATAGTCGCTAGAACGAAGATGAGACTAGTCTATGCTACGGTTCCTATAGTCTTAAAAACCAACCTCAGAGTTTTAGGTGTAGCGACTATTTCTCAGAAGATTCCCTTTCGCTTATGGAGCTGTGAACAAAGCTGACAACTTTGTGAAGGCTTTTTCATTTGTAAAGGAAAAGAAGGTCATTGCATTGCTTGCTCGTTAAGGTGAATAGTGCGCACGGGAATATGTGTTACATGGGATATGTGCTGACTGCCTACCACCTTTTCAATTCTTCACCTGTTGCCTTGTGTAGACCAAGATTGTGATGGAAGGCGAGGGCTTGGGGCCGATGCCTGGGGCACGACCCCAAAAGAAGGCAGGAAAAGGCCAGCATCTACGCAAGACTATGTAGATTCGTGCAATGCGTCAGCGCTCGCCTTCACCGATGAGTGGGTGAACACTTTTTATCATGAGGGCATAGGAGGATTTAAATGTAGTGTTGCAAGCTGACCACGAAGCTAGTAGTGTTGCAAGCTGACCACGAAGCTAGTAGTGTTGCAAGCTGACCACGAAGCTAGTAGTGTTGCAAGCTGACCACGAAGCTAGTAGTGATAACATTGTGGTGATAACACATCACAAGGAGATCAACAATGCACGTGTATCGTTGTAGGTGCAACCGGTTTGCAAGGGGTGGAAATTTGGATGCAGAGGTCAGCACATCCTTTACACTCCAGTACCGCAGAGGACGTAATCGTGAGGACGAGCATGCAGTCATCGTCACGTCACATGCAGCGGCAGCTTTGAACGCTGCTTTTGAGACAGGGGACAGAGGAGATCATGGCCACTCTGTCGCAAGTTGCAACGATGGACACCAAGGTATGGCACGTGAATTTTAATCTTTCGTTCGTTTGAGTGACGTATGGTACGGCCTTTACACACTCCCTACTCTCGCTCCTCATTGTCATCAATTTCAAATTATGGTTGCAATAGGGAAGGCTAACTAAGTAAAAACAACAGTTGTTTACAATTAAGTTTAGCAAAGTAAGCCAAGGACATTAAAAAGGTGCACTCCCTATGGTCATTAAATTAAAAATGTAAAAAACATTGCTAGCGTACACCTTGTTCTACGGGTTTCCATCTTTGCGTGGACACTAATATAAACTTATGAACCACCATGGTGCTGACTATGCGCGCACACGGGAGTTGCTGACATTTTCTATTAGCCAAAAATGTGTATGTTTAGTTTGAGCAGGCACGTTTTTATATTTCAGGATGACATGGACCTGCCTTTTACTTGCTAAATATGTTGTGCAGATCCACATGCGCTTGATTAACCCTGCCCTTGACATGGCCAAAGTTGGGTCCAAGCACGAAGGGGCATTTAGGACGTTTGCTGCTGACCTGTTTGAGGAGATCTTGTTGCACGGCAGACAAGACGATGACCAACCTGCCTTGTTCCACGTGAGCAACAACTGCACCATTGTCTTGACAGACATGTGCACAAATGCTGTGTTGATGCACTTGAAAACCACAAACGTCCAGCTCACAACCTACCCCCGAACCTTAGCATGGTTTCAGCTGGATGAGGACAGCCTAAGCCCTTCCAGTCCCTTGTAAGTCTGCCGCTAATTAAAGTTTAGGTTTATGAGCACGCTTTTGCTAACCAAGCTCGAACTGCGCAATGATTTTGCACATATTTGCACATGCTATGTGAATGTATGCTAATTAGAGGGTGCGTCCATCATGTCGTTGCAGCACACACAATTTATTCCTATTTGTGCAATTCGTCATTTACTAAGTTCATTTCTTTTGATTGCAGCCAGCGCACCTTACGGACAGCCGCCACAACAAGGCTAGCGCAGCACAACAGCAGAATCTTAGAACTAGACGACAAAGTGCACAATGCTAACCTGGGTCAAAGGTACACAGAGAGCGAGGATTCGCAGGAGGGGTGGGGAAGGGGATGCTGCCCTGGAGGAGGATGGAAGGGATGCAGAAGCCGTTCTTGGTTTGGCACAGTTGGGGGGTAGGGGAGGTTAGAGCATGTATGTTGGCCATGTTGGCTTTGAATAGGGGGTCAGTCGAGTCTGACCCCCTATTTAAAGCCAAGTCCAGGGTCAGTCTGACCGTCAGTCAAACCAGCATCAGCCTTCACGGCGTTCAAATCAGCAGCAAGGGCAGTGCCCTGGGTCTCACAGGCTTGTATACGGACATCAGAGGAAAAAAACTCGTTGTGGAGTGCAGCAAACTTGGAGTCAAGCTCATCAAATTTGGAGTCAAACTTGGAGTCAATCTTGTTTGAGAGGGCATCAAGCTTGTCAGAGATGTTTGAGTCACGCAGAATCGGATCATTGTATGACGAGAGAGAACGGGAGGAACTTCCTTTCTGCTTGCCAGCCATTGTATCGTCCAACTGTGTTCAATCCCTATTTTTCTAGCTTTATATATATATATATATATATATTTTTTTTTTTTTCCGGCTTGAGGTTGCAGATTAGGCATCAGTCAAAAAGTGTGTCTACTAGGCTGCGTAAGTAATCACTGCTGAGATGTGAGTACAACAGGTTGAGGGTACTTTTGGAATGTGAATTGAGTATGGGCCCCCTAGCTGGCAAGACTCAAACTGAGTTTCCAAAGGTAGGGCATATCAGGCCCTACGATAGCACCTGAGCTTGAGTGTTGCCAGCTAGGGGGCACATGTCCAATTTCCCGTGGCGTGGACCCTACTTTCCAAAGCCACTCTGCAACATCTCACCACCTACTGCACCAATTTTGGTGGTTTTCTTATGATATTCTTTTGGAAAATAAATGTCATTGCAACAAAAATGGAGTGAAACGGCCCAGTAGCTGGTCAAATACTCCATTTGGGTCCATTTCCCTTAGAGAAGATCAGCATAAGAGGTGCCAAAAAGGTGAAAAACCAACCTTCAACACCCCTTTTTTTACTTGGTTTGTTTTGAGGTTTGCCTCGTTCTCATAGGTTGAGCAGCCATTCCAGGTTGAATGCCTTGGTAATCCAAACTAAACTAAACTATTGCAGCACTGGATTATTACAGGTTTACAAAAAAATGTCAGCCAAGAAGACAACTGCTAGCATGCTCATAATAAACAACTACTAGTAGATAGTAGTAGTTCATGGAGTGAATAACCAGTAACATCATTCAAGCGTCTGCCATTGACCACGACCGCAAATCAAAGAGGGGGGATCATCAATTATGTGATGCGTGTAATATCTTGGTATGGTGTGCGACAGACAGATCAATTTGAATATTGCGGCTGACGCAGCTTTGCGACCATTTATGGCTGGTACTTTCAGAGTCAAACAATTCGTCAAGAGCCATAACCTTCTTGTTAAATGATTGCACGCTCATATCTGGCTCCTCCGAACTCACGCAATTCCTGCTAGCATGTATGCGAGTCAGATATGGGCTACTCCTTTCTTACAACCAGGTAGGGAGGTGGATAACCCCCTACGGAAATGGCTTTTGACACTGTCAATGACAGTGCCAAAAAGGATTCTCGGAGTCTGAGACACCACTCCTTCTTGGTGCGTTGTGTGAGAATGTGGCCTGGAGCCCCTGCAATTCAACTGCTTTTGCGCTGCAATGTGCCTGTGCAATTCAATGAGAAGCAGCAAAGATCCAACCCTTACTACCTTTTTGTAAAAATGGCTGAAGAGTACGAGGAAAGCACTATGTTCACCTCTAGCATAAGAATTAACCCACGGACAAAAACATGGATATTATCTGCCTGGGCAAGGATTGGAGGATTCCAAAAGGAAGCTGGCTAACAATTTTCACACTTCCCAAGTTCCAGACCCTTCCAGAGGTGACATGTGTGAACGGCATACATGGAAAATGCGTTGGCACCATCACCCCTCAGCATTTTACAGGATGCATGTAGCTCTTCTCGTCATTGAGGAATACATGCCCTGCTAAATCCCCCTGTCCAAGACCTTGCAACATATATCCAAGGACGATTTCATGAACTCCCACGACTTTTATTAATAGGAAGCAATACCAAGGCTGATTGTTGGCGTATTACATAGGTCAAGGGGAGATAGAAAACTCCCTACTACGAGGTTGAAACGAACTGAAGGTTGATAAATAAAAAGGGAGCAAGAGAGGCAGGCTGGAAGAGATAACAGAAAGTAGGGGGGGCAGCCAGGTTGATATGCAACATTATCGGGCTCTGCCCACCCAGCCTTTCGCAATATGCAACCATGCCCTGGTCACAAAAGAAAGAATGGCCTCACCTCTAGACTTCACCCCAGAGCATCACTGCATTTTTGGTCGACTGCCACACCGCTGGCCTTCCCCCCCAAAGCTGGGACTGTTTACTCAGACATTATCGGTCTCACTCGTGTGTTACACATTAAAATGACCAGCGAACAGACAAAACTAGATACCTTACGCTACAGGGTCTTTTGAGGAGGATCCCCTCTAATAGTACCTTTCAGGATGCTCACATGTTCGTTGTCACACGATAGTTGATTACCAAGACTACCAACTCCAGGAGATCCAGGTTATCAATAGACTGGCACATCCAACTTTTGTTTCACCAGCCAATTGCCATCAGCCAGAGTCTCGGGCTGTAGGCCATCCTTGTAACCCCTTGTAACCCCACATCCAGCTTATTGAACAAGACATAAGAAATTCAACCGCCAACTACCTGCTTGTCACACGATTCATCGCTACCACCGATTAGGCATGACAAAAAGAGAAGCAGCGGTAGTGCTGGAAACTTGAAAACGCATGATCGAGTATCTCGACATGATATCCACACATCTAGTGAAAGGCTCGACCCAAGGAATCCCTATGATGCCCCCAACAAAAATTATTCAGCAGCAGACAAGCCTGCAGGAAACAGAGGAGCCTGACCACAGCGAGCAAGCAAACAAGGCAGTAAGAAAGGCCTGTGTTGTAGTGCCACGATTAGTGAAAATGGTGTGATAAACGGTCGTATCAGACAACTCTTTTAAGAACATATTACACCTCCGCTCGTCGCTTGTCCTAATCAAAACCACGGTGCACTTCCGCCTGTGTGACCTTCTCTAAGGCCAAGGCAAAAGCAGCCGTCCTCAGCGGGATGTTCCTTGCCTGTGGAGCGTATGTGCGTGTTGTGCGTGTGCGAGTGTGTGTATGTGTGTGTGTCTGTGTGTGCGCGTGTTATTGTACGCAGATGAACAATCTGCTTACACGGGGTAAGAAAGTGCTGCCTCCATTGGTGGGATGTCCTTAGTTGTCAATATGTGGCTTAACTGATTCACTGATGTACTTGGACCCTGCACTGTCTTAGGTAGAAAAGAAGAAAATTGCAGCAGATACTGAAATCCACTCTTTGCAAATGGAAACTTATGACTATCTATTGAATCGTAAAGTCCTGATTAGAAAGTTGATCAGAATTATTTAAGTCAGAAAACTTTGATCAAAAAGTTTAAATCAGAAAGTAAAGTAACCAAGCTCTCTCTGCACGGTATTTTGTAGTCTGGAAGCCCTACCAGAGCCCCCTAAATTTTGGCCAACTGTACTTAGCAAGACTCTGATTTGCAGTAGAACGGGTTTTGTGGAAGTGGGTTCACTACCTACTGCACACGCTTTCCATGGTGACATTTATGTTAAAGCAGAGTCTAAAAAGCAGCACATGCTGCGCTGGTAGTGCTAACACCTCCAGTGCAATGAAGAAAGGCAGCACATCTGTGCCAGCACCCTCACTGCCTTTGTCTAGGTATTTTCGGCAGGGAACTCATCAAATATACGGTCATATAAGGTGTGTGTGTATACGGTTCTGGCCAACCCTACCTATGTCAGAACTCAACCCGCTAGCCCTGCATCTGTGGCACCCACCCCTCCCTCTACCTCCAGTGTGATGAAGAAACAAAGCACATTCGTGCCAGCATCCTCCATGCCTTTGTCGATACCCAACCCGCTAGCCCTGCATCTGTGGCACCCACCTCTCCCTCTAACATCTCTTGTGCAAAAACTCTCCCTCTCCCATCCCTCGTGCAAAACCTCTCCCTCTACCATCCCTTGTGCAAAAACTCTCCCTCTACCATCCCTTGTGCAAAAACTCTCCCTCTACCATCCCTAGTGCAAAAACT